>Ga0066376_10004444_pt1 | contig 12169 bp, 9 predicted proteins | sample Knorr_S15_td_Bot_FD_77009 | JGI IMG/M metagenome (GOLD analysis project Ga0066376, IMG submission 77009) | Marine microbial communities from Southern Atlantic Ocean transect - Knorr_S15_td_Bottom_ad_5009_LV_A | ecosystem: Environmental > Aquatic > Marine > Oceanic | place: Southern Atlantic... | reverse complement strand
TCTCCTAATTTTTTTAGCAGATTCATCTGGATTTTCTGGCAGTAACAAGGCAAATCCTTTCTCAATGTTAGAGCGGTCTATCCCAACATTTGCACAAATAAAACCATGTTTAGTTTGTGCAATTATTGTTTTTCCTCTTTTTCTAATAATTTTTTGTGACTCAGAACTAACTAAAGAGTTGAAATCTTCTTCGTTAAGAATTTTTCGCATTTGCCCTTCAACTTTAGAAACTATTTTTTGAGCAATCACTAGGACACTTTTATTTGTTAATTCAATACTCTGTGTAGATAAACATTTTAATATTTCTTCGACAATGTCATCGCCTTCTTTAAATTCTGGCAATCCGGTTACACCAATGATTTCTAGCCTCTTCATAGGTCTGAAAGAAAGCTTGCTAAGTTATGTGAGTCTTTGTATGTTTTCATGATTGTTTTTGTCTCTATAACCCTGTCTCCATTACTAGTTTGCTTGTCTCCAATATTTACAACAATTTTGTTTATATTACTATAGAAATTCATTAGTCCTATGCTATTTGGTTCAAATCCCAAATCTCTAAAATTCTTTGCAGCGGGGCCTTTTATTGTTTCCCCCCCTACAAAAGGACTTACTAAAATTACGTTACTATGATTTTTTATAGCCATTGAGTATTCATCAATTGATAAAATAGGTTGAATAGACAAGACAGGATTAGATGGGGCTATAACAAGTAATTCAGAATCAGTAATTTTATTTAGTATTTCTTTAGAGACGGTTGCCTCATTTGATCCCACATAAATAACTTCTTGAACCTTAGGAATTGCTTTCTGTAATACAAAGTATTCTTGAAAATCGAACAATCTTCCATCCTTAGTCTTGATGTTAGTTCTAACATTATCATCCGACATAGGGTAAATATTCTTACCTAATCCAAAAAAGGTTGATATAGAGTGAGTAATTTCTGTTAATTTCTTTCCTTCATGCAGCATTTGTGTTCTATATAAATTAAGTCCAAGGTCCATATCTCCTAGCTCAAAATCAAAACCTTTCATTAATTTAGAAAAAATCTTATGAGCTTTAAAAGAATCTCCTCTTCTCCCCCAGCCGAATGGCCCCTCCTTATTGGCAAGAGCGTATATAACTGAATCTAAATCGGGAGATAAGTGTATACCATGTATAAAAGCATCATCTCCAGTATTGACGACAACAGTTAAGTCAAAATCAGACCTATTGTAGAAGCCTTTGACAAGCTTTGCTCCACCAATACCTCCACATAAAATTACAACTTTCTTCACTAAATCTATATTAAGAAATTAAAAAAGATTATTCATTTCAAGTACCATTTTATTAATGGTTAATAAAGAGATACTAGAAGCTTTGTCCGAACTTTCAGATTCGGATTTGAGACGTTTACAGCTCCTTTTAGATAATAAATTAAATGAAAGTGTAGACAGAAAAAAGATTTCTTATCGAAAGAAGCATATAAAATGTGGTAAAGAATCTTGTCAATCTTGCCCTCATGGGCCTTACTGGTATGCTGAATGGTCAGATAGTGGAGTCCGTAAGTCAAAATATTTGGGAAAAAGTATAGATGGTCAAGAGTAGTTTAAAATCTAAAATAAATATCTCATATATCAAATTCTCTTTTTATTTATCATTGCTTTTCTTTTTAAGAATTGATTTAGTTTTTGTCAACAATACTCCAACGGGTGGAGATATGGGAGCGCATGTGGTAGCAGTAGACTATTTTGTAAGTAATCTATTTCCTCAATTCAAGATTATGGGTTGGACAAATATGTGGTTTGCTGGTATTCCATTGTTTTATTTCTATTTCCCATTTCCTCCTTTCTTGGTCTCATTTTTAACTATATTTTTTCCATTTGGAATTGCTTTCAAGATAATGGTGGTTGGGAGCATCATATTAGTCGTTTATGGTTTTGATAAACTTTTCCGTGAAACAGATGAGTTATTCAGCTTTAGTGGATTCATCTGTGGTGTGGCTTTTGTATTAACTGAATCTTTTACAATTTACGGAGGAAATCTTGCATCTACTTTAGCAGGTCAGTATTCATTTACTTACTCCATGGGGTTTGGATTACTTGCATACATTTATGTCTCGAAAGACAAATCAAATAGAACATATATCTGGTCATCTTTTTTCTTTGCAATGTGTTTACTAAGTCATTTAATTCCTTTTTTAATTTTTTCTCTGATAACTGTATTCAAGTTGGTAACTGGTAATTTTCTATTCCTTGAAAAGATTAATTTTTTCGTCATCTCCCTTGGGCTTTCAGCAATCTGGTTTATTCCAATGTTATTCAACCTAGGCTATACAACTGATATGGGCTATACACCTTTTACCAAGGTAAGGGATCTAATCAAAGAGGACATCTATCCATTAATTTTTTTATGCCTATTTTTCATTATTTTCTTTTACAAGGAAATGGCATCTGAAAAAGAGATATTTCAAATCGCACTCTATATGCTAATTACTGCTTCTCTTTTGTTTTTTTATATCCCTCCGGGAGCTTTATGGAATGGAAGACTAGTTCCTTTTTTTAATTTAGGCTTGCTTATTTTATTTGGGTTAGTATTGAAAATTATATTTCGAAGAATCGATTCCTCCCACTCCTACTTAAGTAAATTTATTGCCCTTTCGTCTTTTTCAATTTTTCCTCTCGGTTACAATTATTTTACTTTATGGGCAGAAAAATATCAGCTTTCGACTTTTCTCTTGCTTTCAATTTTCCTATTTACATTTATTACTTTATTCATATCTAAGTCAAACTCATCACTGGCTGCTATAGTTCTTTATCTTGGAATTCTTTCTAGCGTTTCTTTCTTGCCACATTGGATTAACTGGAACTTTACTGGATACGAAAGTAAAGAAAATTGGCAAGAAATAGTCTCATTATATGACAACCTAAATAATTTACCTCCTGGAAGAATTACTTGGGAGGCAAACCCTGATTTAAATGAATATGGAACTCCCATGGTTTTAATGACAATACCCATGTTTACGGAACACACTAGTATGGAGGGACTTTATTTTGACTCAAGTATAACTACACCTTTTCACTTTATTTCAGTCTCAGGGCTATCCGAAAAGCCTTCCAACCCTGTTGGCGGACTTAGATATTTTAATGACGATTTTGAAAGAGGTGTTTATTATTTACGTGAACTAGGTGTAGATTATTACATAACAAATACTGATAAATTATATGAAATAGCTCTAAGTAGCAGAGATTTAATATTTATAAATAAAGTAAATAGGTTTGGAATATTTGAAGTTAAGGATTCATACAAAGTCATTCCAGCAATAAAACAATTGGAAGAAGTGAGGATAAGTCAAGGAATAAATAATATCCTCGCATCTTTATTTAGGCAAAGGGAAAATAAATTTCAAGAATTTTCACTAAATAATTTTTATAATCTGAACTCTAAAAAACACTTTGTGGAACTTTCAAAAGTCGATGAAGACTTAGCCTATCTGAATGAATCATTATTGAAAGAAGAGATAACACAAAGTGGCATATCTAATTTATTGATTAGAGATAACAAGATTTCTTTTAATACCCAACATGTAGGAAGACCTCATATTATAAAAGTATCTTATTTTCCAAATTGGGAGCTTAATAACGGATATGGCCCCTATAAAGTGGATCCTTCGTTTATGCTTATTATTCCTTTAAGTTCAAATGTTGAGCTAAACTTCAAGACATCCAAAATAGAGGTGGCTTCAAAAATTTTATTTTTCTTAGCTATAATTATTAGTATATTTTTGAATACACTTATAAAAAGGATATCTGATAATGTATAAAAAAATTACAGAAATGTTTCCTTCTCTGATCAAGAGCTCTTCCTCTGCAGAGCTTGTACGTACTTATATTGTTGGAGCTATTAATCTGATCTTTGGAACCAGTTTAAATTATATTTTCCAATTTTATATATTGGTCTTTATTGGATTTCCTTTAAGAACTTATTTGTCAAATATTTTTCAATTTTTAATAGGTGTTGTTGTTGCTTATCTTTTGACTAGGAGGATTGTATTTAATCTTGAATCACTATACGGCACATTTAAAGAATTTAGGAATTTTGTTTCTGTTACTTTAATAAGCATTATCGTTCCACTAATTGTATGGTTTATAATCAACTCACTTAATGCAGCTGTTCAGCAAAATGAAATGCAATATTTGTTTGTAACTGTATTAATTCACGGAACGATACTTCCATTGAAGTATGTAATCTATAAACTTTTTGTATTCAAGTCTTCTCTTAAAAAATAAAATTTTAATTTAACTAATGCAACTAGCGTGCGTGGAATCCTCTTATATATTATTGACACACTAGGTCTTATCTCGTTGACTTTTGCAGGAACTTCTTTAATTTTTTGATTTGATTTTTCTATTCTTAGCAAAAGTTCAGTATCAAATAAATCTTGAGTAGAGACCACCTTATCAATGTGCTCATTAATATGTTTTTTTCTAATTGCTTTCATACCATGAGTGTCTGATAGGTTAGTATCAAAAAGAGTCTTTAATATTAATACAAATAGTTTTGTTGCAACTTTTCTAATGGCTTTTCTATCATCTCTTGAATCTTGCATTCGTTTTGAAGCTATAACTGCTGCAAAATCTTTATCAAGAGAAAGAGCTTCATTAAGAAAGAACTCCGAAAAGTAGTCAATGTCAAAAGAAACGACTAAGTCATTTTGTGCTTCCAAAAAACCTTCTTTTAATGCATTCCCGTAGTTTGGATCTTCGAGGTTCATCACTCTTACAAAAGAATTTTTTTTTGAGAAATTATAAGCAATACTCTTCGTTTCGTCGGTTGATCCATTTTCAACAAGTATTACTTCATAACTAATTTTTGTTTTTTCACAAATTGCTAATATTTGGTTACCTGAATCTACAAGAATTTCTTCCTCATTATAAATAGGTATCACTATTGATAAACTTTGTGAAGTATAATGGGGATTCATAGACTATACAATAATGGGTATTTCATGGGAGATAAACTAGATTCTTTATTTAAAGCTTACGATGTAAGGGGAGTGTATCCTGATGTGCTTAATAATCAACTGGCTCATGATATCGGCCTAGCTTTCGGTTTATTCGTTAAGGAAGATAGAGTCATCGTTGGGCACGATGCAAGATTATCTTCAGATAAAATATTTAAGGCATTCTCCTCAGGAATAATACATAGTGGAAAAAAAATAAGATATGTTGGCTTAGTTCCAACAGATGTTGTTTATACAATGTCAGGCCTATGGAACTTACCAGGTACAATGATTACAGCCTCTCATAATCCTAAAGAGTGGAATGGATTTAAATTTTGTAAGGCTGGCTCTAGGCCAATTGGAATTGAGACGGGTTTAGAAGATATAAAATTACTTATCAACATCTCTAATGGATATTCAGAGCTGTCCAAATTTGATTACGAAGACATTTTTGATGAATATGTAAGTCATATTTCTTCAATTGTGAATCCCTCTACAATTAACAAGCACATAAATATAGGGATAGATGCAGCAAATGGAGTAGCTGGAGCTTTTGTTCCAAAATTATTAGATAATTACGGAATTAATTACTCTGGAATCTTTCTAGAACCCGATGGTAATTTTCCCAATCATCCACCAGATCCTTCAAACCGAGACAATTTGCAGAAATTAATAGAACTAGTAATAGATAAAAATCTTGATTTTGGGGTAGCATTTGATGGAGATGCAGACCGAGCTGTTTTTGTTGATCACCAGGGAACTGTCTTATCAGGCAGTGCTTTAACTGGAATAATTGGGGAGTGGTACTTAGAGTCTTATCCAAAATCAAAAATTGTACATAATCTAAATGTCTCACCAGAAGTTTTAGATTACCTATCTTCAAAGGGAGCTGTATTAATAAGGTCAAGAGTAGGTCATTCATTTATAAAACAATTAATGCACGAAGAGGACGCAATTTTTGGAGGAGAGCACTCTTCTCATTTTTATTATAAGGATAATTTCTATGCAGATTCAGGGAACTTAACGCTACTGATTCTTCTATTAATTATGAGTCAAAAAAATAAAACTTTGTATGAGCTAAGTAAAGATTACCAAAAAAAGTTTTCTTCAGGAGAAGTCAATCTTATAGTAGAAGACACGGTTAAGAGCATAAATAAGTTAAAAGAGAAATTTATTAATGAGTATGATGATCTTGATGGCGTATCTGTTAAAAGAGAAGATGTTTGGTTTAATGTAAGGTCATCCAATACTGAGCCAAAAATAAGAATAAATATAGAAGCAGATACTAAAGAAAAATTAAATGAAACCCTAGAATTATTAAAGGAAGTGTTGTAATGGGATCTATGTTAGAGAATGTGAAAGAGCTCGGAGAACAGATTAGCAAGTCTTTGAAAACTAGCAATATAGAAAAAATAAAAACGAATTCAAACCTAGTAGTTGTAGGTATGGGTGGTTCGGGGGTTGCTGGAGATGCATTAAGAATATTTGCTGAAGAAAAAGGGATTACTGTAGATGTAATAAAAGACTATTCGATACCTAAGATACTTATTAATAAAGAGCCCCATTGTTTGCTTATTTCTTATTCAGGGAACACGGAGGAGACTTTATATGCATTTAATCAAGTTTCAGAATTAGGCTTGGCCTGTACGATAGTTACAAGTGGTGGGCAACTAAAAGAAGAGGCTATAGGAGGAGAATTCCCACTAATTGAAATTCCTAGCGGATATCAACCTCGAGCTGCATTTGGTTTTTTATTGAGGGCTATGATGGAATTTCTGGATGCATTTGAAAGGTCTGAGGAGAATGTGAATAACTGCAATGAAGCAAAGTCTTTTATTGATAGCCTCTTAGACGATGAAGGAAATGTATTTAAAAGAACAAAAGATTTATCTTCAATCATTGGAAGCAGGACACTTTTGATTTATGCAGGGACTCCAGTTACTAAGGTTGCAGCTTGTAGGTTGAAAACTCAAATTAATGAGAATGCAAAATCTCAAGCATTCATAGGTGAGCTACCAGAGATTCATCATAATGAGATATTGGCATGGGAAGGAGATAAAGAAAATAGCCTGAATAACTTTATTATTTTATTTATGAGGGATATAAACGAGCATCCTCAGGTTTCAAAAAGAATCAACTTGACGAAAAAAGTTCTCGAAGGGAAAGCACATTTTCTTGAAGATGTAACAACTAAGGAAGAATCGACCCTTAATCAGCTCTTAGAGTTAGTCCTTTATGGAGATTTAATATCAGTTTATGTTGCAGAACTACTTAATATGGTTCCTGAAGATATTAAGATTATCGAACAAGTAAAAGAACTATTAAAGGATTAAACACTATGTCAACAATCAAAGATTCAAACCTTAGTTCTAAAGGTTTCGAACAATTTTCATGGGCAAGTCGTCAAATGCAAGTTCTAGCAGATATTAAATCCGAATTTGAATCTACCAAGCCATTGGAGGGTATAAAGTTGGGTGCATGCATGCATGTAACAAAAGAAACCGCTAATTTGATGTTAACTATAAAAGCAGCTGGTGCAGAGGTAGCCCTATGCGCTTCAAACCCTCTTTCAACAGACGATTCTATTGCTGCATTTTTAGCTGATTCTGGAGTTGAGGTTCATGCGGTACGTGGAGTCAGTAATGATGATTTTTATAAATATCTTAATAATGTTTTAGATACAAAGCCCGATATAACAATGGATGATGGAGCCGATTTAGTAACACTACTTCATAAAGAGAGAATGGATATTCCAATTATGGGATCAATGGAAGAGACCACTACCGGGATAGTTAGGTTAAGAGCCATGGAAAAAGAAAATAAGCTAAGGTTTCCAGTTGTTTCTGTTAATGATTCTGATACTAAACACTTATTTGACAACCGTTTTGGAACGGGACAAAGTTCCTTAGATGGAGTTATTAGGGCAACTGATATTTTAATTGCCGGCTTGAGGGTAGGAGTAATAGGATTTGGAGATTGTGGAAAAGGTGTTGCAGAGAGGGCTGATGGTATGGGAGCTCAGGTCTATGTCGTGGAAATAGATTCAGTCAGAGCTCTTGAAGCGCAAATGCAAGGATATAGCGTTGTATCTGCTGAGACATTATCTAAAGTAGCAGACTTAATAATTACCGTAACTGGAAATAAGCACGCTATAAGTAAAGACCTTTTTTCTTCAATGAAGGATGGAATAATTCTTGCCAATGCTGGCCACTTTGACATAGAAATTGACTTGGAGTATTTGTCAAAGAACTCAGAGAGCGTAGAGACCGTTAGAGAAAATGTCCAAAGTTATAAATTCAAAGGAAAAGAAATTTTTGTTATTGGAGAAGGAAGGTTAGTTAATTTAGTTGCTGCAAAAGGTCATCCAGCCTCTGTAATGGACATGTCTTTCGCTAATCAAGCTTTAGCTGCAAAATGGATTCATGACAATCAGAATAAGCTTAAGAACAAGGTATACAGATTGCCTAAAGAGCTAGATCAAGAGATAGCACACAAGAAGCTTCTTTTAATGGGGGGGGAACTCCAAGCCTTATCTGAGGAGCAGAAAGAATATTTAACCTCATGGGAATTTGGTACTAGCTAATTGGTATTTGATAAAATCCTCACGATCGGTAGAGGAAAGCTCGTAAAAGAACTGAATTCTGTTGTTGATAAAATAAATAACTTAGAAAAGGAATTCAAAGAGTACTCAGATGATGAAATTAAATCTGGATTCCAATCCTTAAGAAAAAAAGTTGAAGAGAATGTTTTTCTTGCTGAAATTGAAGGTTTTGCATACGTAAGAGAAGCAGCCAAGAGGAAACTTAATCAAAGACACTACGATGTTCAATTATTTGGAGGACTAGTTCTTCTTAGAAATAAAATAGCAGAGATGAAGACTGGAGAGGGAAAAACATTAGTATCAACGCTGCCGGTATCGGTAATGGCTTTAGAAGGGAAAGGAGTACATGTAGTTACTGTTAACGACTATTTGGCAAAGAGGGATGCAGAATGGATGTATCCAATCTATGATTTTTTAGGGCTATCTGTTGGATTAATTCAAGCGGGACAAGAGATGGAAGATAAGAAAAAAGCATATGAAGCAGACATTACTTATGGGACTAATAATGAATTTGGTTTCGATTACCTAAGAGAGAACATGGCACAAACTGTTGAACAATTAGTCCAAAGAGAATTAAATTTTGCACTGATTGACGAAGTTGATTCAATTTTAGTCGATGAGTCTAGAACTCCTCTTATCTTATCTGGTCGTGTGCAAGAATCAACAAAGTGGTATATACAATTTTTTAAAATAGTTAAGGGGATGAAGAAAGACACTCACTATGAAATAGAAGAATCTAAAAAACAGATACATCCAACTGAGGAGGGAATAGCTTATGTGGAGCAGCAATTAGGAGTAGATAATTTATACGAGGAAACAGCAGTGAACTACCTACATTATTTAACCGCATCCTTAAGAGCTAAGGAACTTTACTCAAGGGATGTAGATTATATAGTTACAAATGGTCAGCTTAATATAGTTGATGAGTTTACAGGGAGAGTTTTAGAGGGACGTAGATACTCTGAAGGGATACATCAGGCACTAGAAGCAAAAGAAGGACTTAAGGTACAAGATGAAAACCAAACGTTAGCAACAGTAACCTTTCAGAATTTCTTTAGAATTTATGACTCCCTAGCTGGTATGACAGGAACAGCTAAAACTGAAGAGGAAGAACTTATACAAATCTATAATTTAGAAGTAATTGAAATCCCAACAAATATGGAGATAGCTCGAATCGACAATGAAGATGTAATATATAAAACAAAAGCGGCAAAGCTGAATGCTGTTGTGGAAGATATAAAGGTCCGTCTTGAAAAAAAACAGCCTATCTTAGTAGGGACTGTGTCTGTCGAGTCTTCAGAGCAAATTTCTTCTCTATTAACTTCTGAGGGAATAGTTCATGCTGTGCTAAATGCAAAAAATCATGAAAAAGAAGCTCAAATTATTGCTCAAGCTGGAAGGCCAGGTGCTGTAACTGTCGCAACCAATATGGCAGGAAGAGGAGTTGATATAAAGCTTGGAGGCAATCCAGATGTACTTAATTTTGAAAATAGTCAAGAATTTGAAAATACTACAGATAAATTAATCATAGAAGAAGATAACAAAAAAGTTTTAGATGCTGGCGGACTCTATGTCTTAGGGACAGAACGTCATGAGTCTAGAAGAATAGATAATCAACTAAGAGGAAGATCTGGAAGGCAGGGGGATCCAGGTGAGTCTAGATTTTATATAAGTTTGGAAGATGAGCTCATGAGAAGATTCCAAGGAGAAAGAATCCAAGGGATTATGGATAAACTAAACTTACCTGATAATGAAAGAATTGAACAAAAAATGGTCACCAAAAGTATTGAAAGAGCACAAGCACAAATAGAATCTTTAAACTTTGAGATAAGAAAAAATGTACTAAAGTTTGACCAGGTACTTAATCAGCAAAGAGAAGTCATCTATAAATGGAGAAAAATGCTTCTTGCAACTGAAGATAATCAAGGGCTTCTTTCTGAATGGAAAGAAGATGTTATGAATGATATAGATATCGAGCATGAACAGCTTAAGTTGTCATTTGAGACTCCCAATGAATATCAAGAAAGTCTTTCCGAGCTTTTATCAAGTATTATTAATGACAGGAACAAGAGTATATTTTTGGATAGTTATGACTCTAACCCAAAATCTGAAATTAGTTTGGGAACAGAGCTAGACTTATTTTTTGAAAAAAAGGTTAAAAAAGATAATGATTTTTGGGAAATTGGTAGAATAGCTTCGCTCTCTTTTATTGATCAAGCATGGAGAGACCACCTAGCTGAAATGGACCACATAAGAACAGGGATAGGCTTGAGAGCAATGGGACAAAGAGATCCTCTTGTAGAATATCAGAAAGAAGGTTACGATTTATTTGAGGAATTAGTAACAAGGGTTAAATTTGCGGTAATAAGGTTGCTGTTTAATTTTGAAAAAGAGAAATTAGTTAATAATGAATCTAAAAAAGAAGACACAAAGAAGACCTCAGTTGGAAGGAATGAACCTTGTCCTTGTGGTTCTGGAAAGAAATATAAGAGGTGTCATGGTTAATGTTTAAAGAATTAACAGATAAAAACAATGTCCTAATCGAAAGGTTGTCATCTGCAAAGGAGTTCCTTTGACTACCGAGGAAAGAAATTACGATTAGCAGAGATTAAAAAAAGGACAGAAGAACCAAGTTTTTGGAATGACAAAACTTCAGCAACAAAACTTTCAACTGAAGCTTCTAGCCTAAGTAAAACAGTTGATTTACTTGAAAGCATAGAGAAAGAGCTAGAGGATAACACCGAATTGATAAATATAAGTAAAGACGATGAAGTATATTTAGATAAGATTTCATTTGTTATTAGTGATCTTGAAAATAAAATTTTAGACCTTGAGGATGAGTCTCTATTTTACAAAGAATACGACAATTACCATGCAATCTTATCTATAAATGCTGGGGCAGGAGGGGTAGATGCTCACGATTGGGCAGATATACTTTACAGGATGTACACAAGGTATCTTGATAAGAACAAAATGAATTATGAAGTTATGGAATTATCAGAGGGAGAGGAAGCAGGGATTAAGTCTGTAAGCTTAAGAGTTGAAAATTTCAGAGCATATGGAATTCTTGAGTCTGAAAGAGGGGTCCATAGGTTAGTTCGAATAAGTCCTTTTGATTCCAATAAGAGAAGACACACTAGCTTTGCGGGTGTAGATGTTGTTCCCTTCATAGAAGATGAAGATTTGGTTATTGATGGAGATGATTTGAGAATCGATGTCTATAGGTCATCTGGAGCAGGAGGGCAGCACGTTAATACAACAGATTCAGCTGTAAGAATAACCCACCTTCCAACAGGAATAGTCGTTGCATGCCAAGCAGAACGCTCTCAGCTTCAAAACAAAACTAGAGCGCTACAGATATTGAAGTCAAAATTAATTTCTCACTATAAAGAAATGCAATTAGACAAAATAGATAATATACGTGGAGAGCAAGTTGAAGCCGGGTGGGGAAGACAAATCAGGTCTTACGTAATGCAACCATACCAGCAAGTAAAAGACTTAAGGAGTGGGTACGAGATAGGGAATGTAGATAGGGTATTAGATGGAGATGTTGGTGTTTTTTCAAAAGAGTATCTAAAATGGCGAAGACAGGG
>Ga0066376_10004443_pt1 | contig 12169 bp, 17 predicted proteins | sample Knorr_S15_td_Bot_FD_77009 | JGI IMG/M metagenome (GOLD analysis project Ga0066376, IMG submission 77009) | Marine microbial communities from Southern Atlantic Ocean transect - Knorr_S15_td_Bottom_ad_5009_LV_A | ecosystem: Environmental > Aquatic > Marine > Oceanic | place: Southern Atlantic... | reverse complement strand
ATTTTTTACGAAGCAGTTACAAACAAAATGCGAGACGACCTTGTGCAATGCATGGATCCAACATGGTTACAAATCGTGACGAACTGGAAGGGGCGGGGAGGCATACGTAGCACGATTACAGCTATGTATGGAAACGTACCAGCTTGTTGGCAAAGTGCGTAACATGCGAATTCTTCTTGCAACCTCAAACGGCCATAAACTTACAGAGGTTCGGGAAATATTAGAACCACTAGGCGTAGAAGTCGACGGTTTAGACTCTATTGAAGCAACCTACGAAGAACCCATCGAAGATGCTGACACCTTTGAAGGCAACGCAAAACTAAAAGCTGTGGGTTACGCCAAGGCAACAGGTATTCGATGTATGGCGGATGACTCGGGCCTCTCTGTTGATGCCCTTGATGGCAGACCAGGTGTGTACTCTGCGCGGTTTGCTGGCAAGGGCGATACAAGAGAAGAGAGAGATCAAGAGAACAATGCGTTGTTGATGCAACAACTGCAAGATGTTCCAGCGAACGAAAGAACTGCGCGGTTTGTTTGCGCCATTTGTGTTGCCGATCCCGATGGAACAATTATTGCTGAATCAACCGGCACCTTCGACGGAATCATTGGTTTTATACCAAGGGGTGAGAATGGTTTTGGGTACGACCCCCTACTTTTTGTTCCGAGTGCAAACAAAACAAGTGCGGAAATGTCACCGAAAGAAAAAAACGCGCAATCGCATCGAGGTAATGCCGTTCGAAAAATTAGCTCGATGATGTTGCAGTAATAAGTGCAACTTCTGCGGGACAATTAACTCGAAGGGGGAACCAAGCGCCGATGCCTACGGTTACAAACAGCCGACTGTCACCACGTTCGTACATGCCAGCAGTGTATCGGTGAGTAACCGCAAGGTTAGCTCCTTTGCGTTTTGGCATCGCAACTTGACCACCATGGGTATGACCAGAAAGTGTAAGGGGAACTCCAACTTCAGATGCTGTTGTAAACGCCTTTGGGTTGTGTGAAAGGAGAATGTGGGTTTGGTCATCACAAACTTTTTCAACTTTACTTTTGCATTGTTTTGATGTTTTTGCCCAGTCAATTCCAGCAACAGTAAGGACATTACCGTTGTGGTGTATTTGACATGAGGCATCTCGTAACAATCGAACTCCAGACGATTGTGCCATCGAACTTAACGTGCGAGCGCAATCAAGCTCGTCATGATTACCAAGAACTAACATGGTGCCAAGCGGTGCGTCTATATTTGCAAGCGCCTCTAAAAGTGGAAGAGCGTCTTTGACGTGCAAATCAACAACATCACCGGTGCACACAACAATGTCGGGTTCTTGAGATGCTAGCGTATCAATTGCACCAAGCGCACGATCCAGCGGCATAAGATCACCAAGATGAAAATCACTTACATGACCGATTCGAAGACCATCAAAAGCAACCGGCCAAGAAGGCGAAGTTATCTCAACCTTTTTTAAATCAATTGATTGGTCGAAGTGTTTTTTAAACAAACGGCCTCGGCTTAATGTATTTGGCCCAGTTGTGAACAATACATGTCGTGCTTTTGCTCGGAGGAATTTGCCAGATGGTCGGTTTGTCTTTGCCATAGTTTTCTTGTACGGTGTACTCGTAGTAGCGTTCGCTAAAAACGAAATTCCCCACCAATAAATAACCCCTGTAAACCCGCATCAAAGGTGTAATCACCGTCTTCTGCCCGTAGTTCTTGCAGACGATACCCAAAAATTCCACCCATGCTCGGCGTAAATTCAATAGAAAGCCCCGCTTGAATACTTGCCATTACTCCGCCATCTCCCCCAAACATCGATCCTACGAGCATTTGTGCCTCGATGGAAATAGCGTCTGCCCAACTAAATGTTTCGCGAGTATCCCACTTGAACTCCATCTGGAAGCCACCCTGAATCGCTATCCAAGAATTTTTATGCACCACATCTTGCGAAGTCGTTCGGTTACCAAGCGTTGACCCAACACCGAACCATCGAATTCCAACAACGGGTGCAAACGAAAGTGTTGCGCTGTCATCATTTGTATACGGTGCCCAAATATTCCACGATGCTTCAATTCCAACGGACTGTAATTTTGTGGTTGCCGACCACGAATCACCATCACGCATTTCCATTCCACCAAAGACATCATTCCCAACAAACCGACCGGTTCCAGATGTTGAAAAATCAAAAAACGACATGGTCATGGTGACGTCTTCTATTGGAGTGATAGAAAACTCAACCAAGGGAATGGTTTTTTTCGTTCTTAAATCTATAGAAGTTTCAAAATCAATTTCGCCACCACCGTCTTCAATGGTTCCACCAAGCCGAGGCAGCCAAATGCCCGCGCGAATAAGTGCTTGTGGTTGTGTGGGTTCAACATCTTGAAGTCCAAAACAAAGAGAGATAAGCGCCACTTCAAGCATCGGCTTCTCTTTCAATAACGTGGACTTTTCCTGATCCATCCGTGATTTCACCAAGAACGATGGGTAATTCACCAAGTTGTTCAAGGTGTGCCGTTATTGAATCTGCAAACGCAGGACGTACTAGTAAAATGTATCCAATTCCCATATTAAATACCCGATACATTTCTTCTGTTTCGATGTTTCCATGTTCTTGTAGGAATGAAAAAATCGTTGGCGTTTCCCATCGGTCGAGATGAATTGTCGCATCAACAGAGTCACAAAGAGATCGACAAAGATTTCCCGCAATTCCACCACCGGTAATGTGCGCCATTCCAGATACAACTTTTTTAACTTTGTATTGTTTTAACAATTTAACAATTGGTTCAACGTAAATCCTTGTTGGCTCGAGCAAGACTTGTCCTAACGTTTTTTCAGTATCAAGTTCTGGATATACTTTTTGCAAATCTAACTCAGCGATCGCTGCACGGGCAAGCGTGAATCCATTCGAATGCACGCCACTTGATGGAAGGCCAATGACAACATCACCCGCCTCAACTCTGCTTGGGTCAATCGCTCGGTCGAGTTCAACGACACCAACGGCAAAACCAGCAATATCAAAATCACCCCTTGCATAGATGTCTGGCATTTCGGCACATTCACCGCCAATTAATGCGCAGTTGGATATTTCACACCCTCTGGCAACACCAGAGATAATCGCTGCAGTTGTTTCAGGATCTTGTGTGTGAAGTCCAAGGTAGTCCAAGAAAATGAGCGGTTCAGCGCCCTGCACAATCATGTCATTTACATTCATTGCGACGCAATCTATTCCAACAGTGTCATAGATACGAAGCTCGCATGCAAGCTTCACCTTCGTGCCAACACCATCGGTACAAGCAACAAGAACAGGGTCTTTGTAATTTCGTTTGAATAGGCGCTCATTGAAATCAAGCCTGAACATGCCCGCGAACCCCCCGTGTTCCCCAAGGACGCGAGGTCCATGGGTCCGTTTCATCATTGTTTGGATGAGACCCACAAGTCGGTCACCGGCTTCGATGTCGACACCAGATTCTGCGTATGTTAATGGTTTTTTTGTTGGGGAAGACATAGGGTAAGTGTAGTCATCTTGGCCAGTTGGCGGTATCCTGTATTGTCTTAAATGGAGTAAAGCATGTCAATTCTTGTAAACAACGAAACAAAACTTATCTGCCAAGGAATAACCGGTTCGTCTGGAGCATTTCACACAAAAGGCTGTTTGAAATACGGAACGAACGTGGTTGGTGGCGTTACCCCAAACAAGGGCGGCCAAAAAGATGCCAATGGGCTACCAATCTTTAATACTGTTTCAGAAGCAGTTAAGGAAACGGGTGCAAACGCATCAATGATTTTTGTCCCTCCGCCGTTTGCGGCAGATTCCATTTTGGAAGCGGCAGATGCTGGAATTGAGTTGATTTGTGCAATTACTGAGGGAATTCCAGTTGCAGACATGATGCGCGTCAAGGCAACACTTGAACAATACCCAAACACCGTTCTTATTGGTCCAAATTGCCCTGGAATCATTACTCCGGGCAAGAAAGTCTCGGGAGACGGCGCAAACGCAACGTTTGAGGGCGGATGTAAAATCGGCATTATGCCGGGATACATCCATACCGCCCCCTCTGACTCCATGAGCGGCAAAAGCGTTGGAATCATTAGCCGCTCAGGTACGTTGACCTACGAAGCGGTATGGCAAACAAGTTCACTTGGCATGGGGCAATCTACCTGTATTGGAATTGGCGGAGATCCAATCAAGGGCGCGAATTTCATCGATTTGCTCGCTCGATTTGAGGCAGACGATGAGACGGATGGTGTCGTCATGATTGGAGAAATTGGTGGGAGCGATGAAACAGAAGCAGGAAAGTGGGTACAAGAAAACATGTCCAAACCTGTTGTTGCATTCATTGCCGGCATTACTGCGCCGAAAGGGAAACGAATGGGTCACGCTGGGGCAATTATTGGTGGTGAAGACGATACGGCTCAAGCTAAAATAGAATCACTCCGTGCCTGTGGACTGATGGTCTCAGATAGCCCAGCAGGTATTGGAGAAACAATGGCCGAGGCATTAGGATTAGTCGCAGTTGCAAAATAGAAGGTATGCTGTCATACACGAATCCCAAGGAGGGGAACACACTTGCAAACACTCAAGGAACGATACCAAGCAGTACAACAAAGAATAGCGGACGCAGCCGACAGGGTTGGTAGCGATTCTTCTAAGATCCACATGGTCGCTGTGACGAAACACGCCTCCGTTGACGAAGTTCGACAACTCGTTGATTTAGGGCACGCCGATTTTGGCGAGAACCGATTGCAACACTTTACGCAACTCGTCGCTCAAATTGATGAGTATGTTAATCGACGAAAAGAACTTGGTGAACCAGCTTTAGTGAATCCAATTCGTTGGCACTTCATCGGTCATTTGCAAAGAAACAAATGTCGTCGCGTTTTGCCTTTGACACGGTTGATTCATACGTTGGACTCCTTGCGGTTGGCAGAAGAAATTCAAGAAATTGCTGACAAACGAAAACAGGTCATTGAGGTATTGTTGCAAATAAACATTTCAAGGGAACGGCAAAAGACGGGAATTGCACCAGCCGCTATTGGATATTTATTGGAACAACTCGAAACAATGCCGTGTGTTAAACCACGGGGCATGATGTGTATGGCGCCCATTAGCGAAAATCCTGAAGATTCAAGAGAGGTGTTTACTCGTTGCTCCGAGTTTTTTGAAGAAATGAAACTAGATAAAATTACAGGCGGTACATTTAACATTCTTTCTATGGGAATGTCAAACGATTTTGAAGTTGCTATTGAGTGCGGCGCAAATATTGTGCGCGTTGGCACGGCACTGTTTGGTGAAAACACCGTTCCACAGGAAACGCCCGCAAGAGCGTAGTGCCTGGTTTTTGTTACTCAACAAAAGTCGATAGACGTTTCAAGCGCGAGTTGTTCAAGCGAACGAGAAAAATCAACGCTTGATACGCCGATGCTCTCCGGAACCTTTAATCTAATTGGCGCAAAGTTTAAGATGCCTGTAATTTCAGAAGCAACAAGGCGATCCTCAAGATCTTGCGCGAAGTCCACCGGTACCGACAAAATTGCTAATGTAATATTTCGAAGTGGAATAATTCGCGCCATTTCGGCAACAGGACGAACGACGTGTCCAGCAAGCTTGGTTCCGAGTATCTTCGGTTCGTTGTCAAATACAGCAACTACCTTAAATCCACGATCAATGAATTTTGGATACGAACTAATTGCCTGTCCAATTTTACCGGCGCCAACAACCGCAACATCACACGTTTGGTCGGTACCAATAATCTGACGAAGCTGTTCACATAGCGGTGTAATTGAGTAACCAACACCGGTTTACCAACGGTCCAAAGGTTGCAAATTCCTTTCGAACCTGCGCGTGTGAGTCCGAGTGCCTCGCCGAGTTGGCTTGAATTAATTGAAAGTAACTTGGCGTCTTTACGTGCCTCAAGTTCTTTGAGATAGAGGCTCAGTTGCCTTGCGGTCGGTTTTGGAAGTTTGGGCGTTCCACCATAAAACACAAGTATATGCTGAATATAACAAATAAAAAAGTATCGCTTAATTACTTGAGCCACTATCCTATACCCCATGAAGATGCGAGAAATATTAGAACGAGACCAAATTGTCTTTAGTTTTGAGTTTTTCCCACCAAAAACAGACCCCGGTTGGGTAGGGCTCACAGATAGGCTGCATGAGTTTGAGGCCTTAGAACCCTCCTTTGTTTCCGTTACCTACGGTGCTGGAGGCTCTACTCGGCAAAAGACACACGAACTTGTGTGCCACATTTCTTCTACGACATCGCTCGATCCAATTCCCCACCTTACGTGCGTTGGACATAACGAGGAGGAGATGTCACAAATTTTGCAATCGTACGTCGATGCGGGTATTGATAATATTCTTGCCCTGCGTGGTGACAAATTAATCGAGGGCGACAACACGAGTGATTTCGCTTACGCAGCAGATTTAATTTCCTATATCCACGACTTTGAAGGCGGCTCTTTTGGAATTGGAGTTGCAGGTTTTCCAGAAGGTCATCCAGAAACTCCAAATCGTTTGGTACAAATGGATCACTTGAAAGCGAAAGTGGAATGCGGCGTTGATTGGATATGCTCGCAACTCTTTTTTGACAACGCAGCATTCTTTGACTGGGAAGAGCGCTGTGAACTTGCGGGCATTACATCACCAATTTTTTCAGGCATCATGCCAATCCAATCCATTGCAGGCATGAGAAGGATGGCAGAACTTGCAGGTGGCGCCAACTTCCCCGCAAAACTTCAGAAACGTTTGTATAAATTTCAAGATGATGAGGACGCAGTTCGTAAAATCGGCACAAGCTGGGCGGCAGAACAATGCGCCGACTTGCTGGACCACAATGTGCGTGGTATTCACTTCTTTACCATGAACCAATCTTCCGCAACAGAAGAAATATATCGCTCCTTGGGTGCAACAAGCGGTGTAAAGTTACGAAATCCACAATAAGAACTAATAAAGGGTATCCTTACGTAATGCAAACAATTCAACGACTCATTATTTTATTTTTATGCTCCAGCGTTGTGTCGGAAGTTCTTGCTAATGTGCAAATGCCACCACCAGAACCAAGTTTACGAAAATCACCAGCGGCGTGGATGGGCTTTGGTTTAATTTTTATATTTTTTGCTGTAGTTGTAACAATTAATTTGATGACATCAAAACGTGGTCATCAAGATTAAACTACAAACTTGACAAGAGGAGAAAAGAATGAAATCAACATCTCGAAACGGCTTAATTGCCCTAAATACAGCACTCCTTGCCGTGCTTGCTGCGGTGTCACTTGTGCCGGTAACAGAGGCTCAAGTTCCAACACAAAACCAATACCTCGCCGTATCAGGAATGGTCAATGGCCTTGGCTCTGGGGTTGTGTACATTATTGACACGCAACTTAACCAAGGCGCACTTGTCGCTAGTACATGGAACCATAACACAAATCGAATAGAAATCCTTGGAAAGCGGTCGCTCTCCAAAGATGCAGCAGCAGCAATGAGGCGTTGAGGAGATGACAAATATGAAAGACAACGAAACTACACGTGGAAACTCAACGCTTTGGGCGACTGCTTTTTTTATTGCCGCCTTAATATTTGTAGCAGCGGGTCAACACACCTCCCGCGCAGTTGCTAATAGTGCGAATACCGCTGATGGCTTTACGATCTTAACAACGTCAAATGGCCAAGGAACAGATTTTTTACACGTCATTGATAACACAACATCAATGTATATGGTGTACAACATTCCAGATCCTCAAAACAAAAAATCAATAGAAACCGTTGCAACATGGTTTTTACCCGCAATGTTTAACACGGCTCGGAATTAAGCATCGGTCGATACAATATGACCATGCGAAGACCAGTTGATACTGTGATGGTGGAACAGCGCGCCGCCTCTTTTACTCGGCGCTCTATTAAAACCGATTCAAAACAACAGGGACTACGCCTTGCACTTTCCATGATTGATCTCACGACACTCGAGGGAAAGGACTCTCCCGAAAAAGTACGCTCGCTTTGCCATAAAGCTATTACACCATGGGAGGGTGTTCTTGATCCTCCGCTACCTTCAGTTGCAGCGGTTTGCGTCTATCCAAGTTTGGTACAGGTTGCCAAACATGCCCTAGAGGGTTCGGGTGTTTTGGTTGCATCGGTTGCAACTGGTTTTCCTAGCGGCCAATATCCATTAGCCGTTCGCCTTAACGATGTGACCGAGGCGGTTAAAGCGGGTGCAGATGAAATAGATATGGTCATTAATCGCGGGGCATTTTTATCAGGATGTTTTGAAGAAGTTGCTGAGGAAATTGCACAAGTTCGAATTGCATCTGGCAGCGCTCATTTGAAAATTATTCTAGAAACCGGTGAACTTGAGACCCTTGAAAATGTTCGCGCTGCCTCCGATCTTGCGATGCAAGCCGCGGCGTCGACTGGACCAATTGAAGATGGTGAGGTGTTTATCAAAACATCGACTGGCAAAGTAAGCCCCGCTGCAACAATGCCGGTGACCCTTGTGATGCTTGAGGCAATTCGAGAGTATTACGAGAAGACAGGTGTACGAATTGGCATGAAGCCCGCGGGTGGAATTAAAACAGCAAAGCAAGCATTGCATTACCTTGTGATGGTAAAAGAAACGCTTGGTGATGATTGGCTTTCTCCACACCTATTTAGGTTTGGGGCATCAAGTTTAACAAACGATGTTCTACGGCAATTAATAAAACAAAACACTGGACAGTATGGGGCAACCTATGATTTTAGCGAGGCGTAACGAATGACAATTACAACACAACCCGAAACAGTTGGTGGCTGGGACTATAGTCCAGCTCCAGATAACACAAAAATAACAATTGAGCAAAAGAACAAGTTGTTTATTGGTGGTAAATTTGTTTCCCCAAAATCTCGTTCGTGGTTTGCAACGATTAACCCAGCCACCGAAGAAAAACTGGCAGACATTGCCTGTGCAGGTAGGGCAGACATCGATGCAGCGGTTAGGTCTGCAAAGAGTGCCCAGCCAAAATGGTCGCGGCTTAGCGGAACGGAACGCGCAAAATATTTATATAGAATTGCTAGGCGTATCCAAGAACGCGCACGAGAATTTGCAATACTTGAGACGATGGATGGTGGTAAGCCAATCAAAGAATCCAGAGATGTTGACATTCCACTTGTTGCACAACATTTCTTTTATTACGCTGGTTGGGCAGATAAACTTGCGTATGCATTCCCCGGAAGCGAACCATCCCCAGTTGGCGTTTGCGCACAGATAATTCCTTGGAATTTCCCCCTTTTGATGGCTGCGTGGAAAATAGCACCCGCACTTGCGTGTGGAAACACAAGCGTACTCAAGCCGGCAGAAACAACTTCGCTCACTGCGCTACGCTTGGCAGAAGTATTCCAAGAAGTCGGACTTCCAGATGGTGTGGCGAACATTGTGACGGGAGCTGGCGATACCGGTAGGTTTTTAGCAGAACACAAACTTGTGAACAAAGTTGCATTTACGGGGTCCACAGAGGTAGGCAAATTGCTCATGCGAGAAACCGCGGGCACGGGCAAAAAACTAACGCTAGAATTAGGTGGCAAAAGCGCAAACATTATTTTTGCAGACGCCGCGATAGATCAAGCGGTTGAGGGGATAATCTCGGGGATTTATTTTAATCAGGGCCACGTCTGTTGTGCCGGATCTCGCCTTTTTGTGGAAGAATCTATCCTCGAAGAAGTCATACACAAACTTACACAACGACTCGGTTCGCTTCGTGTTGGCGATCCACTTGATAAAAACACAGACCTTGGTGCCATTAATTCACTAAGCCAATTAGAAACTGTAGAGCGCTACATTACATCCGGCATACAAGAGGGGGCACAATTACACAGGGCGAACGAACAACGCTTGCCAAGCAAAGGGTATTGGTGTAACCCGTGCTTCTTTACGGACGTTCAGCCGAGCCATACAATTGCCCGAGAGGAAATTTTTGGTCCAGTGCTCTCAGTGATGACATTCAGAACGCCCGAAGAGGCAATTGCAAGGGCGAATAATTCCCCCTATGGACTTGCTGCCGGCGTGTGGACTGACAAGGGTTCAAAAATATTCGAAGTGGCGAAACAACTCGATGCGGGAATTATCTGGTGTAACACATATAACAAATTTGATGCAGCGTCACCATTTGGTGGTTTTAAAGAATCTGGTTTTGGTCGCGAAGGTGGAATGCAAGGACTTCGACCCTATGTACGGCTAGGCGGAGTGTAAGAAAAGGAACAACATGTCTCGATTAACAGTAGCAAAAACCTATAAACTTTATATCGGCGGAAAATTTTCAAGAACAGAATCTGGAAGATCCATCGCGATTGAAGATGTGAAGGGCAACATTTCTGCACACATCTGCCACGGTTCTAGAAAAGATTTTCGTGAAGCTGTAGAATCGGCTACAAAAGCATTTGATTCTTGGTCGGATATTACTGGGTATTTGCGCGGTCAGATTTTATACCGCATGGCTGAGATGCTCGAAGGACGACGAGAAGAATTTGCTTCGGCAATTCAAACTACACAAAATAGTACTGCGGCTTCCGCGAATAAAGAAGTTGACGCCTCGGTTGACTGCCTTGTTCGATTTGCTGGCTGGACAGATAAATTGCAACAAGTCCTTGGGTGCGCAAACCTAGTTGCGGGCAACTATTACAACTTCACGGTGCCACAACCACAAGGTGTTGTTGCAGTTATTGCACCAAAGATACCATCACTGCTTGGTCTTATAACACTCATTGGCGCGCCGCTTTGCGCTGGCAATACAATTGTTGCATTGGGTTCAGACACCAACCCAATTCCAACAGCAATCTTTGGCGAGGTTTGCCAAACTTCAGACGTTCCAGCTGGGGTTATTAATTTGCTCACGGGTTCGCAGTCCGAATTGCTTGAACATGTAGCGAGCCATCGCCAAGTTGCAGGTATATATTCTGCAGCCCTGCGTAAAAAGGATCGTATTGTTGTGGAGCAAGGAGCTGCCGACAGTATGAAGCGCGTTCGCTTTAGTTCCTTGGAAAATGACGACTGGTATGACGGTTCCATTGCGGCGTCCCCATGGAACATTGAGCCATTTGTTGAAATGAAAACAATCTGGCATCCATCCGCCTGTTAATCGGCAAGATTGTTATTCACAAGCGTTTTTCTCTTGCTTGAAATGGTTTTTCCACCATCAGTTTTTAGGGAAACCCGTACTTTGACGGAGGGTGTGTTTGATGGTATTGGTTGTTCGATGCGGTAGGTTCTTGTAACCATGTCAAATAATTCACGGTTAATTTCGGGGTCACGCAGATCGTACGTTGTTGTTTCGATGCGGTTGTCACTTTCAGAGACTGTTTCAACAAAAAGTGTTCCCACTCCCCTGCACGTGAATCCATCACCGTCGAGGAATGAAACATGTAATACGACTGCGGTATCAGTTCCGCCCCCCCCGACTTCCCCGTATTCCTCGTCTCCCCCAACAATTCGTATTCCACTTAGTTGGTGAATTTTTACGGTAATCGGGATGTAGATTGCGTATTGCGTATACTCCGACGCCGAAACAGATGTTGGTCCAACTTGTTTTTGCGATGATGAACAGCCCAATAAAGACGTCGCCATAACAATCCATGGTATGGCGACGAAAGAAAATTTGGATGGCTGTGTCAAAAGTGTATCAATTAACGCGTGACGTCATCAACAAGACGGCCAAGAGCAATGTCAACTTTTTCATCGGTTAAGTACGTGTTGTTTGCGATTGCACCCCTGATGGCATCAATTTGATCTTGACGAATGTCGGGAAGTTGGTGAATTTTCTCAAGCATTTGTGCTTGTTCAGAAAATTCAACAGAATCCACTGTTGAAGTAGCTTCAAGGTCAGACGCTGGAGCGACAACCTCGACAGGTGTTGTAGGTGTAGTTGGCGACGCTGGTCGTACAGACCCAACTACTGCGTTTCCGATTGCGGAGATTTCAGACATTCATTTTTACACCTTTACTATGTCGCTGTGCGACGATTTCCTCAAATCCTAACACTTCCCTGATCTCCCCAATCCCCTTCAAGCGAGTTGCCCATTGAAGCCACCAAGCAATACAACGAGCACTCTATAATTATCGTACACAACCCCTGTTTTGCTTGAACTTTATGTGATTTTTCAAAGTTTTCGTAAAGTCCGATATAACCCCCACTTATTGTGCAATATCATCGGT
>Ga0066376_10004442_pt1 | contig 12171 bp, 9 predicted proteins | sample Knorr_S15_td_Bot_FD_77009 | JGI IMG/M metagenome (GOLD analysis project Ga0066376, IMG submission 77009) | Marine microbial communities from Southern Atlantic Ocean transect - Knorr_S15_td_Bottom_ad_5009_LV_A | ecosystem: Environmental > Aquatic > Marine > Oceanic | place: Southern Atlantic... | reverse complement strand
TGCGGCCACACCGGCCGACGCCGCGAAGATCTACCCGGCCAACTACTGGTACTCGCTCATCGAGCCACCGGCGTCGAGCGAGTTCCCCGGCACGGGCGACGACGGGAACGGAATCGCCACCACGCTGCAGCATCAAGAGCAGTGGGTCGACGTCCAGAAGCAGGGCTGCATGCTTTGTCATCAGCTTGGCAACCGGATGATCCGCGAGATCGACAACCTCGAGGAGTTCGACTCGACGATGGCCGCGTGGGACCATCGCGTGCAAATGGGGCAGCGTGGCTCGCAGATGACCAACGTCATGAACCGATTCGGCCGCCAGCGGGGTCTGCAGATGTTCGCCGACTGGAGCGAACGGATCGCCGCCGGCGCCGTGCCGCCGGCGCCGCCGCGGCCCGCCGGGGCGGAGCGCAATGTAGTCATCTCGATGTGGGAATGGGGCACCGAGATCGACTACATCCACGATGAGATTGCGACCGACAAACGGAATCCTCGGGTCAACGCGAACGGTCCCATCTACGGCGTGAATATCTCGAACGACCAGCTGGCGATGCTCGACCCGGTCACCAACCTGGCCACCAATCTGCGTGTTCCGCTGCGGGTGGACCCGGACACCGTGCCGGGGATGATTGCGCAGTCGATGCCGGTGCCGTCGCGCATATTCGGCGACGAGCTCCTCTGGCAAGACCCGGCCAACCCGCACAACCCGATGATGGACCAGAAGGGGCGGGTGTGGATGACCTCTGCGATTCGAAACCGAGCCAATCCGGACTATTGCAAAGCGGGATCGGACAATCCGTACGCCCAGTATTTCCCGCTGGACAGCGGGTTCCGGTCCGCGGTGTTCTACGAGCCCGATACGCAGAAGTTCGTGATGATCGACACGTGCTACGGCACCCATCATCTGCAGTTCGCCGAGGACGAGAACGACACGGTGTATTTCAGTGGTGGCGGACAGGTCATCGGCTGGCTGGACACGAAGCTCTATGACGCCACCGGAGACGAACGGGCCGCCCAGGGCTGGTGCCCCACCGTGCTCGATACCAACGGGGACGGCGTCATCACGAAGCCCTGGAACGAGCCGGCACGCGGTGGCCAGTCGGCGACTCATGACGCCAGTCGAGACACGCGGGTGGTGGTGGGCAGCTACGGCGTGATCGGTGACCCCACTGACCACCAGGCCGTCTGGATCAGCTCGAATCGCTTTCCGGGACGACTGGCACGTCTGCACGTTGGCGACAATCCGCCCGAGACCTGCCTGACTGAGATGTTCGAGGTGCCGTCGGTGTTGGATGCCACCGTCCCGAAGGAGAAAACCGGGTTTGGCTCACGCGGCCTCGACATCGATCGGGATGGCGTCATCTGGACGGCGCTGTCGGGCAGCAGCCACTTTGCCAGCTTCGATCGCACCAAGTGCCAGGTCCACAACGGGCCGACGACGATCGAGGGACGGCACTGCGTGGACGGCTGGACCCTGTTCCCGACGCCCGGACCTGTTGTACAAGGCACCGACGTCCGTGCCGACTACCACTACTACAACTGGGTCGACCAGTGGAACACGCTCGGGCTCGGTGAGAACGTCCCGATCGCGACCGGGTCGAATTCCGATTCGTTGTTGGCGTTGGATCCTGACACCGGTGACTGGACGGTCTTGCGGGTGCCGTATCCGCGTGGATTCTTCACGCGGGGGCTGGACGGTCGTATCGACGACCCGAATACTGGCTGGAAGGGACGCGGTGTCTGGGCCACCTACGGCGAGGCGGCCACCTGGCATATCGAAGGCGGTCAGGGGGTCAAGCCGGGCATCGTGAAGTTTCAGGTGCGTCCAGACCCGCTGGCAAACTAGGCCCACCCGGGCGGCGTCGCTCGGGGCGTAGTCGCAACTTTCTCCATGACGCGTATGAACAGGAACGAATAGATGACAAGGGTGAAACATATGAGCGCGGGTCAAGCGCTGGTAGCCGTGGCGCTACTGGCTTTTGCCGCCCCCACCAGCTCGGCTGGCCAAGGATCGACCGGATCAATTGGTGGCACGATCGCCGATGAAAGCGGCGGTGTCATGCCCGGCGTCACGGTGGGCGCGTCCATGGGCGATTCCACACGCTTCGCGGTCAGTGATGGGGAGGGCCGGTATGAGATCGCCGATCTGGCGACCGGGCGCTATGTCGTCGAGGCCCGGTTGCCCGGCTTTCGCAGCGACACCCTGTCGGTCACGGTGACCGCCGGCGTGATCTCTGGGGGCAACCTCAGGTTAGAGATCGCGCCCCTCGCAGAAACGGTCACCGTGACCCGCACCGAACAACCCCTGTCTGTCGTGCCGAATTCGATCGCGGTGGTACAGCGGGACCAGATCGAGTTCGCGCAGCGCCGCACATCGCTCGATGAGGCGCTGCGTGGCATTCCCGGGCTGTTCGTGCAGAATCGCCGGAACTACGGCTTGTCGGGCGGCATCGGCATCAGCATTCGGGCGCCGCAGCCGCGGTTCGGTCTGCGCGGCGTCGCCATCATCCAGGACGGGATTCCAATCACGACCGCCGACGGCACCACGGAGCCGGGCAACGTCGATCTGGGGTCGGTGGGGCGCATCGAGGTCATTCGCGGTCCCAGTTCTGTGCTGTACGGGAACTCGGCTGGCGGGGTGATCAACCTCACCACCACGTTCGACCGGTCGCGCCGGCTCACCATCCGGCCTGACGTGCAGTTCGGCAGCTACGGCTACAACCGACAGCAAATCCGGGTCGACGGTGGCGACGCCAAGACACAGTTCATGTTCAGCGCGAGTCGGTTCGAAATCGACGGATTCCGCACGAACAGCCACGCAGAGATCATCCAGACGAACCTCGTGGTGCGCCGCGAGCTAGGACCGAACACCGAACTGCGCGGCGTGTTCAATTTCAACGACACGCCATACGCCGAAAGTCCAAGCTTTCTCAACGAGGCCGACGCGCGGGGCGATCCCCTCAGGGACAACGACGGTGTGTGTCTCTCCGGCGCCTGTATGGCTCGGGGCGTGGCGTTGTCACGCAATTGGGGCGAGGCCGCGAGACAGGGTCAGGGCGGCCTGACCCTCGAGCATCGATTCAGCGGGACGGATCGCCTCCGGGTGACCGGGTGGGGCATGTGGCGAGACCTCGATGCGGTCGGGGCGTTTCGCAACGTCGAGCTCGGTCGGAACGGATTCGGATTTCGGTCGGAGTATCTTGGTGGGACACAGGCCGGCACCGTCGGCCTCGACTGGGCGGCCGGGTTTGATGTGTCGTCACAGAACGACGACCGTATGGAGTTCAGTCAGGTGGCTCCGGCGGTGAGCGGGGAACGGGCGACGAGCGGGACGCTGCGAGTCGACCAGACGGAGGACGTGTTATCCGCGGGGCCGTTCGCCCAGATCGGGATCTCGCCGAACGACCGGGTCCGCTTCAGCGCCGGGGTCCGGTGGGACTACTACGATTTCACGGCGGGAGACCGAAAATTCGATGACGGGGACCAGTCCGGCAATCGGACCATGAGCCAGGTGAGCCCGGCGGTCGGGGTCACGGTGGCGGCGGCGCCCGGTGTGAACCTGTTCGGCAATGTGTCGACCGCCTACGAGACGCCGACTACCGTCGAGCTGTCCAATACCCCGACCGGCGCGGGCGGGTTCAATCAGGAGCTCAATCCCCAGGACCTAACCAGTGTCGAGTTCGGGGTGCGCGGGCTGATCAGTCCAGCCCGATTGCGCTACGAGGCGACCGTGTTTGTGTCGACCGTCGACAACGCACTCGTGTCGTTTCAGAACGATGACGAACAGACCTTCTTCCGCAACGCCGGCAAGTCGTCGCGTGACGGGGTGGAGTTGGCGCTCGAGTGGGTGCCGACGTCCAGCTTCAATACCCGCGTGGCCTACACGTATCAGGACTTCGTGTTCGAAGAGTTCGTGACCGGCGGCAATGATTTTGCCGGTAACCTCGAGCCCGGCGCCCCGCCGCACCGCATCTTCTTCGGCGCCAACTACACTGCGCCCTTTGGCCTCCGGTCCGGGGCGACCGTGCGCTGGGTCGACAGGTTCGCCGCCAACAATGCCAACACCGTCTACAACTGGTCCTACGCCGTCGTCGACCTCCGTTTCGGATACGACGGCCAGTGGGGCGGGGTTGACGTGCGGCCGTTCCTCGGCATCGACAACCTGTTCGACGAACGCTACAACTCGTCGATTATCACAAACGCGTTCGGGGGCCGGTACTTCGAGCCGTCGCCAGACCGCGAGTTCTACGTCGGTTTCACGATTGGGACCGGCGTGCGCTAGCGGTAAGAGCACGCGCCACGGTCACGCCGTGACGGCGTCCGACCGTGCGTCCACACGTCCTTCGATCCCCGCGGTTGATGACCGGTGGTCGATGACGAAGACGACCCGAGGCGGCCGGTCGGGATCAGAGCGGTGCCACGCCGCCTGTCGAGCAGACCACGGAAGGGAGAGCACGCAGATTCATGACCGTCCAACCCGCTCAAGAGATGGGTTTCGACCGCGCCAACGAAGTAGTTCAGCGGTTCCAGAAGGAGTCCACCAAGTGGCTCTACGGTCTCGATGAGGCTGCTCAAACACTTTCCTGGGCGTTCTTCACGCTCTTGCCGTATACGGACAAGCTGAGCCAGAGCAAGCTGCTTCGCCAGCCCCACGTGATGTTCAGGGGGCCGACCGGCACTGGAAAGACCGACCTCGTCAGCGCGTGTGCGATGGCGATCGACGCCAAGTTCGAGCGCATCCAGGGGATGCCCACCTACATGCCCGAGGACATCCTCGGTTACGAGACCATTGTCGAAGGAACCGACGGCAGTCGGAAGCTGGTGTTCAAGCCGGGCAAGTTGATGGCGCACATCGTGCTCATCGACGAGGACAACCGGTTGTCGGGGAAGACGAAGGCGGCGGTGCTCGAAGGCATGGAGGAGAGCTCGGCCACCTTGAGCTCGGACTACGGCAACCTCGCCGAGGGCAAGATGTTGCCGCTGTTCCCGTTGTCGTGCGATTTCTCGGATATCACGGGGCCGCGCTTCTTCATGGTCATCTGCACCGAGAACATCTTCGGTGAAGAGGAGGGGACATTCGCCAACCCGGTGGCGCAACTGGACCGCACCACGCTCTCCATCAATATGTTGGATCCGGAGAGTGAGGAGGACGAGTACAAGATCAGCGCGCGCAACGTCGTCGGCAAGAAGGTTGAAAAGCTGACCGACCTGTACGAGGTGCTCGAGATCGCCCATTACATCTACGACAACGTCGAGATGTCCGAGTACGGCCAGCAATACAAGGTGCGGCTCATTCGCAACACCAGGCCCCATCGCGTGGTGGGGCGAGCCGCCCGGACGGTCAAGGAATACATTCGGGTGGGTATCTCGCCGCGGGTCCATTTTCACATCGAAGCGGTCGCACGCACGTTCGCGTTCTTCAACGGCGACCTGAAAGTCACGCCGGATCACATCAAGGCGGTGGCGCGTCCCGTGTTGGCGCATCGCCTGGTGCTGCGCGAGGGCATGGAGTTTTCGGTCGACAAAGAAGAGCTGCTGGACCAGATCCTGCGGGACATGGAAGTTCCGCCGTGGAAGTAGAGGAACTTTATACTCGGTTTCGTGACATCAAGCACGGGATCCGAGCCCGAAAGCGCTCGACGAGCATGCACTTCGGTGAGCACAAGAGCGGATACAAGGGAGCTGGCTACGATATCGTCGGGGTCGATCAATGGAGACCGGGACAGCCTCTGAAGGACGTCGCATGGAACATCAGCATGCGTACCTATCCGGAGAAGCTCTACCGGATCGAGCGGATGGAGCCCAAGGAGCTCCGCACGCTCATCGTGTGCGACCTGTCCTATTCCACGCTGTTTCAGGTGTCGCAGGCGTCGAACAAGGCGCTGTTGATGCTGGATCTGCTTGGCAACATCGGGCTGACGCGGTCCAACATCAGGGATCCGGTGGGGTTGCTGGGGTACTCCGATCGCATCGAGCTCTTCATGCGGCCAAAGCTGGGATCGTCGCAGATTTTCCACATGGCCCATCAGATTTTCGACAAGTTGAATCTCGAGCGCGAGTTCCCCAAGAAGCGGCCGGCCCACCTGCGGGTGGCGCTCGATTTTATGCTGGGGCGGCTCAAGACCCGGCACTCGGTCGTGCTGTTGACCGACCTCGTGGACATCGTGAACGACCCGGACGCCATCGACTACAAGCGCCTGAGGACACTCGGGTCGAAGCACGATATGATCGTGCTCATTCTTGATGACCCGGACGAATTTCGTGTCAAGAGCCGATTCGGCTATATCCGAATCTCGGATATGGAGACGGGCAAGCAGACCGTGATCTCAGCCCGCAAAGCCGCAGCCATTCGTCGTCGAATCGAAGAGGTGCGCGAAACCGTGGCGTACAGGTTGAAGCGGAAGGCCGGCATCGACGCCTGCGTGCTGACACCGGACAATCACATCGAGGAGTTGCCCAAGTTTCTGATTTCTCGCACCGCACGGTAATGGACCAACAGGTGGACATGACAGGCACCGCAAGCATGCCAAGCACGATACGCACCTCCACGATCGCCCTCAGCGCCCTGCTTCTGGCTTCCACGGTCGCGCTGGCCCAGCCGCCGGCGGTCGATGATGCCCCCATGGGGCCGGTGCGGGTCGAGACCCTGGAGCTCGAGCCGACGGTCGTCAAGACCGGTGATCTGATTATCCAACGCTACCGCCTTCGGTTTCCGGATCTGGTCTCGGACGGACAGGAAATCATCATCCTCGAAGACCGCGTAGCACCAGAAGCCTTGCCGGTGCACCCCTTCGAAGGGGTCTCGTTGAGCGTCGACAAGGACCTCGTGGAGGGCGAACACATCTGGGAGTTCGAGTACGGGTTCCGGCTGGTCGACCCGAACAAGATGACCTATCTCCTGCCAAACTTCAGCTTCTATTACCTGGTGCGTGACCTGGGCGAGGACATCGAAGACGCCGAGGTGCAGCAGGTCGACGGCGGACAGGGGCTCGTGCGCTATGTCACGTCGATTACCGATGAGCCGCTGTTGAATATTCGCGACACCATTGAGCTCGGCGCTTTCGCCGGGCGGGCCACCTTCTTCCAGACGCTGGGCTGGGCGGTGGCTCCGCTGCCGCTGCTGCTCTGGTTCGTGATGCTCGTGCGGTTCGCGCGCAAGCCAAAGGCCGTCTCCCTGGAAAAACAGCAGGAGGCCGACGAGCTGGCCCGACTCGAGGCGCAGATTCCGGTGCAGCCGTCGATCTGGGAGGCACGCCGCGAAGTGAATCGCCAGCTGAAGACGTTGCGAGATCTGCCGCCCGGGGCGGACACCGCGCAACTCGCCGGCTACGAGCGGGGTATGGTTCTGGCGTTGCGCGACTATCTCCGCGCCGATGTCCCGGGGCTGGTCCCCGGCGACACCTCGCTGGACATGCAGCGCCAGGTCAGCGAGTTGAAGGATAGTCACCGCAGGGAGGCGCTCGGGGTGCTCACGGACCGTCTCGTCGCCTATCAACGGGGGCTCGAGATTAGCGGGGCCGCGCCCATCGACAGTCCACCGGCGGAGTCCGACGCATTCGCTGACGCGCTCAAGAAGCTGCGACCGCATATTCGGCTGCTGAACAATATCAAGTCGCTGGTCGGACGGTAGGGGCGGCTAGATCGAGGAAGCCGGTAACGACGATGTTGATGCCCTGGAACCAGTTGGTCTCGTTCCTCGACTCGGGGATCCGCGAGCTGCTCGAGACCGACTTCCAGCAGGTCCGCTATGGTGACGTCGGGATGGCGGTGGCATTGGCGATCGCCGTCGGCGTCATCCTCGCGCTGACCCTGATGCGTCTGGCTGCGATGCGGAAGCGTCATTCGCGGCAGCACTCGGGGCACGTCATTCGGCCCGCGCATCGCAAGCGTCTCTGGATCCGGGCGCTCCACACCGCGCCCAAGGCGTTCCTGGCCGCCGCGCTGGTGATGCTGATCTTTTCGGTCGCCGACCCGTTCCTGACCGCCACGGAGGAAGTAACCGGCTACGTCGAGTCGCGCGTGCGCATCGATCTCGTCGACACCTCGGGGTCGATGGCGTGGGAGTTCCCCGACACCAACAAGTCGAAGGCCGAGGTGGCGCGCGACGCGCATCTTGCATTCCTCGAGATGCGCAAGGAGAAGAACGACCGGGTGTCATTGTGGTTGTTTTCCACCTATCCGTACATGGTGGACGACTTCGTCATGGACGACGAGCTCTACTATTACCAGGTCTGGGACGCGCCGTATGTGATGACCCAGCGACTGGACAAGGCGATGGTGGTGCCGCGCGACAAAGTGCGTATCATCCCGGCCGAGGGCGACACCAACATCATTCGGCCGCTCCAGGACATCGTCAAGCACTTCGACGCCGACGAGGCGGCCGTCGGCCGCGAACAGAACCAGAACCGCGCGTTGCTGATCATCACCGACGCCGCCGTCGACGAGTTTCCGGACGCGGAATTCGCCGAGCTGGCCCGGCGGAACATCGTGCCCTACCTCATCTATATCAACACCAGCGACGCGCGGTCGGCGAGCTTCTTGCACCCGACGGTGCCGCAGTTGGTGGCGCAGATCCAGGAGTACGGTGGCGACTACTTTGACGTGACCAGTGAGGACAGCCTGCTGCGCGCCTATGAGGCGATCGACGAGCGCGAGGCCGTGCGCGTCGAGTTGAAGCACCGCGCCTTGAAGGTACCGATCTTCCCGCGGTTTCTGCTGGTGGCGATGGGGTTGCTGGTGATTGGTATTCCCCTGGGGTTCGTCTCAGAGCTGCTGTGGGGCACGAGCCCGTAGGACACGAGGAACACGATGCGATTAACAGACCTGATCGATAAAGAACACTCCTTCCGGTATCTCGTCGGTTTCGTGCTGGCGTTGCTGTTCTTCATCGGTGTGTCGGTGCCGTCGAGGAGCCTGGCCGGGTTCTACGCCAACCTCGAGGGCTTGAGCGACAGCGTCGAACGTTCCGACTTCGCCACCGCGGAGGAACAGCTGGCGGAAGTGTCCGCTTTCTACGAGGGGAGCCGGGCCTGGGGCATGCAAGGGCTGGTGGACTCGTATCTGTTTCAGGACGCGTTCCTCCAGCAGGCGTCCTACAGTTACCTGACCGGTGACTACCAGACGGTGGTTGACGATCTGGCGGATGAGGTCGACGACCCACGGGCCTCGCAACTGCTGGCGAGCGCGAAGTTCATGCTCGCGAGGCAGCGATACCGGGCGATCGATCCCGAGAGCGCGAGCGCGCAGATCGAGAAAGAGGCGATCATCGTGGAGGTGATGGAGACCGTGAACGCCGACTACGAGCGCGCGCTCCGCGGCGACCTGACCGAACGCTTCGACTACAAGTGGAACTACGACCTGACCAGCAACCCGGAGGCCATTCGCCGCGCGCTCGAAGAGCCGCGTGAGATCGAGCCGCCCGAACTCGAGCAGATGAAGGGCGAGGGCACCCCGGTTCGCCGCCGTCGCGGCTAGTGTCGATTCCCTGATACTGGCCACAGACCCGCCCGTCGGCAGGTCCCTGAAGCCGCCCCACCACACTCCGCGCCAATGGACGCCATCGCCAGCCTCTTCCGGGACAGCGTCGAGTTTACGAACCCGGAATACCTGGCGATCGTGCCGATCGCCGGTCTGATTCTGGTGTTCGGCCTGATCATTTTTGCCCTGCGGTTGGTGCTTCGGCCGGTCCGCACCGAGGGGTCCAAGTATCCCCTGGTCGGTCACATCAAGTTCTGGTTCTTCGCGGTCGTCGCGTTGATGCTGGTGGCGGTCGCCGCGGCGCGGCCCTTCTGGGTCTACGGCGGCTCGAGCTTCAAACGGGGCGATGTCGACGTGGTCGTCGCCATCGACGCCTCCGCCTCCATGTGGGTCAAGGATCTCGGTCCTTCACGACTCGATCTGGCCGTACGTGAGGCGCTGGGTCTCTACACCCAGGACATCTTGACGCCCGGCGACAGGACGGCGCTGTTTGTCTGGGGGACCACCGCGCTGCGACGGGTTCACATGTCGGCGAATGCCGAGCGTTTCATCGAGGAGGTCGGACGAATCGGGCCTCCGCCCACGCTGACCGGCGATGCCTTTCCCTGGGACAGCGACATCGCGACCGCCTTCGAGGCGATCTATCTGTCTTTGGACAATCAGGATCGTTTCGAATCAGGCGACGACGGTTGGCTGCCCGAGGAGCGGAGCGATCGGTTGGTCCTGCTCTTCACGGACGGCGATTTTCTGATTGACGCAGAACAGCGAAGCCGCCTCGATGTCGCGTTGACCGAGTTCAGGCAGCGTGGGCTGGTGATCTACCCGATTGGCATCGGGAGTCGAACCGGGGTGAACGTCGACTCCGTGTTGCTCGACTACGTCCGTGGCGTTGACTACGACGAGACACTCGAGGCCGACCTGGAAGGTCAGCGCACTCGCCTGGGGCTCGACGGGCTCGGGCTGGTCGAGCAGCGCACCAGCGGGCGCTCGTTTCTTCTCGACAGTACGCAGCTCACCTCCGCCACGTTCCTACGCAACGTCGTGGACAACCATCGGAGTATCTCCTTCCAGCTTATTCCGTCGGAAGACAAGCAGGAGGTCTGGCAGTGGGTGGTGATGCTCGCCATCTTCCTGTTCGTCCTGGCCATGCTGTTCTACTGAGGAGCCAGGTCGCGCGATAATGCGCGCCCCGCGGATCCGCCGCGTGGGGTTCGGGGCGCAGCCCCGTCTAGGGTAAGCCAGAGGCGCACACGTGACACCCACACGTCCAACCGACATGATGGCGGCGGTGGCGGAGTCAATGAAGGAGCGGACCGGCCGCACCCTGGAAGAATGGGTGGGCGTCGTGACGGCCGGCGGGATCGACCCGCTGGACCAGAACGGCGTGCGACGCTGGCTGAAATCCGAACACGGCGTGGCTCTGAATTCGCAATGGGCGATCGCCGACGCGGCCGCGCGTGGCGCCGGCTGGCGTCGGCCCAGCGTGGAGGAGTACGTCGACCAGCAGTATGTCGGCGCAAAGCAGGCGCTACGGCCGCTGTTTGACCGAGTCCGAGAAATCGTGGAGGCGTTCGGCGCCGACGTCACGATGGAAGGGCGCTCGACATACACGCCGTTCGTGCGACGGCGACAGTTCGCGGCGGTCGCGGCCGCGACCCGCACCCGGGTCGACATCGGGGTGCGCTTCGTCGACGCGCCCGAATCATCGCGGCTGGTGCCCTCGAGTGCGCCGGGTTAGGCGACGCATCGGTTGTCGGTGACCGCCCTGGACGAGATCACGGCCGATGTCGAGCGACTGCTGCGCGTCGCCTACGAGCAGAACGGCTGAGTCTCGCGCCCGAGCCGTAGGTTCGTCCACGAGGTTCATGACTCTCAAACGCATCGTCGAAGATACCGATACTCCTGCCGGGCGGGCGTTCGACTCGGTGGTGGTGTTGCTCATTCTCCTCTCGATTGCGACCTTTTCTCTCGAGACGTTGCCCAATCTCCCGCCCGCCATCGTCTCCGCGCTCGACCTGGCGGAGATCGTGCTGGTCGCTCTGTTCACCATCGAGTACGGGTTGCGCATCGCGCTGGCTGACGACAGGTGGGGGTTCGTCCGCAGCTTCTCCGGGCTCATCGATCGCGTCGCGATTCTGCCGTTTTATGTATCGCTGGGTGTCGATCTGCGCTCAGTCCCCGTCTTACGGCTGTTGCGGCTGTTGCGCATCTTGAAGCTCGCTCGCTACAGCGGCGCCATCGTGCGCTTCCAGCGAGCCGTTGCGCTGGCTCGGGAGGAGCTGTTGGTGTTTCTCGGTATCGCGGTGATGCTGATCTATCTGTCAGCGGTCGGCATCTACTACTTCGAGCGCGAGGCGCAGCCGGAGCAGTTCGCGTCGGTGTTCCACAGTCTGTGGTGGGCGGTGGTGACGCTCACCACCGTCGGGTATGGCGACGCGTTTCCGGTGACCTTGGGCGGACGGATGTTCACCTTCGCCGTGCTGATGGCCGGCCTCGGAATCGTGGCCGTCCCGACCGGGCTGCTCGCATCGGCGCTGGCCCGTGTCCGGGAGGAGGAGCGTGATGGCGCCTCCTGATGCTGGCGCGGGAGGGCGTTCGACTAGCCGGTCGCGACCTCGTCAGACGGGGTTGCGCCCGAATCCCACGCGACCGCCACGCGGGGACCCCGAGAGCCCCACTCCGCGGCCGCGAGGCGCG
>Ga0066376_10004440_pt1 | contig 12173 bp, 10 predicted proteins | sample Knorr_S15_td_Bot_FD_77009 | JGI IMG/M metagenome (GOLD analysis project Ga0066376, IMG submission 77009) | Marine microbial communities from Southern Atlantic Ocean transect - Knorr_S15_td_Bottom_ad_5009_LV_A | ecosystem: Environmental > Aquatic > Marine > Oceanic | place: Southern Atlantic... | reverse complement strand
TTTGTACTTGAAACAGTCTCAGTTATTATTCAAGTAATTTCATTTAAACTTACTGGAAAAAGAGTTTTTATGATGGCGCCTCTTCATCATCATTTTGAAAAAAAGGGATGGGCAGAATCCACTGTTGTTATTAGATTTTGGATTATATCTATAATTTTAGCATTAATAGGTTTAGCTACGCTAAAATTAAGATAATCAATGGTTACCTTGCGAAAATATAAAAATAAGAGAATTGCGATCTATGGTATGGGCCTTACAGGTTGTTCTGCAGTAAGGGCGCTTAAGAAACTAGGAGCGCAAGTATTATGTTGGGACGACAATATAAAAGTAAGAAAAAAAATAAAAAGCTTTAATTTTCCACTTAATAAATTTTGGTTAGACAAAAAATTAGTCGATAATATAATTATAAGTCCAGGAATAGATATCAGCAAATGCAAAATAAAAAACTATTTAAGAAAAAATTTAAATAAAATAATTACAGATCTAGATTTATTTTTTGATCTTAACAAAGATGCATTAATTGTTTCAATTACAGGAACAAACGGAAAGTCTACAACTTGCAAAATAATTGAAAAAATTTTAAAAATTGCAAAATACAACGTAAAAACTGTAGGAAATATTGGAAATCCTATTTTATCTTTAACCAAAGCGAAAAAAAAATATGTTTTTATACTGGAAGTCTCATCTTATCAACTTCAATATTCTAAATTATTTCGCTCTAAACATGCGGCTATATTAAATATTTCTCCTGATCATTTAGAAAGACATAGAAATATAAAAAATTATATAAAGATTAAATCAAGAATATTTTTTGCACAAAAAAGTTCAGATTATTCATATATAAACCAAACAAATAAATATTCAAAATCGATAATAAATATATTTAAAACTAAAAAATTAAAATCAAAGTTAATTCCAATTAACAAATTAGGTTATGATTTATTAATTAAAAAAATTAATAATAAATATTTTAAAAGCAAAGGTAATATTGAAAATATGGCTTTTGCTTATAGAATAGCTAAAAATTTAAAAATAAATGATAAGGTTATAATTAAAGGACTTAAAAAATTTAAAGGACTCCCGCATCGTCAAGAAATTGTATTTTCAGATAGGAAGTTATTATGTATCAACGATTCCAAAGCAACAAGTTTTGATGCTTGTTTACAATCTTTATCAAATTATAACCAAATTTATTGGATAGTTGGAGGTCTTCCAAAACATCAAGATTATTTTTATTTAAAAAATGTTAGAAAAAAAATTGTTAAAGCATACATTATTGGAAAAAATATTTCATTTTTTAGAAAACAAATTGGAAAAAAAATTCCATTTACAGTTTCAAAAAATATGCGAAACGCAGTAAATAATATTTACAAAGATTTAAAACCCAAAAAAAATTTAAAGAAAACCATTTTACTCAGTCCAGCAGCCGCATCTTTTGATCAATTTAGTAACTTTGAAAATAGAGGTAACTATTTTAAAAATTTAATAATAAAAAAATTTAAACAAGGGTTAAATGTTTAGTTTTGGTAGAGAAAATACTGGTTTAGTTGCCAAATGGTGGAGAAATGTAGATAAACAAATTTTATTTTTGTTTGCATTTCTTTTATTACTGGGGTTGTTTTTTTCTTTTTCCTCAACCACTTCAGCAATATCAGAAAAGATGAATAAACAAACATATTTCTTTTTCACTAAACATCTAATTTTTGTTTCTGTTTCGCTATTATTGATTTTTACAATTTCGATACAGGAAAAAGACAAATTAATTAAAGTTTTAACTTATTTATTTATTGTTTCAATTGTGCTTCTTTTTTTAACTCTTATTGTTGGAGTTGAAATTAAAGGATCAAGGAGGTGGGTGGGTTTTGATTCTTTCCTAAGATTTCAGCCAGTTGAATTGCTTAAACCATTATTCATAATTTTTGTTGCAAAAATTATTGTCTTAAATGAAAAAACAGATATTCATAAAAGATATTTCTATTCCTTTGTAATTTTACTGATAATTATAATAATTTTAATTAATCAGCCGGACCTTGGACAAACTTTCTTGTTAACATTAACTTGGATCACAATGATATTTGTATCGGGATTTAATATGCTTATATTGTCGATATTAGGTTTGGTATTTGCAATTACTATCGCGCTTCTAATATTTTTTTTACCAGAAAAATTTGGTTATGTGTTTCTAAGAATTAAAACATTTTTAGATCCAAAAACAGGGGATAATTTTCAATCACAAAAAGCATTAGAAGCTATTAAACAAGGAGGCTTAACCGGCCAAGGAATGGGAGAAGGTATTTTAAAAGACAAGGTGCCAGAAGCACATACGGACTACATAATTGCTGTGATTTCAGAAGAGTTTGGAGCAATATTTGTTTTGTTTATTGTGATTATATTTTTATTTGTTGGTTATCAAGTATTAAATAAAGTTTTAGCAGGAAATGACGAATTTATTAAATTGGCATTAGTAGGACTGGTTTCTCTTTTAATAATTCAAACTTTTATTCATATCGGCGTTAATAGTAGACTGCTTCCAACAACCGGCATGACACTTCCTTTTTTAAGTTACGGGGGTTCTTCTTTGATTGGAAGTTCGATAATAGCAGGAGTAATTTTAAATTTTACCAGAAAAGATTCAACGAGGTATTTTAAAAATGAGTAAAAAAATAATTTTTTCGGGCGGCGGTACAGGTGGCCATATATTTCCTGCAATTAATTTAATGAAACACTTTTTTGATAAAGAATACAAAGTTTTGTTAGTAACAGATAATAGAGGGAATAATCTTGTTAAAAATTACTCAGAATTTAAGTCATACATATTGAGAGCAGGTACGCCTACAAATAAAAATTTATTCCAAAAATTTTTTTCTTACTTTTTAATTTTTTATTCAATGATAAGATCTATTATTATTTTAAAAAATGAAAAGCCAGATTTAATCTTCGGATTTGGAGGTTATGTATCTTTTCCCATTTCTTTTGTATCTAGATTTTTTAATTTGCCTTTAATTATATATGAAAATAATATGGTATTGGGACGGGCTAATAAATATTTATCTTCCTTTTCAAAAAAAATTCTTTTAGCAAAAAGAGTAACAAAAAATTTTTCAGAAAAATATAAAAACAAAACTTATGAAGTAGGTTCAATTTTGAATAAAAATATAATTAATTACTCACCTTTTAAAGAAAACGAGAATGAAGGAAAATTTTCTATTTTAGTTTTGGGAGGAAGTCAAGGAGCAGAGATATTTGGAACAATTATTCCTACAGTTATTAAAATGATAAAAGATGCAGGATATGAAATCAAAATCAATCAACAATGTATTATAGAGCAAAAAAATTCCATAATTGATTTTTATGAAAAAAATAATATTAAAAATTACGTTTTTGAATTTGATAAAAATATTTTGAAATTAATTTCATCTTCAAGTCTGGCGATAACAAGATGTGGTGCTTCAACCACAGCTGAGCTAGCCCATACTCTTACACCATTTATAGCTGTACCGCTTCCAAATTCGATAGATAATCATCAATATTTAAATGCAAAATATTATGAAAACGAAGGTTGTTGCTGGCTTTTAGAACAGGACAATTTTAGTACTGAGAATCTGTTTAATTTAATTATGGAAACAATAAAAAATAAAAATAAGTTAAAAAATATTCGCAAAAATATGAAAAAAAATTATAACAAAAATGTTTACAGCAATATAGAAAATGAAATTAAGGAATTTATTTAAAGATGAAAATTAATATTGCTAGTAATGAAGTGGTTCATTTTATTGGTATTGGTGGAATTGGAATGAGCGGGTTAGCTCAGATTATGAATAATATGGGATTCAATATCCAGGGTAGTGATTTAAATAGAAATAAAAACACCGATAGATTAATTAAATCAGGAATAAAAGTTTATTTTGGTCATCATCAAAAAAATTTAAATAAAGCCACTATGATTGTTATTTCATCGGCGATTAAAAAGGATAATGGCGAATTAATAGCAGCAAGACATAAAAAATTACCTGTTTTTAAAAGAGGTGAAATGCTAGCTAATATTGTAGCGTTAAAAAAAAATATTGTAATTGCAGGTTCGCACGGAAAAACAACAACAACTTCTTTAGTTGCAAATATTTTGGAAGAGGCCAGATTAGATCCCACAATAATTAATGGAGGCGTAATAAATTCACTTAAAAATAATGCACAATTAGGAAAAAGTGAATGGGCCGTTATTGAATCTGACGAATCAGACGGAAGTTTTTTAAAACTTCCAATCACATATTCTATTGTAACTAATGTGGATAAAGAGCATCTAGATTTTTACGGAAGTTTTGAAAAATTAAAAAAAAGTTTTTGCACTTTTATTGAGAAAACACCATCCTTTGGAAAATCACTTATTTGTATTGATAATGATAATTTAAAATCTTTGTTACCTAAATGTAAAACTCTTAATTTCCTAACATATGGATTTGACAAGCGTTCAAACTATCAAATTACGAATGTGAGAAAAAATAAAAATTATTCAATTTTTGATTTAAAACTAAAGTTTCCTTCGAAAAAAACTGCTAATATAAAAAATATAGTAGTGAATTTAATTGGAGATCATAATATTACTAATGCAACAGCATCAATAGCTATTGCTTTAAATCTTGGAATTAAAACAAGCAAAATAAAAAAAGCACTTAAAAAGTTTTTAGGAATTCAAAGAAGATTTACAAAAGTGTTTTCAGTTGGGAAGAGAGAATTTTATGATGATTATGCTCATCATCCAACTGAAATTAAAGCAGTTATAAATAGTGCTAGACAAGTTTATGAAGATAGAAAAATAATTTGTGTTTTTCAACCACACAGATATTCAAGAGTAAAATCTCTTAAGAATGAATTTGCTTCATCATTTAAATCTAGCGATGCTGTTGTACTTTGCCCAGTTTATTCTGCAGGAGAAAAAGAAACGTATAATTTTAATCAAGATAATTTTTCTAAACTAATCTCAAGAAAATCAAAAATTCAAGTAATAAATATAAAAAATCAAAAAGAATTAAAAAATTATTTTAAAAAAAATCTATTTGAGGATGAAATGATTATTTGTATGGGTGCGGGAAGTATTTCAAATTGGATAAGAGAAATTGGCGATGAGTTAAAATGAATTTAATTTCACAAATAAAAGAAATTAAAAAAAAAATTTCAGGCCAAATTTTATTTGATGAAAGTCTTTCAAAACATTCTTGGTTTAATTTAGGAGGGCCTGCAAAAGTTATATTTAAACCAAAAAACTTAAACGAATTATCTATCTTTTTAAAAAATTGTAAGGAATTTAATAAAATTAAAGTTTTGGGCGCAGGCTCAAACACTTTAATTAGAGACGGAGGCTTTGATGGGGTTATAATAAAGTTAGGAAAATCTTTTTCACATCTATCTTTGTTAGGTCAGAATATTCTAATAGCAGGCGCTTCAGCTTTGGATAAAAATGTATCAAATTTCGCACTTGAAAATTCATTATCAGGATTTGAATTTTTATCTTGTATACCGGGCACAATTGGAGGCGGAATTAGAATGAATTCAGGTTGTTACGGAGAAGACATTTCTAAAATCTTAATTTCTGTTCAAGTTATGGACTTAAGCGGAAAATTAAAAGTGGTGCATTCTTCTGATATAAAATTTTCTTATAGAGGATGTAACTTAGATAATAGTTTAATTTTTATAAGTGCTACTTTTAAAGGGAAAAATGACAGCAATCCTAATATTCAAAAAAAAATTATTAATTTAGTTGAACGAAAAAAAAAAGACCAACCATCAAAAATAAAAACATGTGGCAGCACTTTTAAAAACCCTGAAAATAATAAAGCATGGTCACTTATAAAAGATTCTGGATGTGCTGGCATGAAGATGGGAGATGCACATATTTCTGAAAAACATTGTAATTTTTTTGTAAACAAAGGAAATGCTAAATCTCAGGATCTAGAAAATTTAATTTATCAAGTTAAAAATAGAGTTTTAAATAAAACTGGAATTAAACTTGAATTAGAACTTGAGATTATCGGAGAAAAATTATGAAAAATTTAATAGTTGTACTTATGGGAGGAGAATCAGGTGAAAGAAAAATAAGTTTTTTAACAGGAAAAGCTTGTTCTAAGGCATTAAAAAAAAGAGGTTATAAAGTTAGAGAATTAGATGCCAAGGGATACTTTGTTGACAAATTAAAAAAATTGAAACCAAAGTTAGTATTTAATGCACTTCATGGAAAATATGGAGAAGATGGATTTGTTCAAAGCATATTAGAATCGCTAAAAATTCCATACACGCACTCCGGAGTTTTATCTTCTAGTTTAGCTATGGATAAAGATTTATCTAGAATTTTATTTAAAAAAAACAACATAAAAACACCTAAGTATTTTTTGCTACAAAAAGACCATGAAGAAAATTTGAAAAGAAAAATAAAAGACAAAAAAATTAAATTTCCCATAGTGATCAAACCAGTTAACGAAGGGTCAAGCTTAGGGGTTTATATTTGTAAAAATAAAATACAATTTAATAGAAATTACAAAAAACTAAAAAACGAATATAATCGAATTCTTGTTGAAGAATATATTCCCGGAAAAGAAATCCAAGTGGCGGTTATGGGCCATAAAGCCTTGGGGGCAATAGAACTTGTACCTACAAGAGAATTTTATGATTATAAAGCTAAATATTCGACTAAGGCTAAAACAAAACATATTATGCCAGCTCCACTCCTACAAAAAAAATATAATGAGGTACTTTTTATAGCAAAAAAAGCCCACAAAATATTAGGATGTAGGGGAGTTACTAGATCAGATTTTAGATTTTTTAAAAATAAATTTTATTTGCTAGAAACTAACACGCAGCCAGGAATGACTAAACTATCTCTTGTTCCAGAAATAGCACATTATTGTGGAATCAAGTTTGATGATTTGGTTGTTTGGATGGCCAAGGATGCTAGCAATAATAGATGAAAAAGTTTTATAGAATTATTTTATTACTGATAGTACTTATTTTTTTATCAACATTTAATCCTAAAGAATTTAATTTGATTTCGAAAAAAAGCGATGTGTTATTTAAAATAGAAAATATAGAAATAAAAAATAATTTTTTAATCAATAAAAGCGAAATAAAAGAAAAGTTAAGCAATATACGTAAAGAAAATATTTTTTTTATCAAAAGGAAGGATATAGAAGAACCTTTAAAAGAAATTGACTTTTTAAAAAAAATTGAAGTAAAAAAAAAATATCCAAATACGATAATAATAAAAATTTTTGAAACAAAACCAGTTGCAATTTTATTTAAAAATAAAGTTAAATATATAATAGATAGTTCTTCTAATTTAATTTCCTTTAAGAATGATATTAACTTTAATAGATTACCAAGAATTTTTGGTGAAGAAGGCGAAAATAATTTTATTCATTTTCTTAATCAGTTGAAAAAAAATAATTTTCCAAATAAGCAAATTAAAAACTTTTACTATTTTCAAATAGGACGGTGGGATTTACAGCTTTTAAATAATAAAATAATAAAATTTCCACACAATAATACTGATGATGCAATTATTAAATCTATTGAATTATTAAATCATAAAAATTTTAAAAATTATAATATCATTGATTTAAGAATAGATGGTAAGATAATAGTAAAGTAATGAATTCTAAGGATCCGATAGGAATAATTGAACTAGGAAATCTCAATATAAGGTGTGTCATTTTTGGTATTAATAATAACAACGTGGAAATATTATCTACTTCGATAACCCCATCAGAAGGTATTCATAATGATGTTGTGGTGAATTTAACAAAAGCTTCTAAAGCAATAAGATCTTGTATAAGTAAAGCTGAAGAAAAAGCAAAAATTTTATTAAAGAAAATTAATGTAGTTTTTGAGCAACCAGATTTTTTATGTACTAAATTTTCAAAAAATAAAAAAATTAATGGATCAATAATTCATAAAGGAGATATTGAATTTTTACTAAAAGAGGCAAAAAAGCAATTAGTTCTCAATGATAATAAACAATCTATAATTCATATTTTTAATTACAATTATATTGTTGATGGTAAAACATTTGTTGAAGAGCCAATAGGTGTTTACGCAGATTCATTAACTCATGAAATAACTTTTATTAGTACTCCAAAAAATAATTTAAAAAATATTAATCAAGTATTCATTGACTGTGATATTGAAATTGCAAGATTAATTTCACGAACTTTTGCTTTGGGAGTAAAACTGCTAAGCCATAAAGAGCTCGAATTTGGTTCTGCTATATTAGATTTGGGTTTTGAAAAAATTAGCTTTGGATTATTTAAAAGTTTAGCACTTGTGCATTCTATAACCTTTCCCATTGGCATTAATCACATTACAAAGGATATTTCTAAAGTTTGTTCATTAAATCTGGATGAGTCGGAGAATATAAGAAACAATATTGATTTTTCATATCAAAATAGTCAAAAACTTTTTGATGAAAATAATTATTTAAAAAATATTTATTTTATTAATTCAAGTTTTAGAAAAATAAGTAAAAATTTGATTTTGAGTGTTGTAAAAGCAAGATTAGATGAAATTTTTGATACATTAAAAAAACAACTGATTGTACCAGGGTTCAATTTAACTTCAAAAATAAACCTTTTGCTCGCGGGGGGCGGTTCAAATCTTTTTAATATAGAAAAATGTTTTATTAATTTTTTTGGGCCAAATGTCAAAAGAGTAGATAAAAATAACGTAGAGAAAGATAAGGATTTAGAAGCAAATCTTGCCTCATGCTTAGGAGCTCTTGAAATAATCAAAGATGGATGGGAGACAGAAGCAATACCAGAAACGGTTGGTAAAAATATTGAAAAAACAAGTTTTTTTGCTAAAATTTTTAAAATTAACAAATAAAATTGAGCTGTAGTCTTTAGTAACATAATTTGTCTTTTAAGCATTTTATGTTTTTTGTATATCCTTAAGAATGTTTCAAAATTTTCAGAAAACAATTAAAGAATCCATACAACTTGAAGGCGTAGGTTTACATAACGGCATAAAGGTAAATCTTTCTTTACACTCAGCTGAAGCGAACTCAGGTATTTTATTTAAAAGAATGGATGTTGATAATCCTAAAAATATAATTGAGGCAAGTTATAAAAATGTAAGTTCATCGGCGCTTTGTACAAAAATAAAAAATTCATATGGTGTGTCAGTTTCTACTATAGAGCACTTAATGGCAGCTTTTTACGGAGAAGGAATAGATAATGTTCTGGTTGAAGTTGATGCTCCAGAAATTCCAATAATGGATGGCTCTGCTTTTGATTTTGTAGAGGCTATAAGATCAGTTGGCACTCAAGAACAAAATTATTCGAAAAAATTTATTAAAGTTCTCAAAAAAGTTGAAGTAAAGGATGCAGGGAAGCATATCTCCATTGAACCACTTATGAAAGATTTAATAATTGATTTTGAAATAATATATAAAAATCCGTTAATTAGAACTCGAAGGAAAGAATTTAAATTAAGTAATGGAAATTTAAATTCAATATACAATTCAAGAACATTTTGTTTGTACGAAGATATTGATCAGATAAAAAGCCAAGGATTAGCTAAAGGAGGTTCTTTGGAAAACGCAATTGTGGTTATGGAAAATAAAATATTAAATGAAGGTGGACTTAGAAATAGACATGAATTTGTGGACCACAAAATATTAGATTGCCTGGGAGATCTTATGCTTTTAGGTCATAGAGTGTTTGGTCATATTAAAACTTCACAAGGTGGGCACCAACTTACGCATGCTTTATTGAGAGAATTTTTTTCGAATAAAACAAATTGGGAATTTGAAGGTTTAGGAAAAAAAGAAAATAATCATAAAGATGGCAAATACTTAGGGCCCATTGCTGTTAATGCATAAAACAAATATCAACTAAGAAAATTGTAATAATCAAATTTTTTGTTAAAATGCCTTTTTATTCAAAATGTATAAAGGTTTTTTAGTTTTATTATTGTCAGTTTTTTTATTTTCTTGCGCTTGGAATGTTATTCCTGACCCAGGTCAGAAAGACAAAAACAAAAGTGAAACTATTGTCTCAGGACCTACGGATGAAGAAAAAGCAGTAAGTATTTATGCTGATGCTGTTAAAGCTCTAGATGAAGGTGAAGCATATTATGCTAAACAAAAATTTAAAGACGTTGAAAATTTGGTACCCCAAAGCAAATGGGCAGCACAAGCAAGTCTTATGGTAGGTTATGCAGATTATTCAAGAAGCGCCTATTTGAGTGCAATTTTTTCTTTAGAGAGACATATTATTAATTACCCTGCGGATAAAAATTTACCCTATGTCCACTACTTAATTGCGATATGTTATTATGAGCAAATATTAGATGAAAAAAAAGATTTACAACCGCTATTGAAAGCAAAAAAAAAATTTGAATTTATAATACAAACTTATCCAAACACTGATTATGCGACCGATGGTAGATTTAAAATAGATTTAATCACCGATCAGCTGGCAGCTAAAGAAATGTCAATAGCGCGATTTTACATGAAAACAAAAAAATGGATACCAGCTCTCAATAGGCTCAAAACAGTTGTAGAAAAGTACGAAAAAACAGTTTTTATTGAAGAAGCTCTGCATCGGCTTGTTGAGGTGTATTATAGGCTTGGATTGATAGATGAAGCAAAAAAAGCAGCAACAATACTTGGATATAACTATCAATCTGGAGATTGGTATAAAAGAAGCTACCAAGTTTTTAACAAGAAATATAAGTCCAAAAAAATTAATAAGAAAAAAAAAATGGGATTAATTAGAAAAAAGATAAAAGGTCTGTTTGAATAAAATTCCATGCAAAAAAAAGAAATTGAAAAAACTTATATAAAAAAAATCAATGAATTAAAAAAACATGACAAAGCGTACTTTAAGTACGATAATCCACTTATTTCTGATAAGGATTATGATGTTGTAAAAAAAGAAATATTAAATCTTGAGAAAAAGTATAAATATTTAAAAAGTAAAAATTCGCCTAGTAACAAAATTGGATATCAGCCTTCAGATAAATTTCGAAAAATTGCTCACAATGTTCCAATGTTATCTTTATCTAATGCTTTTTCTAAGGAAAACATAGAAGTCTTTATTAAAAAAATTAGAAACTTTTTAAATTTAAAAAATACTGAGAAAATATTTTTTTCTGCTGAACCAAAAATTGATGGTATATCTGCCTCACTAAAATACATAGACGGAGTTTTTATTTTGGGTTTATCTCGTGGTGATGGCAAAACTGGAGAAGATATAACAAATAATCTTAAAACAATTAGCGATATTCCAAAAAAAATTAGTAAACCAAATTTTCCTAAGATCTTGGAAGTGAGAGGAGAAGTTTACATTTCAAAATTTGATTTTAAAAAAATAAGTAAAAATTTTGCGAATCCAAGAAATGCTGCAGGAGGATCATTACGACAAAAAGACTATAAAGAGACCAAAAAAATACCTTTAAAATTTATCGCTTATGGTTTTGGCATTGTTAACCCCATGAATTTTGAAAAACAATCTGAATATTTAAAACTCTTGAAAAATTGGGGTTTTAAGACAAGTTATCTAGCTAAATTATTAAGTAGCATTGAAGAGATCGAAGAAAATCACAAAACAATTGAAAAAATGAGGTCTGATATCGATTTTGATTTGGACGGACTTGTTTACAAAGTGGATGACTTAAAGTTGCAAAAAAGACTTGGGTTTGTATCAAACTCTCCCAGAGGAGCGATAGCACACAAATTTTCTTCAGAAAAAGGATTTTCAAGAATAAAAAATATTGAAATCCAAGTTGGAAGAACAGGTGCCTTAACTCCAGTAGCAAAAATCGATCCAATTACTATTGGAGGAGTTGTGGTTTCAAATGCTACACTTCATAATGAGGACGAGATTAACCGAAAAGATATAAGAATCGGTGATACGGTTTATATTCAAAGAGCTGGAGATGTAATTCCTCAAGTTTTATATGTAGATTTATCAAAAAGAAATAAGAGTAGTGGAAAATTTAATTTTCCAACAAGATGTCCATCATGCGGAACTAAAACGGTTAAGGAATTTAATATTAGTAAAAAGAAAAGAGATGCGGTAACAAGATGTCCCGATCCGAAATTTAATTGTAATGAAATTTTAAAAGAAAAATTAAAACATTTTGTATCAAAAGACGTTTTAAATATTGAGGGTTTGGGAAAAAAAGTT
>Ga0066376_10004438_pt1 | contig 12174 bp, 12 predicted proteins | sample Knorr_S15_td_Bot_FD_77009 | JGI IMG/M metagenome (GOLD analysis project Ga0066376, IMG submission 77009) | Marine microbial communities from Southern Atlantic Ocean transect - Knorr_S15_td_Bottom_ad_5009_LV_A | ecosystem: Environmental > Aquatic > Marine > Oceanic | place: Southern Atlantic... | reverse complement strand
GGACACTTCTTCCTTGGATTCTACGACGCTAACAACACGGGCTTTCTCTCCCTTAAAGGCGCCAGTGATGATCTCGACGATGCAGCCGACTTCGATTCCAGAGGTCACTGCCTTTGGTTCCAAATAAGGTAGAATATCCAACAATGGTGCTTCAGCGGAGTTTTGTCCACCAAGAACAGCCTTGGCATTCTTGATTGGGGTAGAGAGCATGACACCTCTTGTCTTGCGGTCTCTACCTCCGGTACGACCAATTAGGCGCTCAACGTGGTGTCGAGCACTTGACTCAACCATCACATATCCACGCATGGTAGGTGGGTGTAGAATTGCAAAAATCTCATTTTGAATCATTGCCAGTGAACCTGAACCACTCAAGCGCGCTTGCATCTCAACAGCTACTCTCTGTTCTGATCCAATTCCAGTCTTAACGACATAAAGGTAAGAAGAAACATCGCCATACATATCGCGAAGAAGGCGGTCAACGTGTCCACCTTCACGGCTTTCTGTGTAACACAAGTTACGTGTAGTGCTGTGTTCCCTATCATCGATGACAATATCTCCGGGGTCAATCCATTGGTACTCAACATAAAGACCGCCAGGAATAACATCATCAGTATCTGAAACTACTAACCAAGGAGTCATGTCAGTCAACCTATTACCCATGGAAACCCCTCTAGCAGGAGCGTACCTAACTGCAGTCAGGCTTTCTGCTGGAATACCGGTGCATTCGGATACTCTGTCGATGACTTCCTCTTCATCTATTCCAACACCATAAATGCCATCCCAAAGTTCTGCAAAGTCAGGGTCTGAATCTGATCTGCGAAGTAACAATAATTTCTCGCCATGCCTAACAAACGCAACATATGAATTACTCATTAAATCACCTCAGTAACCGATTCCCATCCACTTGAAGAATCCTGGAATTGCATTGTCCATAATAACTAGAATAACGAAGCCAATGAAGCCAAGAATAAACAGACCAATACCGCAGATGATGCTTGTCTGCTTGAATTCCTGTTTTGTTGGCTTGCGCGCCATCCTTAGAATACGGGCCCAGGACCCTCTTCCAAGGCGGCGGAAACCCGCCTCAATACGGTCTTGTGTAGCCTGTACTTTATCCTCGAAGGTACGCTCTGAACCTTCTTCTGAATGCTTGTTATCCGACATGGTAGAACCTCGGGCTTGCCATGCGACCTGCCCTCTCCATTTAACCGCGACGGAAGCCCAACGCGGTCTCTAGAATAAACGTCGGGTTCATCATGGTCGACCCTCGGCCATGTTCTGAAGCACATGTCAAACATCGACCCATATTCTACTCTTGGAGTTGGAAAAGACTCCAGCGATGCTGAAATCAAACGTGCTTGGCGCAAGTTAGCCCGCCAATATCATCCCGATAGAAATCCTGGTGATTCGGCTGCAGAAGAGCGTTTCAAGCGAATTCAAGAGGCTGGTGATATGATCGGTTCAGCTGAAACACGGAAAAAATACGACGAAGAAAGTCAGATGAGAAATATGTTCGGTGGAGGTGGAAACCCCTTTGCTGGAAACAACCCATTTGGTGGAGGAAATCCATTCGGAGGCGGGGGTGGCATCGAAGATATGATTGGACAGATGTTTGGTGGTGGAGGGGCTAGACCCCGCCATGCCCAACAAGCCCCTCGTGAACCACAAAAAGGCAAGAACCTAACTATTCATCTCGATTTAACTATGGAAGAAGCGGTGGAAGGAGGGAAGAGACCAGTCTCCTTTACTCGATTAACTCGTGGCCATATTGGTAACATGACTCGTGAAAGCAAGAAAGTGAATGTGAATATTCCAGCCAAAGCAAAGAATGGTCTGTCTATTCGTTTGCGAGAAATGGGCCATGAACATCCCGAAGGTGGTCAAGTTGGTGATGCTCATCTGATTATTCGAATCGATCCAGGTGAGGGTCGGCGATGGGAAAATGATTCATTGATTCAAACTGTTGAGGTCCCTTACAGTATGATGTTACTGGGTGGAAAGGTGAAAATTAGCACTCCATCAGGTAAGTCTGGTAATTTAACGATAAAGACTGATTCCCGAATCGGAGATCGTCGCCGAATGGCTGGAATGGGTTATGATGGTGGCCACCTCGACCTTGAATTGGTATTATTAGAAACTGATGATTTGACAAAAACACAAATCAAGGCTTTGGAATCTTTGAAGGATTCTGGTTTGTGAATCATTTCAAAACACTTACCCTTGAGGATGGTATATGAGGGATTCTGCCCAAAGTGATTGGTCTAGCCTAGCGCGCTGGATAATCCCACGAAAGCGCAAAGTCCACTTCGTTGTTATTGCCATTACATTACTGATGATTCCCGGTGCATTATCGGCCTTGGAACCCATCGATATGGAATCCTATGAAATGGATTCACCTGAAATATTAGCCCAAGAAGTAATCGACGAAGAATTTCAATCCTCCGAACAGGTTATTGGCTATGTTCTTGGAATAAGAGATCCTTCATTGATAGAACAAGACTTCACGCCTGCTTCTTTGCTAGAAGACGGTTCTCCTGATGTAACAAATCGGCCTGAAGCATCAGAGATGGCTGATTTTTCAAAGACCTATGAAAATGGAGGAATCCTCAATCTTACCGCACTAAGAGAAATCGACCTGAAAGGTGAAACTGCTAGGGCTCATACTCTCGGCTCATATCTCAAACCCTTAGTCGATGATGTAACTGGTGGAAATACTGATGGCGTGCTCAGCCTAGTCGATATTTTGCGTAGTTTCATGAGCAATGATTCAATTCTTACTCGTGGAGGTAATTCACCATGGGGCCCAATTCCTCCAGCAACAAATTGGTCTGATTGCGGAAGCCTTGAATGTCTTTCATTCGATGATGCTAATCTTACTCAAGGCCATATCGATATGGCGGCGGCAAGGATGGTGGCACATTCAGATGGCGCTTTTTTGCGTTGGTTATCTCTCGATAGAAAGTGGGTTGAGGATTCGTCTTCACCTGCGGTTAATCCTGATGGCAGTCATGGTAGATGGAGTTCAACTTCTTCTTGGTTATTGATTCAACTAGATAAGAAACAAATGGAAGAGGCTGGTTGGACTTTTATTTGGAAGGATTCTACTCAATTAACTGAGCCTCGTTTCGTGGATGGAGAATTGAACATTGGAGGATACCGCCTTGTTGACGGGGAGTTTGAACTACGTCCACCTCATTATAACGAGAGTATTTGTTCTCAGATGCCTCAACCTTGTGCTGCGGAATGGTCAATGCTCCACCTTGAAGGAGTCATTCGTACAACCGATAATCAGGTCATCAGTCTATCGATTGGGGATGGAATTAATATCGAAGTAAATCGTGAAATTCAATCTTCGTTATGGTTGATAATTTTAATGGGTATTGCAATTACTGTGCTGCTTTGGGCTAGTCTACGTCGATTTTCTGATGTGGTGATTGTTGGGGGCGCATTAGTACTTTCACTTCTCTGGATGCAAGGGGCAATCGGTCATGTTTCGAATTTTGGTAATTGGAGTGGCATCCAGTTGATTCACCGCAGTCAATTTTCCAACTTACTGCCGATTCTAATTCTCGCTCTAGGAATCGACGATAGCCTACATGCATTGCATCGTTACAAGGAAGAGAGGGGCTTGGGTAAAAGCCCACACGAAGCAGCCGAGGTAACCGTTGCTAAAGTTGGCCGAGCGATAATGCTGACATCTGTGACGACAATCGCGGCTTTTAGCGCGAATTTATTCTCTGATATTGCTGCTCTTCGTTCATTTGGTTTGGAGGCTGGACTTGGGATTACTTGTGCCTTTATGCTGACTGGAATTTGGGCTCCACTGGTTCGTTTATCATTTGATGAATGGTTAGAAAAGCGTGAGAAGTTGAAAGAGGAACGCGATGACCAATTGCATTTGGTTCCAAAGAGTTGGTTGGAATGGACTGCTGTAAATTCGGCAGCCAAACCAAATCGATTCATCATTACAGTTCTAGCACTACTAGTTACTATTCCTGCAGCATTTGGAATGGCTGCCCTCGAAGGTGATTTTAAAGTCGAGGATTTCTTGGATGAAAGTTCTGATTTTGCCATCGGTGTTAACCTAATTCAACAGAGATTCACAGAAGAAGGAGAGCCAGCAGCAATTCTAGTCGAAGGTGATGTTGCTGACCCACGGGTATTCGCAGCCATTGAAGAGGTTCGCATCAACATGAATACCACCGAAGATGGCTTCGATGCTAAATTGACAAGAACTCCAAGCGGTAAAGTCGACATCAATGCAATCGATGAGATAATCTGGTTCACTATCGCCTCTATGGCTGAAAATTCAACGCCATTTGAAGCGGCTGGGTGGAATTCATCTGAAGTTGAAAATGGAGTCAACTGCCCCTCGACTACTGGAATTATTCCAACTCCTGATTTATCCAAAAAGGGCTGCTTACTTTTCTTCTATGGTTTTGCTAGTATTTACGGGGTTCCGGCTAGTAATACCGTTCCAGAAATTCCCCCTTCGGTAGTAGCATTGTACATCTATCCCGAACAACAACTCAACACTTCAAGACCTTGGCTAACAATTGATAATAAAACTCCAAGTTACGAACGTATGTTGTTGAGATTTGGAATCACTCAACCAGAGGATTTCCCTTCGATGGAACCGGCATTAAAAGAGTTAGAAAAGGATTTAAGTCCATTCGCCAACCTATCTGCTGCTGATTCAATACGAGAAAGATTGTCATCTTTTAGCGTGGATGAGCCTGTTTCATGGGTGATGTGGACCGAGCGTCCGATAACTCGCTATGTTGCTTCAAGTTCAATGCAAGAAGAGATGCAATCCAGTTTGCTATTGGGAATTATTTTCATTATTTTGGTGTTATGGTGGGGATTCCGTTCTTTGACTCATGCACTGTTAACTACAGCTCCGATTTTGCTAGTGGTGGTTTGGCTTTACGGGCTGATTTACATCCTCGGCTATTCGCTTAATTTGGTGACTGTTGCTATCGCTGCGATTTCACTAGGTGTTGGTATCGATTATTGTATTCATGTAACAGAACGCTATCGAGAGGAGAGAAGTTCTGGGGCTAATCGACAGGCTGCTTTGTATGCCATCGGTGGGGCCAGCGGTCTTGCTCTGGTGGGAAGTGCTGCAAGCGATGCAACGGGGTTCCTTCTCATCGCTTCTTCACCGATGGGCTTGTTCGCATCCTTTGGTTTATTTAGCGCTCTAATGATTATCCTGTCTTTATTCGCGAGCATGGTTCTTACCACCGCAGCCATTGGTTTGATACCAGAAAAACCTATTCCTGAAGAAGAGTAGTTTCTTCAACTGGTGGCCTGCCCGCTAATTTGTCTTCTGCAGGGTTCTACCCCTAGAAGATGGTATGCGGTGATGTAGAATGACTGACAAGAATGATGCTGATGAAGAAGAATGGGAAACTTTCGCTGATTCCGGATTCGGTAATACAAACCTAGATTTATGGAACGATTTAGAAGTCGTAGAAAGCAACACGGAAGAAGAAGAGGAATGGGAATCACCAGACCAATTAGACACCCACTTACAAGAAATCCCCCCTGCACCAGCCCCCGGTGGAGTGAAGCATTTAGTCAGAATAGGAGCCTGTAATTATTGTCTTGGTCGCTTAGGTGGGCGCTCACTCATCGGTCAAGAAATGGTAAAGGTCGGTGCTGAATTGAGAGTTCAAGTTGAAGAACGCGACAGCAATATGGTCGGAGCCCGCAGCCGAGAGGAATGGTGCCCATTTTGCGAGAATCTTTTCGAAGAATCAATTTTACTTGCGAAAGTCATCATGAGTGGACTGGATGGATATGAATTCAGCCGTTTACAATTGGGTGCACAATTTCCAAAGGACCAAACTGAAAGCGAAGACCAATTGAGAAAGCGCTTCGGTGCTGCAGGTTCAGCACCTCTGAAGGCCTCACTAATAGATCAAGTTGCAAAATGCCTTCGTGAATTAGATTCAGGTATTGGATTAGTCAACGAAAAACCCGAGATATTAGCCCTAATTGACCTTCTAACGATGAATGTCAGCCTCGATATTAGAAGCCATCACATCTATGGTCGCTATCGAAAATTAGAGCGTGGTGTGCCACAAACACGTTGGCCTTGTAGGTCTTGTAAGGGCAGAGGCTGCAAGAAATGTGACGGTACTGGACAACAATATCAGCATTCGGTTCAATCCTTCGTTGGAGACCCATTGTTACCACTATTCGAGGCTGATGACCATGCCTTCCATGGCATGGGAAGAGAGGATATTGATGTCCGATGCTTAGGTCGAGGACGACCATTTGTCATCGAAATGAAAAATCCAAAGAAACGAAATATCGACATGGATGTAGTAATGGCAGCAATCAACGATGGAGCTAATGGAGCAATCGAAGTGGATAGCATGAGAGGTTCACAAAGAACTGAGGTAGTAAGAATCAAAGATACGCCGGCTGAGAAATCTTACCGGATTCGCTTCCGGATGCATTCCCTAGACGAGAATGATGATGTAGATTACAAGGCGATGAAGAAGGCTGAATTGGAATCTCTATGTGTTGAGAAGGGCTTGAAGAAAAGCGGAAAGAAGGCTGATCTTATTGAAAGATTGGAAGGAAAAACAACTGGATTCCCAGATGCAAAAACCATTACAAAAATTCTTGAAGGGATGGAGGGTTGTGTACTTAACCAACGCACACCGAAGCGAGTTGCTCATAGAAGAGCAGATAAAATCCGTAAAAGAAGCGTTATTTCAGTTTCAGAAATTGCTGTTAAAATCGTCGATGGAGCACCGGAAGTGGAAGTAAATCTGCGCTGTGAATCTGGAACTTATGTCAAGGAAACCGTGCACGGAGACGGGGGAAGAACAAACCCAAGCGTGTCTGGACTTCTTGAGGCTCGCTGTGAAGTGATGTGGTTAGATGTTGCAGATATTCATGCAGATTGAGGTGGATACCCGATATGACGCGTCGGCGCGCTTAAATGGGTCGGGCAGGTCGGCGGCTTGCTCCAAGTGAGCATTGAGGTGTTAACCATGAGGAGAAGCAAGGGCCAGAGGCAAGGCACACGCAGTATTCTACGCCGCAGCAAAAGCCAGCGCAGTCGACTAAATATCACCCGTGTTATGCACCAATACGAAGTTGGAGACATCGTAGCAATCGTTCTCGATGGTGGCCAACAAATGGGTATGCCACATCGCAGATTCCAGGGTCGAACCGGTAGAATTTCAGGCAAGCAAGGTGTTGCTTGGGTTGTAAAATTCAAAGATGGGAACATGGCCAAAACCGTAGTAGCTCGCCCAGAGCACCTGCGACCAATTTACTGAGGGGATTTGATGAGTGATGAGACATTCCTAGACTTTGCAAGCGTTCGCGACACCTTAATAGAGACTCAAGAGCGCCGTGGTTTCCTAACTTACGAACAAAAACTTGCACTTCAGCATGCTGAATGGGCAGCGAGTACCAACCGTAATGGTTTCAAGACTGAAACAAAGGTTTTCAAACAAATGTTTGATGCTTTCTCAAAAATTGAGAAGATTTCCAAATACCCAGAAATTTCTGCCAAGTTAGCAGAGATGATGCCGATTCATCCAGATGATGTTAGAGCCGTTCTAGCCAGCAAGAGAATCGCCGTTGATGCTGAAGAAATTGAGCAGATGATTGACATCGTCCGCCAACATATCGGTATAGAATGATTTGATTCAATCCCCAATGGAGGGGAATAACATGCAACCAAGAAGAACAGGTGCCGGAAGTGAAGACGTCGACCCCCTCGAGGGAGAGGAATGGGCAAGAGTGCTCGATCATTCTGGAAGTGGTGTAATCTTCGCTGTCAGCGAGAATAAACTTCACTTAATTCGCCTTCGTGAAAGACCAGGTGCAGAAAAGCAGATTATCGGTTCAAGAGTTTATTTCGGTAGTGATGTGAACCAAAGAGGAGCTATTGCAGAGCCACTCGGAATGACTCGTTACCGCGATTTATCAAATATGTCAAAAAGCAACCTTTTAGTGGTTATTACTGAAATTATCGCTGATCTTCCTGATGCTTTCCTTTCATTCTTCAACAGGGCAGGAAACTTGTCCTTGAAGATGCACGCCTTTGAATTGCTTTCTGGAATCGGTCCAAGTAAAGCGAGAGAAATGGTTGGCACCCGTGGGCGAAAAGGATGGAAAGACATTGCATCCCTTGACTCATCTTGTAGCATAGACAGTGCTACATTGCTGGCTGAAAGAATGGCTGAAGAAATCTCAGACAGCAAAGTTGAACCTCGCTTAGTTGACTTACTTCTCCGTCAGGAGGTGTGATTGATGTCGTCTCAGACGACCTCTGAATTGGTTGAATCTCTTCTTGCTCTTCACCAGGCAGATAAGGACCTCGGTCAGCATTTCCTGTTAGACGATTCAGTTCTCGATAGGGCGGTTGAACTTGGTAATCTTGGACCTGATGACCACGTATTGGAAGTAGGCCCAGGGTCAGGGAGCCTGACTGCAAAACTTCTAGAAAGTGGAGCAAAAGTAACTGCGGTGGAGTTTGATGAAGTAGCCTTTGAACACCTACAAAATATATTCTCTCATGAAAATCTTAACCTCGTAAATGCTGATGCTCTGAAATTTAAAATACCTCTAGATTTAACAGCAGTAGTGGCAAATATTCCTTACCAAATTTCAAGTCCCCTACTTGATAAATTGGCCCAACACCAACGCCAATACTCCAATATTCATACCATAGTTTTACTCTTGCAAGAAGAATTTGCTATCAGATTATGCATGAGTGAGGGCCAAAGTAGCCGTGGTTCTCTGGGTATGGTTACTGCAATGGAATGGAAAACAGAAATGGACCTCAAAGTTTCACCTCATGCATTCAAACCTCAACCAAAAGTTCAGAGTAGACTTGTAAGGTTAACTCCCGATAATCCGATTAATAGGATGGGAAATGAAATTCCAAAACCTAATCCAAGACTGGCAAGATTGATTGTTTCAACTTCTTTTGAAGAACGCCGCAAAAAAATGCGTAACAGATTACTACAGTCTCCACAGAGAATTGCTAGAGTAAAAGGCTGGCACTCAAGTGGATACCGTGCTACTGCAAAACAATTATTGTTAAAGCCAGAAAAAGAAGGCCTGCCTTTAGGTTGGGAAGAAGCACGTCCAGAACAACTCGATTTAGAAGCATGGTTGGCAATAGCGGGTTGGATGGATAAACTTCACGACTAAATCATATATCGCGGAGTTCACATAGGGTCCCCCCCTCGGCTTGACTCGCATCGGTGGGACTCATGGCAAAGAAGGACACCTATCTGGCTCTGCTACGCAGAGGAATTGATGATACTACGGCTATGCATTTAGCCGACGCAGGTTTGAAAATTGGAGATTTGAAGAAAATTGACAAATCACAACTTGTTGAAAATTACGGACTCAAACCCGATATCGCAGAAGGTGTGCTCACCATAATCAAGGCTGGTCCCCAATCTCACGGTAAAGAACGCTACCTAGCAAAAATTCTTGCCCCAGAACGAAAAAAGACCAGCAAAATTGAGGAGCAAAAGTTCCGCCGTGAACAAAAAGACATCTTAGCAGACCTTGCCGAGCAAAAGGACCGCTTGAAGTTGGCAAGAGTAGATGCTTTTAGAAACCAAAAAATTGTCATGAATAGGCTCGGTAAAACTGTTGAGTTAATCGTCAAATTGGAAAACAACCTCTACGATGAGTCTAAGGATGACCAGAAATCAAAGATTCGAGACCAATTAGAAACTCGTGGATTAGAGGCAGCAAGAGACCATGAGATGTTGGACCTAGTAGGGACTCCTCAAGATATTGTTGATTTCAGAAGATTAATGGTTCCAAAACTAGTTCTCCATGCTTGCCCTGAATGTGGCGATGAATTAGACCCACGTTCCTGTAGAAATCCGGATGATGTAGATAATTGGTCCTTCATTTGCTGGAATTGTGAAACTCCATTCACTGCAATACTGGGGGATGTTGTAGATGCTGTTTTCGAAAATGGTTCAAGAATAGTAATCGATGAAAATAAACCCCCACGAGAACCTGTTCCAGCCAAACCTGCGAGTAAGGACTTCACAACCGTTAGCCAATTAATTATCAAGGACATGGAAAAGACTGGAGCAACTGCCGATCAAATGGCAGCAGCCACAGAGGCAAGCAGTCTTGCTGGTGGACTGATGTCAATCAACGACTGGATTGACCAAACTTTGGCAGCCAAGGGCTACATCCAAGCCCAAGAAGACCGTGAAGATTTCATCCTAAGAACTGGAGCTGGAGCAACTAAATTCAACAAGTGGATGAAGAAGGCTGGACTATACTTCAACAAACAAACTGGTCGCTGGACCCGCTACGAAGATAGATGAGGCGATTATTTGCCAGATGTGATCCGCTTCTTCAGAGGCAGCATCCTTCTTGGAACGGCACAAGTCGACGGAGTATCCACGGTTGTGGAATTAGCTGAAGATGCTGGAATTGAAATTCCTACCAATTGTACTTCTGGAACTTGCGGAACATGCATGGTTCGCCTCATCGAAGGTATCATCCCATTGGATGACCCATTACCACCTGGTTTGGATGAATATCTTGTCGAAGAAGGAGCACGCCTAACCTGCATTGGGATTCCCGAAGGTAATGTTTCAATCGATCTAACGGCACCGCTCTAACAGAGGTTGGAAGATGGGGATATCAACTTGGGGGAGCACCGAATGGGGTTTATTCACCTTTAATTTCATTGCCGTTGCAGTAATTATCTGGGCATTGAGAAAGAAAATCCTTAGCAAGTTAGCAGAAGTTGAAGAACGCCAAACTAGCAACGCAGAACGCCGTAGAAAAGGCTTACATGTCATAGAAGATGAATAGAAGCCTTTGAATGAAGAAGGCTGAGGGCACATCATGGCCGAGTTGAGATTCCAGAGCCGAGAGGCTGGCCGCATTGCCAAAGGTGAGGCCTCATTGGAGGGTGTAATAGAACTCGCCAATGCCTCTTCTTGTGCTTGGTTAGATATCTTAAATCCGGACGAAGAAGTAAGGAAATTCCTTCTTGATTACGGGATAGATGAACTTGCTGTAGAGGACTGTTTCGGCGATGCTGCAAATACCGTACAGAGATTCGATGGCCACGGCCACATCGTAGTAAAAGCGAGAGATGCTGACAATAGATTGGATACTGAGCCTGTGGTAATCTTGACTACAAAGCAAATGATGATAACCATCCGACACACAAAAATTCCCGCCATCAAATCATTCGCCAATCGTTTCAAGCGTGCCGATGATGAAGAATTGGACCTCGGCACAGACTATCTTCTATACGAATTACTGGACGCCATCGCCGATGATTGGTCACCTATTCTCAACGAATATTCGGATGAATTAGACGAATTGGAGTTTCGAGTTTTCGACCCATCAAAAAAGTATGAAAACCTACTTGAGAGCCTGCACGAATTGAAAAAACACTTGAGAGAGGCTTCAAAATCTATTGAATCACTTCAATCAGCATTATTGAAAATGCTAAAGCCAGGAGAGAGAATGGTGGCAAAAGATTCCATGCGCCTTTTCGAGGATTTGCAGCAGATGACTACAACACTGGTAAAAAGAGCAGCAAATTACTCAGCGGGTGCAACCAGTACCCGTGATACCTATCTTTCTCACGTCAATCTACAATTGGCTGAATCTAATGCTCAACTAACTGAAGTGATGACCACCCTGACAATCATCGGTGCAATCATGCTTCCACTAACTCTAATCGCTGGTATTTTTGGGATGAATATCGAGGCCTTTAATTCTGGAAAGGGGCTCCTTGACCTCTGGGAAATCATAGCAATAATGCTTGGTTTCTCTGTCCTAATGTTGTCATACTTTTGGCGAAAGGGTTGGATGAAAAGAATCTAGTCGGTAGCGAGAAAACCGACCCACGCAAAGCCCTTGAAAACACTAATATTGAACACATGGGTGTTGAGCATGGCCCTCGTAATTAGATGATAAGCATTTATTCAGAGGATTAGTTTTGGAACTTTGTCCATTCTTCTTTGAAACCGATTCTGCGGTAATAGTTTTCACCATTGTGATTTATCCATTCATACCCTTGTGAATCATTACTATCCGGATTCGCATCAATATCTGGTCCATAAGAGATGGCAAGGGGAGCCTGCGGCACTGTTGATAGTGATGTTGTTGCGGAGGTATTTACATAAGATT
>Ga0066376_10004437_pt1 | contig 12180 bp, 9 predicted proteins | sample Knorr_S15_td_Bot_FD_77009 | JGI IMG/M metagenome (GOLD analysis project Ga0066376, IMG submission 77009) | Marine microbial communities from Southern Atlantic Ocean transect - Knorr_S15_td_Bottom_ad_5009_LV_A | ecosystem: Environmental > Aquatic > Marine > Oceanic | place: Southern Atlantic... | reverse complement strand
TTAGCAAAGAAGATCTGGATGAATATGATGTTATTGTCGATGCGTTACTAGGTACTGGTCTGGACAGGCAAGTGTCTGGTCAATGGCAGGAAGTTATCAATGCCATTAATCGCTGTCATACTCCTGTATTGTCTCTTGATATTCCATCCGGGCTGAATGCGGACATGGGTCAGGTTATGGGTTGTGCAGTAAATGCGGATGCTACAATTTCGTTTATTGGCTTGAAACAGGGCCTGTTTACCGGACAAGGTGTGGAATATGCTGGGGATTTACATTTCAATAATCTGGATATACCGGATGAAGTAGGAATAAAAGTTAACTCGATGACAGAACAAATTACATTAGACGATCTGCAATCTTTTTTGCTGCCAAGATCAAAATCTTCACACAAGGGAAACTTTGGACATGTTCTTGTGGTTGGTGGGGAGTGTGGTTTTGCAGGTGCTGCGCGATTGTGTGCTGAAGCCGCAGCGAGAACTGGTGCAGGATTAATTAGTCTCGCTACGCATGCGAATCATGCTGGTTATTTCACCATGTCTGTTCCAGAAGTAATGGCGCATGCGATTAAAAATTCGAATGAGTTGTTGCCGCTTTTGGAAAAGGCCAATGTTGTGGCTGTAGGGCCAGGGCTGGGTCAATCAAATTGGGGCATGTCATTATTTTCTAAAGTGTTGGAGAGTAAACTGCCTTTAGTAGTTGATGCGGATGCCTTAAATTTACTTGCGCAAGACCGCGCCACCTCTGATCGCTGGGTTCTAAGCCCCCATCCTGGTGAAGCAGCGCGTTTATTAAATTGTGATGGCCATACGATTCAATCAGATCGGATTGCTGCCGCCAGGAAAATTCAGAAGAAATTTGGTGGTGTTGTTATCTTGAAGGGTAGTGGCACAGTGATTGTTGATGGCAGGAAAGATGGTGGGCAAAAGGTATCAATTTGTGCTGCTGGAAATCCTGGTATGGCAAGTGGCGGCATGGGAGATGTCCTGACAGGGGTGATAGCTGGATTGATCGCTCAGAGGGTATCACTGGGCCTTGATATTGGAGATGCCGCACGTCTAGGTGTCTGTCTTCACGCAAGCGCTGGAGATAATGCCGCCGCCGATGGTGAACGTGGGATGCTGGCAAGTGATTTGATGCCGTGGATAAGAAAACTACTCAATGTGTCAGCTTGATGTCATTGGTGCTCCCGCTATGGAGGAATTGGGTCGGAGATTGGCAAGTGTCTGTCCCCCCGGCAGTAAGTTGTTTCTGCAAGGTGAGTTGGGTACCGGCAAGACCACTTTAAGCAGAGGATTCCTGAATGGGCTTGGGCATCAAGGCATCGTCAAAAGCCCGACCTATACGCTTGTAGAACCCTACCAAATTGATGATCTTGACGTTTTTCACTTCGACCTCTATCGACTCAATGATCCGCAAGAACTTGAATCACTCGGCATACGTGATTACTTCTCTGGAGAGGCCATATGCCTTGTCGAATGGCCAGAAAAAGGTGCGGAATTTCTGGGTACGCCGGATGTACATATTCACATTCGATATCAGGATGAACATAGAAATGTCCGCTTAGAGGCCAAAACTCCTTCAGGAAAAGATATTATCCGTTCTTTTTGACAACTCTTAAACTTGATTTTTCCTTTACTATTGCCTATAAAACAGTGATATAGGTTGATTTTCTAGATAAAACTTGAAATTATTCAAGTAACAATCAAATAATAAAGACAATATTAGGAAACAAACGGTTCTAAGGTCATGCGTAAACTGTGTTTAATCTTGTGTTTCATATTGCCAATCCCTGTGTTTGCGGGGCAGGTGACGATGCAGAATGTACGTATCTGGGCAGCGCCTGATAACACGCGTGTGGTTTTTGATGTCTCTGGCCCAGTTGAACACAAACTGGAATTACTCTCCAATCCTGATCGTCTGGTTGTTGATATTAAAAACGCAAAAATGACTCAGGCTATCAGTCAGCCTGTTAATGCCGATAAATACCTGAACAGTGTTCGTAGTGCTAAAAGAGACAAGTCGAACTTAAGGGTTGTCTTCGATTTAAAGAAAAATATCGAAATGCGTAGCTTCCTGTTACAACCCAACAGTCAGTATGGGCATCGTCTGGTTATCGATCTCTATGATGAAAACAAGCAGGATGCGGCCACTCTGATAATCACACAAGCAGATAATCAAAGGTCGAAAGATATTATTATCGCCGTCGACGCAGGCCATGGTGGGGATGACCCTGGCGCGACGGGGCCACATGGTGTGCGCGAAAAAGATGTGACGCTGAAGATTGCCAGAAATTTGGCCAATCTCATCAATCGGGAATATGGCATGAAGGCTATCCTTATCCGGGAAGGTGACTATTTTCTTAGTCTACGTAGCCGAATTGGGAAAGCTAGGGAGCACAAGGCAGATCTATTTATTTCTATTCACGCTGATGCCTTTAGAGATCCCAGGGTCAGGGGTTCCTCTGTTTATATCTTATCTAACAGAGGAGCAAGTAGTGAGGCAGCCAAATGGTTAGCAGAAAGAGAGAATGCTGCTGACCTTATTGGTGGTGTCAGCCTTGATGATAAAGATGATGTGCTGGCATCGATACTACTCGACCTGTCTCAAACAGCCAGTCTCGAAGCCAGTATCGGTGTTGCAGACAGGGTCCTGTCTGACCTGAAAAAATTGGGCAGAACTCATAAAAAACATGTGCAGTCGGCAGGGTTTGCAGTTCTAAAGTCACCAGACATTCCTTCGATACTGGTTGAAATGGCCTATATCTCTAATCCTGAGGAAGAAAAAAATTTAAGGAATACTGCATATCAAACCAAACTCGCAAAGGCACTATTAAGCGGGATGAAATCTTATTTCAGGGACTACGCACCGGAAGGGACATTGCTCGCAGCTGTGGCAACGCGCAAACATATCATTGCACGTGGCGATACACTTTCAGGGATTTCCCAGAAATATAGAGTCAGCATGAATACATTACGTGACTCGAATCGATTGAAAAGTGACAGGATTCGGGTCGGTCAGGTTCTGAATATTCCCGCAATATAAGTTTAGCTGGTCAATTGATTCGTCATAGAAAATAGTTCTCAAGAACTGCCGTTGCGACACTGGCCAGCTGTGGCAGACGTAAAAATTGCTTTATACAATCCATTCCTTTAAATTAAAGGCATCAACTCAACCTAACGAATAGGTAATAATAAGATGTCAATCAAGCTAGTTCCTGCATTCTATTCAATATCATCATGTTAGAAAAATGTGTCAGTACAGACTATCTAAAAAGAGGTATGTATGTCTCACGCCTTGATCGCCCGTGGGGTGAATCTGATTTTCTATTTCAAGGTTTTTACATCAAAGCTGAAGGTGACATTGAGCAAATTCAAAGGCAATGTAAGTTTATTTATATTGATGTAGAACGGGGTGAGGGTGCTGATCAATATGTGGAAGTGGCCCCGCAAAAGAAATCACCTAAAGTTGATAAAATTAAAGAAACACTAATTGTCGCAAAAAATAACTACAATAAACTCTCTGATGAATTCTCACGTGCGATGGATGATATTCGCTCTGGCGGAAATCTTCAGATTGATGTTATACAAGATCAGATGGCAACAGTAGTCGAGGGTGTCTCGAATAATACAGATGCATACTTACTGTTAACCAAATTAAAAGGTAAAGATGATTATACTTATCACCATATGATCAGTTGCTCTATTCTTGCTACCGCACTTGGTAAGGAACTTGGTCTTTCTAAAGATGAACTGGAAGAACTTGCAATTGGGATATTACTTTTTGATATAGGAAAAATGAAGTTACCGCTATCTATCTTAACCAAAAAGGAAAAATTAAACGACGAAGAATTACAATTAATAAAAAATCATGTCACTGATAGTGTGGCACTATTATCTAAAACAAAAGGGGTAAGCTCTTCTACTATGGCAATAGCTCAAGACCATCATGAACGTTATGATGGTAGTGGTTATCCCAAAGGCAAAAAGGAAACACAAATATCTTTATATGCCAGTATTGCAGGACTGGTTGATTGTTATCATGCCATGACGAGTGAACGAGTCTTTGCTAAAGGGATTAAACATAGCGAAGTCGTTAATCAGCTTTATTCGCGTCGAAACGTAGACTTTAAAGAAGAACTTGTTGAACATTTTATCCAGTGTTTTGGCTCATATCCAGCCGGCACGCTTGTTGAGTTATCAACCGGTGAAGTTTGTGTTGTCATCGAACAGAATAAGGTCAGGCGTTTAAGACCAAAAGTAATGGTATTGCTGAACAAGGAGAAGAAGTCTAATGACTACTTTCCTATTATGGATTTACTTACAGAAATTGAAGATGCTGACAGGAACCCAATATCTATTGTCAGGACACTTGAAAATAATGCCTATGGGCTTGATGCCGAAAAATTCTACTTGTAAAGAGACCTGAACAGATATAATCCGTAGATCATATGTCTGAAAATAATAATGAACTCGCAATTTGTTCCCGAAGCAGCATACTGGATCAGCTAGGCAAAGAATTACTCCTTAGTAAACAAGATAAGGTATCAAGTGGGTTACTTGTTCTAAGAGTCTTTTCATTACACGATATCAATACAATTTATGGTTATGAAGATGGTGACGAATATATATTCAGATTATTTCGATCATTACAGAAAATTTTATCAAAAAATGATCTTGCTTTTCGTGTAGGTAATGATGAATTTACAATACTATTAAAAGGTATATTAAACAAAAATCATATTATATTGGCCATAAATAAAATCCTGACTAACTTAACAAAACCTTTTCTTATAAAAGATGAACAAGTTCAGGTTCAAATTTCAATAGGGGCAGCATTTTTCCCAGACGACGCTGACGATGCAGAAAGATTATTAATTTGTGCAGACATGGCACTTGCTAAAGCAATTAAGGATGGTAAGACTTATAACTTTTTTTCTGAACAGAATGTTTTCAAGGGATTTTCTAATTTGGTAATTAGAAAATCCCTTGATAAAGCTATTGATAATTTTGAATTAACTCTTCTATACCAGCCAAAAATTGATTTACAAAAGAATGAAATATGTGGTGCCGAATGTTTAATGCGATGGAATAATTCCATGATGGGAATAGTCCCCCCGGATGTTTTCATACCAATTGCTGAATCGACTGGGCAGATTATGGATTTGACTATCTGGTCATTAAACGTAGCACTTAGACAGGCACAAAAGTGGTGTTCAAAATGGCCTGGTTTTCAAATCGCCATTAATTTATCTGCTGCAATATTATACGATCCAAATATTATTCAAATAATTAAAAATGCCTTGAATATGTGGTCGATTGAACCGGATAAAGTCATGTTTGAGGTTACAGAAAGTGCTGTGATGCTTGAACCTGAACATTCTTTGGAGGTTCTTAAAAACCTCACTGAGTTAGGACTTGATCTTTCCATTGATGATTTCGGTACCGGTTATTCGTCACTTGCCTACCTGAAACACTTACCTGTTGCCGAACTTAAGATAGACAAATCATTTGTTTTGGCCATGAGTCAAAACGAAGATGATAAAATAATCGCTCGTACTATTATTGAACTCGGACATAATTTCAATTTAAGCGTCATCGCAGAAGGTGTCGAAGATAAAGAGACAATGACCGAGCTGGCATCATTAGGCTGTGATAAAGGACAGGGCTATTATATGTCACGCCCCGTTACAGAGAGTGAGTTATACGAGTTTATTCAATCGTCAGAATGGAAATTAAAACCTGATGATACCGGCGATTCTGTAATCGGCTAATCCTGTAAATACTCATACTAATAAATCGTATCCTTTTCTACCTCATCATCCGTTGCTGCCGTATTATAGCGACATGGCAGTGACCGTTTTATCTCAAAGAATACACAAGCTTTCTACTGCACTTGTTAACCAAATCGCGGCAGGAGAAGTCATTCAGCGCCCGGCATCTGTGGTTAAGGAATTATTGGAGAATAGTCTGGATGCTGGTGCCTCCGAGATTAAACTTGATATTAATAAAGGTGGGCGACTATTGATCAGTATTCAGGACAATGGTCAAGGCATTCATCCTGATGATTTACCATTAGCATTGGCACAACATGCGACCAGTAAACTCATTTCACAGACAGACCTCGAAAGAATTACTACCCTGGGCTTTCGTGGTGAGGCATTGTCCAGTATCGCCTCTGTCTCCAGGTTAAAACTGGCTTCTCGTATTGCCGATGAAGAACATGGTTGGGTTATTGATGTAACGCAGGGAGACGCTGTGTCTGAACAGGTACCAGTAGGTATGGTCGTAGGCACCAGTGTTGAGGTGCGGGATCTGTTTTTTAATACGCCGGCCAGGCGTAAATTTCTACGTACAGATAACACTGAATTTTTTCATATACGTGAAATTGTCAGGCGCGTTGCCTTGAGCCGATACGATGTTTCATTTCACTTAAAACATAACAATAAAACTATTTTCCAATGCTCTGCCAAGCAAAAGAATTTTGCAGAACGTGCACAAGCAATATTTGGCAAAACATTTCTTTCTAATTCTTTTGAGCTTGATTATGAACGAAATGGTTTACGACTATGGGGATGGTTCGGTCATCCTGAGATTGCGAGGAATCAGGTCGATCAACAATACTTTTATTTAAATGGACGCGTGATCCGGGACAAACAAGTGAATCATGCGATCCGCATGGCAACTCAGGATCATCTCTACACCGGCAAGCACGCAGTCTACGTTTTATTTCTGGAAATGGATGTCTCTCATGTCGATGTAAATGTGCATCCAGCAAAACATGAAGTGAGATTCCACCAGGCGAGGGATGTACATGACTTTGTTTTTAGTGCCCTGGTGCAGGCATGTGATGGCAGGGATAATCAGGAACAGATGATACAGGAGCAGGGAGCTCAATATTTTTCCACTCAAAATTATGACAGGAATTTCGACTCTCAATCTTCCCTGAAATCTACAATGTACGCCACCAGTAGCAATAAACATTGGGATAAATCCTCTTCAGATTCAAATGATTTTTTATTGGTTGAAGATCGGTATTTGATCACGCAACTGAAGGGTGAAACTTTTTTAATCGATGTCCCCTTGTGTCAGGAAATTATTGTCTTATCGAAACTGGCAAATGATTATGCTACAGGAGGTATTCGTCGTAGGCCCTTGCTTGTGCCACTGACTATGATTGTTTCTATCAGGGATGCTGATTTTATTGAATCCAGGGCCCCTGCCTTCGAAAGGTTTGGCCTGAAGCTAGAAAGGATTACGCCAGATAGTCTGTTAGTCCGTGAAATCCCGCTATTGCTTGAGTATGCAGATATTATCAGTTTGCTAAGTGACATGATCCCTTTAGTAAAATCAGGCAATTCCAGCGAGGAAATCATCAGTATGATGTCCAGGCATGTGAACGATGCAGGATTAATCAATAGTGATAAACAGGTGCTGATCCAGCTTATGGCTGAAGTAAGAAGTGCCAATCCAGATTCGAGCCTTGTAGTAAAAGTAACACATGGGGCAAAAAATATGGCATTTCGGTCGCTTGATAGTGGATCATTAAGCGATTTGTTAAAGCGGAAAAATTGAGATGACACACCCTGTCATATTTCTAATGGGGCCGACTGCAACGGGGAAAACTGATATAGCAGCAGCACTATTCAAGCGGCTTCCCGTAGAACTCATCAGTGTGGATTCTGCCCTGGTTTATCGGGGCATGGATATCGGTACGGCCAAGCCATCAAAGGAATTCCTGAACGATGTTCCTCATCGTTTGATCGATATCTGTGAGCCAGTTGAGACTTATTCAGCGGCCAGATTTCGTGATGATGCCCTGCTAGCCATCGATGAAATACATTCTCAAAACAGGATCCCGCTTCTAGTGGGTGGCACAGGTTTATATTTCCGCGCGCTGGAGTCAGGGATATCCGATTTACCGGATGCTGATGCAGAAATCAGACTCCGACTTGAATCGGAGGCCAGAGATATTGGTTGGCAGGCAATGCATGCTCGGCTCGCCAAGGTTGATCCTGTATCGGCAGACAGGATTCACCCGAATGATCCGCAACGTATACAGCGTGCTCTGGAAATTTATCAGATTAGTGGCCGAAGTATGACTGATCATTATGATGATGGAGATGCAAGCCCATTTCCCTTTGAACTCATTAAAATCATCTTGAATCCGGGGGATCGTTCAAACCTCCATGAAAGAATCAAACATCGTTTCTTAAAGATGCTTGATGAGGGACTGGTAGAAGAAGTCAGGTCCTTTCATGCAAATGGTCGATTTTCTGGTTCTTTACCTGCCATGCGCATGGTTGGCTATCGGCAGGTCTGGAATTATCTGGATGGGCAAACAGATTATGAAGAAATGGTAGAAAAGGCCATTGTTGCAACGCGACAACTGGCCAAACGGCAGATGACCTGGTTCAGGAAAGAGAAAAATGGCATCTGGCTTGACTCTGATGAATCCGGACTGATTGAGCAAATACAGGGAATTCTCGGTGAAAAGGCGCATTTATTGACCGAAATGTAATACAATGGCGTGATAACAATAAAAAGGAACCCATGGGTAATTTGAGGTTCTAACAAAGAAATATAATAAAAGAACCGAATATCAGGTTCATAAAAATAATAATCTTATAACAAGGAGAATTGTTATGAATAAGGGGCACACCCTGCAAGATCCGTTTCTCAACGCCTTACGTAAAGAGCGAATACCTGTATCAGTATTTCTTGTTAATGGGATAAAACTCACGGGTCAGGTGGAATCATTTGATCAATTTGTCGTGCTTTTAAAAAATACTGTCAGTCAATTAGTTTACAAACATGCAATATCAACCATTGTTCCAACCCATAACGTCAAGCTCCCCAGAGCGGACGATGACCATCATAACCCTCAAGACAAGGCCGAGAAATTCAAAGATTGAGTATTCAGGGCTTGAGGTGTTTATTTGACTGACGCAGCAGCTATCAGCGAGCTGGCCGTTCTCGTTAATATCGATTTTCAAAATACTGAATTCAATGAAGGCCTTGAAGAATTTATCGAGCTGGTGACTTCTGCCGGACTCGAACCTGCGACGACAATTACCTGTTCCAGAAACACACCAGATGCCGGTTTTTTTATCGGCAGCGGCAAGGTCGAAGAGATTAAGCAAGCAGTGATTGAAAAACAGGTCGATGTTGTCATATTTAATCATATCCTGAGTCCAAGACAGGAACGCAATGTAGAGAAAGTTTGTCAATGTCGAGTGGTTGATCGAGTAGGATTGCTTCTTGATATATTTGCTCAACGCGCCAGAAGCTTTGAGGGAAAATTACAGGTCGAACTGGCTCAGTTAAGACATCTGTCTTCCCGTCTGATTAGAGGTTGGACACATCTGGAACGGCAGAAGGGCGGAATTGGTTTAAGAGGGCCAGGTGAAACCCAGTTGGAGACAGATCGTCGCCTGATAGGTAAGCGAATCAAAACAATCAACGCACGTTTGGAGAAAGTCAGGCGCCAGCGCCAACAAGGCAGAAAAAGACGCAGCAGATCGCACACACCAGTCGTGTCGCTTGTGGGTTATACCAATGCCGGTAAATCGACCCTGTTTAATCGACTCACGGGTTCGAATGTTTATGCAGCCAATAAACTTTTTGCGACGCTTGATCCGACATTCCGTCGCATCGAATTAGCACCTGCAACCCCGGTGATCCTGACCGATACCGTAGGCTTTATCAGGCATCTTCCGCATGATTTGGTGGCCGCCTTTCACGCAACCCTGGAGGAAACCCGGGAAGCTGATTTACTGTTGCATATTGTTGATGTTGCCGGTGATCAACGCGATGCGCAGATGGAACAGGTCAATCTGGTCATCAACGAAATTGGCGCAGAAGACGTGCCGCAAATTGAGGTTTACAACAAGATTGATCAGCATGGAGAGTTAAGCGCAAGGGTAGAGACAGATGAGAATGGTTTCCCGGGCAGGGTCTGGTTATCGGCCAGGACCGGAGAAGGCATTGAGGGTCTACTAGATGCAATTACCACGTTCATCCGCTCTAAAGTTCAGCATCATCGACTGAACTTGCCTGCTTCTGCAGGAAAACTACGTGCTGACTTATTCAATATGGGTGTTGTACGAAATGAAGAATATGGTGAGGATGGGGGATGGATGATGGAAGTCGACATAGAATCGCATAGATTAGACCAACTTTTCCGAGAATCGGGTCTGGAAGATGTCTTGCTACAGTGAGACAATGACGGACTTTGAGACAATATCAATAGAATCAAATCACTTTTGGCGTAATGCCTGAAAAATGGAGAAATACACATATGGGTTGGAATGAACCACCTGACGGTAACAATGGTAAAGATCCCTGGGGTAATAGGGGGGGCAAAAAGAGCAATGGAGATGGGCCACCGGATCTGGATGAAATTGTACGCAAGATGCAAGAAGGACTTAGTGGAATTTTTGGCAAAAAATCTTCTAATGGATCTGGAAATGGCAGTGGAGCAAAATTGCCCACAGCCTTTATTTTTATCGCACTCATTGCCTGGCTAACATTCGATTCTTTCTACGCGATAGACGAACAAGAGCGTGGTGTTGTCTTGCGTTTTGGTGAGCACGTGGCCGATCTGCCGCCTGGACTTAGTCTGCGTTTCCCGCGTCCAATAGAAAAAGTGATCAAGGTTAATGTCGGGCAATTGCGTTCGATTTCGCATAGAGCGACCATGTTGACTCAAGATGAAAATATTGTGGACGTTGAAGTTGCGGTGCAGTGGAAAATCAAGGACCCGGCCGATTTTCTGTTTAATCTTTATGCGCCTGCTGCAACACTAAGACAGGTGACAGAAAGTGCCGTACGTGAAGTGATTGGTAAGAGCAAACTTGATTTTGTCCTGACAGAAGGCCGAAGTGCAATTGCTCAGAGGCAGGAAGTATTGATTCAGGAAATCATGGATCTTTACAGATCCGGTATTGTGATTGCCAAGGTGGAAATGCAATCCGCAAAACCTCCAGAAGAGGTTAAGGCGGCCTTCGATGATGCGATCAAGGCAAGAGAGGATGAGCAGAAATCAGTCAACCAGGCAGAGGCTTATAAAAACGACATTATCCCCAAGGCGAGGGGTGGCGCTGCGCGGTTACGTGAAGAAGCCAGTGGCTATAAGGCAAGAGTTATTGCCAAAGCTGAAGGTGAAGCCAGCCGTTTCGAGCAATTACTTGCTGAATATCAGCGCGCACCTGAAGTGACGCGCCAACGCCTGTATATTGATGCTATGGAGTCAGTGTTGTCGAGTTCCAGTAAAGTACTGATTGATTCTGATAGTGGAAATAGTTTGATGTACCTGCCAATTGATAAATTATTAGAGCGGCGCAGCAATACTCCCCAGAATGTTTTACCAATTCCTGGACAGTTTAAATCAGATTCACAGTCAAGGGCTCCGGGGTCTATGTCTGGTCAGCCTGGAAGCAGAAGTAGAGGAGTACGTTAGTTATGGGACCAAAAATTATTATTTCAGTTGTTTTGCTGGCATTGATTGCATCAGTTTCTCTGTTCAAGGTTGAGCAGTGGGAACAGGCAATTGTTTTTAAATTCCGTGAGATTGATAGGTCAGATTACAAACCAGGTCTGCATTTTAAAATCCCTGGCGTAAATACCTCACAGAATTTTGAGGCAAGGATATTAAACCTTGATTACGAGCCACAACGTTTTCTTACGAAAGAGAAAAAAGATGTGATTGTTGATTATTACGTTAAATGGTTTATCTCTGATGTTGATAAATTTTATACAATATCTCTTGGCGGTGATATTCAATACGCGAATGGATTGCTTGAGCAGAGAATTACCCGAGCATTGCGTGATGAGTTCGGTAAGAAAACCGTACAGGAAGTGGTGGCGGGTGATCGTGGTGAGATATTTGATGCTGTTGCATCAACAATAACGCAATTACCACAGGAGTTAGGACTAACTGTACTCGATGTCAGAACCAAAAGAATTGATTTGCCGGCAGAAGTAAGCCATTCGGTTTATGAAAGAATGCGCGCTGAGCGCTTGCGTGTTGCCAAGGATTTTCGTGCACGGGGGGAAGAAGCTGCTGAAAGGATTAGTGCAACGGCTGACAGGGAACGAGAAGTCATATTAGCCAGTGCCTATCGTGATGACGAGATCATCCGAGGGGAGGGTGATGCAAAGGCCACTGAGACTAATGCGGTTG
>Ga0066376_10004436_pt1 | contig 12181 bp, 13 predicted proteins | sample Knorr_S15_td_Bot_FD_77009 | JGI IMG/M metagenome (GOLD analysis project Ga0066376, IMG submission 77009) | Marine microbial communities from Southern Atlantic Ocean transect - Knorr_S15_td_Bottom_ad_5009_LV_A | ecosystem: Environmental > Aquatic > Marine > Oceanic | place: Southern Atlantic... | reverse complement strand
ATGACCAGGTCTTCCAGCACCTCCACATCGGACGGATCGACCAGAGCGGGATCTATCTTGAGCCGGTGCAACGCGCCCTTGCCGTTCAAGGTGACGGTAACCATGCCGCCACCGGAAGCGCCTTCGATCTCAAAGGTCTCAAGCTGCTCCTGCATGGCGGCCATCTTGGATTGCATCTCCTGGGCCTGCTTCATCATCTTGCCGAGGTTGGTCATGCCGTATCGTCTCCCTTGTCGTTTTTTGGGTCGTTTTTCATGGGGCGGTCCCGCACGTCGGTGATCTCGGCGCCGGTAAAGGTTTCCAGAGCGGCGGCGACCAGGGGGTGATTTGAGGCTTCCTCGATACGCGCCGCGCGGATCGTTGCCGCCGTCTCGTCCAGGGTCGGCGCGCCCTCCTGGCTGGAAACGGTGACGATCCAGCGCTCGCCGGTCCAGCCGCTGAGCTTCCCGCCGAGATCGTTGGCGAGGGTTTTGGAGGCCCCGTCCAGGGAGTGAATTTCGATACGGCCAGGGGCAAATTCGACGAGGCGGACGTAAGCGCGCAAGTCCGATAGCATAAGCATTTCCTGGTTTTCCTCGACCAGGGCGACGACTTGCGCAAAACTTTGCGGGCCGCTCAGCACCGCGACCGGTTCACCGGGATCTGGTTCGGCCGGCTCCGGTTGCGCCGCTGAAGCGAGTGCGGCTTGCGGCGCCGATGGCGATTGAGGCGCCGATGGCGATTGAGGCGCGCTGACCGGTGCTGTCTCGGCTGGTTTCCGAGGCGGGTTCTCGGGCGCGGCGGCAGCGGGCGCGTCCCCGCCGTCGCTCAAGCTTTTGACCAGATCGGCGGGAGTCGGCAGGTCGGACACATAGGCGATCCGCACCAGGGCCATTTCCGCCGCCGCCAGGCTGTTTGGCGCCGCCCGCGCTTCGCCCAGAGCCTTGAGCAGCATCTGCCAGCAACGGGTCAGCGTTGCCATGGACAATCGCTCGGCCAGATCACCGCCCCGGCGGCGCTCGGCCTCGGCCACGGCGATGGCATTGGCGGCGTCGGGGGTGACCTTGATGCGGGTCAGCCAATGGGTCAACTCCAGCAGGTCGACCAGCACCATGATGGGATCGACCCCGGCGGCATACTGGCGGGAGAGTTCCGCCAGGGCCTCGGCGATATTCCCGCCCATAAGCGCCTCGAACAGATCGAACAGTTTCTCCCGGTCGGCGAGGCCGAGCATGGCGCCGAGAGCCTCTTCCTCGACGGCGCCGCCGCAATGGGCTATGGCCTGATCGAGGATGGACAGGCCGTCGCGCACCGAGCCGTCGGCAGCGCGTGCGATCAGCGCCAGGGCCGCCGGTGACGCCTGAACCTCTTCCTGCTTTGCGATGGCGGCGAGATGGACGGCCAGGACCTCGGCCTCAACCCGGCGCAAGTCGAACCGCTGGCAGCGCGACAATACGGTCATCGGGACTTTACGGATTTCGGTCGTGGCGAAGATGAAAACGACGCTTTCGGGCGGCTCTTCCAGGGTCTTCAACAGGGCGTTGAAGGCGCCCGTGGACAGCATATGAACTTCGTCGATGATATAGATCTTGTTGCGCGCCGACACCGGACGGTAGCGCACGCCGTCGATCAGCTCGCGGATATCGGCGACTCCGGTGCGGCTCGCCGCATCCATTTCGACCACATCCACATGGCGGTCCTCGGCAATCGCCAAACAGGACTCGCATTCACCGCAGGGGCTGATGGTCGGGCCGCCCTGGCCGTCTGGCCCGATGCAATTGAGCGCCCGGGCCAGGATGCGCGCCGTGGTCGTCTTGCCGACGCCGCGCACACCGGTGAACAGATAGGCATGGGCCAGGCGGCCGCTCTCGATGGCGTTGGTCAGGGTGCGCACCAGCGCTTCCTGACCGATCAGTTCCGAGAACGATGCTGGGCGGTATTTACGGGCCAGAACCCGGTATGGCCTATCCTCGGAGCTCAAATTCCTGGCCCTAACAAAGAGGGGTGGAGACGGGTGGAAGACTGGACAGCGACCCGGCACAATCTCGTTACGGCTGCTTCCTTCCGGACCTGACCGGATTGGCGAGCGCTCCGTCCGCCGCCAGCCTTCCAAGGTCAATATATCAGCTATCCCGCCGCGGTTGGTGTAAAGTTTCACCATGTCACGCAATAACGTCTTCGCCGGCGGCGAACTCGACCGCGCTGCCCCCCTGAGAAGCGATGAGGGATGGGTCGCTGCCCATCGCGCCAATCCGGCGTCGCGCTATGTCGCCCTGTGGCGCGGGTTTTGCCTGATCAGTGGGGACGATAAGCCGCGCGCGGCTTATCTCGACCGCGAGACTATCGAGCGGATCATTCCCAACGACGCCATCCTGACCCTGCTCGGCCTGGAGGATGACATCGCCACTTTCGCCGTTGATCTCTCCTACTTCGACGACGATCCGAGCCAAGGTGCGCTCGCGGGGTTGGGCGCGTTTCGCGATCTCAGGGACTTCGGCGGGCTCATGGCGGGGCCCGAGGCGTCCCTCATGGCCCATGCGCGGGGCCTGATCTATTGGCACCAGCGCCACCGTTTCTGCGGTGTCTGCGGAAGTGCAAGCCATATCCGCGACGCCGGACATTTGCGCCGCTGCGGCAATCAGGACTGCGGCGCCGATCATTTCCCGCGCACCGATCCGGCGGTGATCATGCTGGTGGCCGACGGCGACCGCTGCCTCATGGGACGCCAGACGGAATGGCCCGAGGGGCTCTATTCGACCCTGGCCGGATTCGTCGAGCCCGGCGAAAGCCTGGAAGAAGCCGTGGCCCGTGAAATCTGGGAGGAAGCCGGCATTACGGTCCGCGATGTGCGCTATCACTCGTCCCAGCCCTGGCCGTTCCCGGCCTCCCTGATGCTGGGCTTCTACGCCACCGCCACAAGCACCGAAATTACCCTGAACTGCGATGAACTCGACGACGCCCGCTGGTTTCACCGCGATGAATTGCGTAATCCCGGCGATGGCATGCGCCTGCCCCGCCCGACCTCGATTTCCCGCCGCTTGGTGGATGACTGGCTGGAGGGTGTGGGTTAGTTGCGAACCGGCACCAAAAATGGGAGTATACTGCCCGGAAGGCTCGATCTCAGACCGGATCAGCGGATGGATATTCTTGCTTTTCTAAACCGGTTGCTTTGTTGGGTTGGCTTTCATGATGACCAGTTAGTCGAAGCAACCTACGGGTTCGGAGACGGTGGCGGCGTTGAGAAGGATCAGTGCCGCCGCTGCGGAAGGATTCGCACGCGCCGGATTTAGCTTATCCGGTGCATGCAAATGCAGGCCTGCCTTCAAGGCGGATCATTTCTCGGTCTTTCGCATGGCCAGGCCGGCCAGCAGGTACATGATAACGTAGACGATCGTACGGTACGCGACCGCTGAGCCGGGCGGGATGCAGATGAACGACATGCCGGACAAACCCCGTCGGCCAATCTCGTGGGCGATGCGGATGACTTCGTAATCGGTCAGCCCGATCGGCTCGGCAAGCTCGCCCAGGATGTCGCCCGACGCAGCGCCCGCGCCGCCCAGCACGTCCATGTCGAAATGGACGTAGACCCCCTCGGTTCCGTCATAAGCGAGGTCGAGGGCCTCGACGATCCCCTCGATACCGAGGCCCGAGCGGACCTCCCACGACGAGATGAAACGCGCGCCGTCGTTGAGATAACGCCGCACGATCTCCTTGCGCTCGAGCATGCCGCGCTCACCGATCTCGACCAGGTGCCGGGGGTGCATGGTGTCGAGGAACTCGTACATCTTATGCTTCCAGCTGCCGCTCCCGGCGATGCGCGGATCACCGGTCATCATATCGAGGTGTGCTGCGTCCCAATGGGTATCAAGGCTGATGCAGCCGACCGCACCCGTAGTGTGATCGGCCACCGCCTTGGCGATGGCGTAGGAGCCCAGGGGCGAGTTTTGACCGATGACGATGGGCACGGCGCCGGCATTGATGGCGTCGGCGCACATGGCCTCGACCACGGCCTGAGCCTCGAGGATGAGATCGGGCGACTGATCATCGTTGAGCTCGGACGCAAATTTGGCGTCGCCGTAATCGACGATCTTCAGATGCTCGAAGACGTCGAGGTCGAAGTCCTGAATATAGCCCGAACGGTAACGCGCCGATTGCTGCCGCACACGCTTCGGCCCGGCGACCCATTCATTCTTGTCGACGCCGGCGTACTGGTCGCTGGTCGTCGCCACATAGGGCGCGCCGATGATCACCGCATCGCAGCCTTCGAGCTCAGCCGCCGTGGTCACATGGGGCAGGCACATGAAGCTCGGCGTCTCGGGAGCGATCATCGGGAAGTCCTTGCCGGCGGCAAAGCTCGTCCGCATGAACTCTTCCCAGTCCGGATATGTCGTCGCGCTCATCTGATCTCTCCGCTATGGTTTGGCCTGCGTGGTCTCCACCATACTCGATGTGCTGCTTCGGGTAGGCTGGATCTGCCGACACGAACGCGGCCATCGGGCTCCATAGCGGTGACCCGGTCAGTTTAGCAATTTGACGGCGAGGGAACCATGCTGGGAATCACACCGCACAGGTCATGAGAATCATGTCGCCCGCCACCGCGCCATCCTGCAGGGCGACCCAATGATTTTCATAGAAAGGCGTGGTGTTGGGTTGCGAGAATGAGGGTTGAATGAGGCTTTCGGTCGATTGATCCGGCGCCAGGCCGTCATAGAGGACTTCGAAGTAGCCGCCGTATGCCTCGATCGCGAAGCGGGCGAGGTGCGGAATATCGTCGGCCGTTGCCCGTCGTAATTCCGCTGTCATGGCGTTCTGTTCCGTCTAGCTTTCAGCCGCTTCGCCCGCCGCGAACGCCGCCGCCAGCCCTGTGTCTTCATCGCAGCGCACGCGGGGCTGGCTTTCATCGAAGTGAAGCCACGGTAGTTGGGACTCCACGCCGTAATGACTGTTGATGGTTATAGCTTCCGGCTCGTCGAGGGTGCCGATATGGACCCATACCTTGTCCGTGGACAGGAATTCCGAAACCGGGACCAGGTATCGGTCCGTCAACGGGCTACCACAGTGAGAGCAGAAGCATTTCTCCATAATCGATGAGGATCTGTATCGTTTCGGTTCGCCCTTGGTGTAGCGGAATGTGGCTCGCAAGCAGCCGATGAGAGCCTCGAACGCGCTGCCCGTGGTTTTTTGGCACACGCGACAATGACATAACCCGCCTTCACTGGGGGGCTCGCTAATCTCATAGCGCACCGCGCCGCACAGACAGCCGCCGGTTACCGATTTGGTCTTGTCTGTCATCACACTCTCCTTCGACCCCTTGCTTGTTATTCCTCGCCCGCTTCGGCTGCCGCAAAGTCCGCCGCCATACCTGGGTCTTTATCGCAACGCCGCTGTGGCAACCCATCATCGAAATTAACCCACGGTAACTGGCTTTCCACACCGTAATGCCAGTCGACGGAAGAGGCTTCGGGGTGGTCGAGCGTGCCTATTTGGATCCAGACCATGTCCGGACGGCGCCCCGGCGTTTCGGAATTTTCCACGAGGTAGCGATCACACAACAAGCTGCCGCAATTGGAACAGAATCCTTTGTCCTTGATGGAAGAAGATCGATAGAGCTTCGGCTCGCCCTTGATGTATCGCAGGGCTGCATGCGAAAACCTGGCCATGACCATAAAGGAGCTGCCCGTCGATTTCTGGCAGTCGCGGCAATGGCAGGTTCCGGTTTCGATTGGTAGCTCGCTCACCTCATAGCGGATCGCGCCACACAGACAGCCGCCGGTTATGGGTACTGTATGGCCTGTCATCTTGAATCTCCTTTAACGTCAGAACGCTCAGTTCAGGTTCCAGATATCACGATGGAGCTGCCAGGTGTGGCCGATACGCTTCCAGACCACGATATACTGTCCAGGCATTACGGTGCGACCGTTTTCACCGGGAGCGCTTAGAGCAAATATACCCATCTCGCTGGCCGTCGCCCCGCCGGGGATGACTTCGACGGCATGAAGATCATCAAGTTTCATCCCGGCATCGATGGCGCCCCGCCAGAAGGTCTGAATGGCGGAACGGCCATTAATAGGCTCTCCACCGGGCGGGAAAAGAGTGGCGTCTTCACTGTAGAAGCCGGCTACGGTTGCGCCGTCTCCGGCATTGAAGGCCGCCACAAACCTAACCAAGGTCTCATCGATGTGTGCACGGGGCTCGCCTGCCTCTGCAACAGTCGGTAACAGAATTACGAGCGCGAGTATATTCAGCAATTTTTTCATGTTTCCCCCTGTGGTTGTAAGGCACTCAGATGCCAAAATTGATACAATCACACTAGCCGCCGCCCGTTATCACAGCGTTATTTACAATTGCGGATTTCGTGAATTTATCGTCAAATTGTACCGACGAGCCGGTTTAGCCGGTTCATCGTCGATTGGGGGGAATTCGGCGGTATGATTTGCTTGCGCATCACACTGTTGGGCGGATTTACGGTTGCTTCGGCTGCCGGAGAGCAAATCACGCTGAAGGGCCGCAAGATCCAGGCTCTGCTCGCCTGTCTAGCCATGAAACCGGGCGAGGCGTGGCCGCGCGACAAGCTGTGCGGCCTGTTGTGGAGCGAGCGGGGCGTCGATCGGGCTCGCGGCAGCCTGCGCCCCGGACAAGGCGATCATCACGGCTCGCGGGCTTCTCGCCATTGATCCCTTGCAGGAGGCGGTTCACCGCAATCTCATGTCTCTCTACGTTGCGCAGGGCAACCGGGCCATGGCGCTGAAACAGTATCAGGCATGCCGCGGCGTGCTGAAAACCGAATTGGGGATTGCACCAGCGCCGGAAACCGATGCTCTTAGCGCGGATATCCTGCACTATAATGATGTCCCCCTATACGTAAAGTCGGCCCGGGCCGGCAAATCAGGGGAAAATTCATCCCCTGGCTCTGCCCGACAAACCATCCATCGCCGTGCTGCCGTTTACCAATATGTCCGGCGACGCGGAGCAGGACTACTTTGCCGACGGCGTCACCGAGGACATCATCACCGGGCTCAGCCGCTTTCGCGAGCTCTTCGTCATCGCCCGCAACTCGTCGTTCACCTTTAAGGGTCAATCCGTGAAGGTCCAGGACATCGGCTCCGAACTCGGCGTTCGATATGTGATCGAGGGTAGCGTGCGCAAGATGAGCAGCCGCATACGCATTACCGCCCAGCTGATTGAAGCAGCGAGTGGCAACCACTTGTGGGCCGAGCGCTATGATCGTGAGATCGAAGATATCTTCGCCATACAGGACGAGGTTACGGAAACCGTTGTGGCAACGCTGGCGGGGCGGCTCGGCGACCTCGGCGTCGACTACGCCAAGCGTAAGCCGACACACAGCCTGACAGCCTTCGACTATGTCCTGCATGCGCGGCAACTGATCTACCGCTACGAGCGAGAGAGCATCCTTGAGGCTCGGGAGCTGCTGGAAAAAGCGATTGCCCTCGATCCCGAATACGCGACCGCCCACTCCTGGCTTTCGGAGGCCTACTGGGCCGAATGGTTGGGCGGCTGGACGGTGATTGCGGACGCATCGTTCGAGAAATCCACACAGGCGGCCGCAAAAGCAGTGGTGCTCGACGATACTGATCCGCAAGTGCGTATACAGATGGGCCAGTTATGCCTGAACCGCCGCCAATACGACGAGGCACGGTCTCATTTCGACAAGGTCCTATTGCTCAATCCTAACGAGCCAAACGGCTCGATGATGTACAGCTATTACAGCACCTGCATCGGAGATTCAGAGCGCGCGGTGGCGCAAATCAACGAAGCCATTCGCGTCGACCCCCTGGGCCACTACGGGTACATGGCGGGCATGGCCCACTATACCGCGCGCAACTACGACCAGGCTATCGCGGCGTTCAAGATCGTGCGGGGCGAAGCCCAGAGCGGCCTCGCCTGGCTGGCGGCTTGCCACGCGCAAAGCGGAGGTCTCGCAGAAGCGCGCGCCGCCGCCGCCGAGTTCGTCGCCCGAGCCACGAAGGCGATGGCCGATATGAGCGTCCCGCCGCCGTCAAGCTGGCGCGCGTTCTTCGCGGAACGCCACCCTTACAAACATCAAGACGATATGGACCATCTGCTTGACGGGCTGAGCAAGGCGGGCCTCGAGTAGAAACTGGAAATTATCGCTCCGCGCTTTATTCCTTGAAGCGGAACGGGTTTGCCGGGTAGACGCCGAGCACTTTTACCGTGCGGGTGAAGAACCCGAGTTCTTCAAGCGCCAGGCGCACCGGCGTGTCGGACGGGTGGCCTTGGATATCGGCATAAAATTGCGTCGCCGTGAAGGTGCCGTCGGTCATGTAGGACTCGAGCTTGACCATATTGACGCCGTTGGTGGCGAAACCGCCGAGGGCCTTATAGAGCGCCGCCGGCACATTGCGCACGCGGAAAACGAAGGTCGTCATTACCGGCCCGTCGTTGGGTTCCGGATCGGCCGGTTCCTTCGCCATGACGATGAAGCGGGTGGTGTTGTTATCGGCGTCCTCAACGCCGGAGCGCAAGATTTCGAGACCGTAAGTCTCGGCTGCCAGGGACGATGCGATCACCGCGGCGCTCGCATCACCACTGGCTGCGAGTTCCGCCGCCGCCCCCGCCGTATCGGCGGCAACCAGCGGCTTGAGACCGAGTTCCTGGATCAGCTTGCGGCATTGCGGCAGGGCATGGGTATGAGAATGGATCGTCTTGAGGCCGTCGATCGTTGCCCCTTTTATGCCGAGAAGCTGGTGCGTGACGCGCTGGAAATGCTCGGCGATTATATGCAGGCCTGAGTCAGGCAGCAGGTGATGAATATCGGCGACCCGGCCGGCGACGGAATTCTCGATAGGAATCATCGCGAGCCGCGCTTCGCCGTTCTTCACCGCCTCGAAGGCCGCATCGAAGCTGACGCAGGGCATCGGCTCCATGTCGGGATAGGCCTCGGCGCAGGCAAGATGAGAATAGGCCCCGGCCAGGCCCTGAAAAGCGATGCAGTTGTTTTGAGTCATGTGATACCGAGAGCGGCGCGCGCCAGTTCAAGTTCGGCGGGAGTATTGACGCCAAGCGGAAGACTGTCAACGAACACCACTTCGATATGCATGCCGTCTTCAAGGGCGCGCAACTGCTCCAGCCGCTCGCGAATCTCGAGCGGGCTTTGCGGCAGGGCGACGAATCGCTCCAGGGCGGCGCGGCGATACACATAGAGCCCTTCATGATGATACAGCGGGCCCTCGCCGCCGGGCGCCTCGGCCCGGGTGAAATAGAGCGCCCTGCCGCTGGCCGCTCCGGGCGCCGCCGAAACCACCGCCTTGACCACGTTGGGATCGCCTCGTTCGGCGTCGTCGGTGATTGGGCAGGCGATGGTGGCGATATCCACCGCCGGGTCGTCAAGCGCCGCTATGGCGATGCGGGGCATGGTCTTATCCAGGGTCGGTGAATCGCCCTGGATATTGATGACCGCATCGAACGAACCTTCCGGGTCGACCTTTTGCAGCGCCGCAAAGATGCGGTCCGAACCCGACGGCAGGTCCGCATCGGTCATCACCGCATTGCCGCCCACGGCCTCTATCACCTCGGCGATAGCCCTATCGGCGCAGGCCACATAGACCGGGCCGAGATCGGCTTCCCGGGCGCGCCGCCAGACATGTACGATCATCGGCTCGCCGGCGATTTCGGCGAGCGGCTTGTTTGGCAATCGCGTCGAGGCGAGCCGCGCCGGAATCAGAATGACCGGATTGCGCGCCGTTTGGTCGGGTTGTGCAGTCATCTGCAAGACTTATACAGTATCCGGGGTTGGACAGGGCTGTGAGAAATAGCTAATCTGGCGGTCTGAATAACTACCAACTAACAGGCTCTTCAGGGTATCAGCAATGGAATTCAATAAGCTGATAGCATCGGTCCTCTTCGCGGGCCTGGTGTTCATGGCGATCAATGTGGGCGTCGATGAGGCGCTGCATAAAAGCGCGCTTGAAATGACGGCCTATCCGGTGCCCGCCATGGCGGCGGTGACCGAGGAGGCCGTGCCGGAGGACGCCGGGCCGTCGGTGCTCGCCCTCATCGGTGAGGCCGATCTGGATGCCGGCAAAAAGCTCATGAAGCGCTGCGCAAGCTGTCACGACCTCGCCCAGGGCGGTCCCAACAAGATCGGGCCGAACCTGTGGGGCATCGTCGGCGCCGGCGTGGCCTCCCATGAGGGGTTTTCCTATTCCTCGGCCCTCAAGGCGGTGGGCGGCGAGTGGAGCTATGAAGAACTCGATGCTTTCCTGTTCAAGCCCAAGGACTTCGCGCCGGGCACCAAGATGACCTTCGCCGGGCTCAAAAAGCCCGCGGACCGGGCCAATATCATCGGCTTTTTGCGCATGCTGAGCGAGAACCCGGCGCCGCTTCCCGTCGAATAAGGATCTTACGGCCGCCGACAGGCTGCTAGCTTTCTTAACCGGTCTGCAGCAACCAATGGTCTTCGCCTTCCAATACCAGGCAGGTCAGGACGTTGCTGGCATAGGCGCCGGTGTCGATGTTGATTCGGTTGGGCAGGTCTTCGACCTGCAGACTGATCGAGTGGCCATGCACGACCGTAACGCCGTGATTGGCGGTGGAATCGAGAAATTCTTCGCGTATCCAGATCAAGTCCTGGGTCGTCTGCTTTTCGATAGAAACGCCTGGGCGGATACCCGCATGGGCGAAGAAATAACCGCCGATTTGGTAATGGGTCTCAAGGCCGCGCAGGAAAGCGAGGTGTGTCTCGGGCAGGTTTTCGCGCAGATTGAGCTGGGCCTCGATCAAGGTTCGCTGATTGCTGAGCGGGTCGGTAAGCGGCACAGAATAGCTGTAGAGCGTCGCGTCGCCGCCGAACTGTAGCCAGCTTCCACCGGCCCTATGGTCATCGAGGAAATTCAGCAGAGTGGCCTCGTGATTGCCCAACAGATAGACCGGCGTCATATCCTCTAGGGACGAGCTGATCAAAAGCTCGATGACCCCCCGGCTTTCGAGCCCACGGTCGATATAGTCGCCGAGATAGATGATCGTCTTGGATCGATCGGGAACGCCGGCCGCGTCCTCGGCGATGATGGCATGAAGCGCCTTCAGCAGGTCGAGGCGGCCGTGGATATCGCCGATCGCATAGACGCGATGGCCTTCGGGGACCTGGGGTTTTTCGCCTTGCAGCGCCCGCCAGAGACTCTTGATACCGCCTAACATGAAGTCTTTCCTCAGGACACGGGAGGCGGCCGCTTGCCGATGCCTTCGAGTTTTTCGCGCCCGCCATGGTTATCGAGGAAATTGGCCAGCGACAGAACAACACGTCGAGTGTCGGTGATTTCCTTATGCTGCAACAAGATGTCGATCGCCCCGTCGAACGTCATGCCGTCGCGATAGGCGCGCGGGCTGGTCAGGGCGACGAAAACATTGGCAACGGCGACGATACGCGTGGTCAGTAGCAATCCATCCGCCGTGAAGACACTGTCGCCGCTGTTTTCATGAAGCTCGCGAAGGGTAACGACGACCGGGCCGTCGAACTCGACCCCTTCGAGCAACTCGGCGCTGACGCCGATGATGCCGCGCACCAGCTTGAATTCATCGTCGGTCAGAGGCTCGGTTTTGGTCAGTACGCTCTCGGGAACGGTGATCTTGCCCAAACTCATCACCCGCCCGGTAATCTCGACGCTGCTGGCTTCGCTTTCTGCGAGTTCCATTTCATCGGCGATGGCGCGAGACACCACGGCCACCCAGGACGAATGATTGGCTGAATTGGGATCGCGCCGATCGACGACGCCGACCAGGGTATGGACCAGCTGACCCATGATGCGCTCGCGCCTGTTCTGCTCCTGAAGCACGATGGATATGTCCTCGGTGACCACCAGCACCCGGTCCGGCAATTCATCGGTGGCCTCTAGCGGAGTAAATTCGGATTTTAATGTCCGGGTTTCAATGCCGATTACTTGATTGTGGGTCACCACTTCGGGAACCCCGCTGTCGAGGACATCACGGATGTTGCGCATCACCGGTTTGGCGTTCGCCGAACCGACCACGGCTTCTAAGAGTTTGCCGGGTACGTCCGCCGCTGCCATTTCGTTGTTCTCGGCGGATTGCCGGTTGACCCAAATATAGCAGCCTTCGTTGTCGATGATCGCCATGGCGCTTCTCTGGCTGTCGGTCACCAGCTCCAGGAAATCACGCTGTTGGCCGAACTTCCGGGCCAGTTCGCTGGCCTGGGCCGCCGCCAGTT
>Ga0066376_10004435_pt1 | contig 12183 bp, 12 predicted proteins | sample Knorr_S15_td_Bot_FD_77009 | JGI IMG/M metagenome (GOLD analysis project Ga0066376, IMG submission 77009) | Marine microbial communities from Southern Atlantic Ocean transect - Knorr_S15_td_Bottom_ad_5009_LV_A | ecosystem: Environmental > Aquatic > Marine > Oceanic | place: Southern Atlantic... | reverse complement strand
CTGATGCTGATGCTGATGCTGATGATTTCCATTATGAATATAATAATAAAGATGAGTATATGGATTCTGAAGATGAAGATGACATGAATTGGTTAAGTGAATAATTATTAAATTTAAAATTACATAAATCCAGTCCAGAATATATTTTATGTGTTTTTTTTTTCTTTTTTTTTGTTTTTTTTCTAAAAATTTTTTAAATAAATACTTCTTACAATAAATACTTCTTACAATAAATCCTTCTTAAAAAAATGGTCAAAAACTACCGGTCTTACTGGCCTCTGCTTTGCAACCCTGTGCGTTCTTGCCCAGATGGGTGTTCGAACCAACAGTTCTGGTTGCGGCAGCCGTCCTTGTAACGACAAGGACCCATGCAGCGAGTTCGAACCTGCTGGCCTCTGCTTTGCAACCCTGTGCGTTCTTGCCCAGATGGGTGTTCGAACCCACAGTTCTGGTTGTTGCAGCTGTCCTTGTAACGACAAGGACCCATGCAGCGAGTTCGAACCTGCTGGCTTCGAACCTGCAATCCTGTGCGTTCTTGCCCAGATGGGTGTTCGAACCAACAGTTTCGGTTGTTGCAGCTGTCCTTGTAACGACAAGGACCCATGCAGCGAGTTCGAACCTGCTGGCTTCGAACCTGCTGGCTTCGAACCTGCTGGTCTCTGCGTTCTTGCCCAGATGGGTGTTCGAACCAACAGTTTCGGTTGTTGCAGCTGTCCTTGTAGCGACAAGGACCTCGACCCTTCTGATCTCTGCTCTGTGGCTTACTCTTCTTTTCCACTTGTTCAAAGTCTGCCCAATCCGTTTCCGTCGTGAGCAACATCTTTTTCTCTTCTTGTGTCAACGACGAGTTTTTCACAACATCTGCGAATTTCGTCATTTCTTGCGTTTTTGCTATTGCTAGCTAAACGATGAAGTTGATATCAGTCTGTTTGTACGATGTAAGTCGTATTATCAGTCGTGTTATTGGATAGAGACTAAATATATCAATTTTAATAATATATTTTGGTTATTTGATTGTAATGAGAACAATATATAAATAAAATTTTCATTAAAATTAAAATTGAAATTATACAAATATAAATAAATAAATAAACATATTAATTAATTAAATAAAAATTAATATGTTTTCTTATCAAAGTAGTAGTATTGATTGGTGTGAACAAAATTATGTTTATTCAAATTATATCGTTGAATTCTGGAATACAATAACAAATATATTTGTTATTATTCTAGGAGCAAGCGGATTATATTTATCTTGTAATTTTGGTGCATATAATCTTTATAATGACCGACCAGCATATAGATATAAAGTGTATTACATATTATTAATATTTATTGGAATTGGTTCTTCTCTATTTCATGGAACTTTATCAATCTTTGGACAAATTTTAGATGAAGGTTCTATTGTTGCTTTTATATTTTTTGCTACAATATGCGAATCTTTACCACATGCTATAATATCTAGTTTAATAGTGATAGCAATAATTTTTTGTTGGTGTCAAAATCTAGTATATACTCCATATTTGTTATTTCTAATGGGTTCAATAATATTTTATCTCATACACAAAAAATGGAAATCCGTTATTAATAATAGTAATAAGCCATTAATAAAAGAATTTTATTCTTTTTCAGTTATAACTTTTTTTATTGCTTTTTGTTGTTGGATAATAGATCAAATATGTGTCTTTAATCTGGAATTTCATGCATTATGGCATATATTATCTGGAATTTCAATATATACATTATTAATGGTTGAATGTTATGCACTTAGTAAAAATAGTGTTTTAAAATATTATGGAATTATACCATATATTTATCATCCAGATGCTAAAAAACAATTATTCAATAATAAAATCAAATCAGATTAGATTATATACGATATGATTTATCTATAAAAAAATTTTTATTATGGACTGGTTATATACAGGATGGAAATGTTTTTTTAACAATTAACAATATAAATATTATTAACTAAGACGACATTAAAAATGTATTTCCGTATTGATATCGTAAAAATCAATTTTAATTTTTATTTTATCTTATTTAATTTGCTTATGAATTATTTAGTATAATTTAATGTATTCATTATAATTGCATATTTGATATAATAATGTAAATCCATTAGCAATATATAATAAAAATTTATGCAAATAAATTTTTATTATGGACTGGTTATATACAGGATGGAAATGTTTTTTTAACAATTAACAATATAAATATTATTAATTAGGAAGAACATTAAAAATCTATTTCCGTATAGATATCGTAAAAATCAATTTTAATTTTTTTTTTACCGTATTTAATTTGCTTATGAATTATTTAGTATAATTTAATGTATTCATTATAATTGCATATTTAATATAATAATGTATATCAATTAGCAATAGATATAAAAATTTATTTGCATAAATTTTTATTATGGACTGGTTATATACAGGATGGAAATGTTTTTTTAACAATTAACAATATAAATATTATTAACTAGCAGAACATTAAACAAACTATTTCCGTATAGATATCGTAAAAATCAATTTTAATTTTTTTTTTACCGTATTTAATTTGCTTATGAATGATTTAGTATAATTTAATGTATTCATTATAATTGCATATTTGACATAATAATGTAAATCAATTAGCAATAGATATAAAAATATATTTGCATAAATTTTTATTATGGACTGGTTATATACAGGGTGGAAATGTTTTTTTAACAATTAACAATATAAATATTATTAATTAGAGAGAACATTAAAAATCTATTTCCGTATAGATATCGTAAAAATCAATTTTAATTTTTATTTAGCCGTATTTAATTTGCCTATGAATTATTTAGTGTAATTTAATATATTCATTATAATTGCATATTTGATATAATAATGTAAATCAATTAAAAAATTAACAATATATAATATATATAAAAATGGATGAAAAAAAAATAATGATATCTGGGGGTGCTGGTCAAATTGCATACTCGTTAATTCCGCTAATATGTAGTGGGGAAGTATTTGGAAAAAATATAAAATTAAATATTAAATTATATGATATTTTATCTATGGAAGATAAATTGGATGGTGTAAAAATGGAAATAGACGATTCTTGTTATCCATTAGTAAATAGTGTAACAACAACTGTTGATGGTGAAGTTGCATTTAGTGATGTAGATTATGTAATACTTTTAGGAGGTTTTCCTAGAAAACCCGGTATGTTACGAAGTGATTTAATTGAAAAAAATGTTAAAATTTTTAAAACAGCTGGACAATTATTAGAAAAATTTTCGCCAAAACATGTTAAAGTATTGGTGGTAGCTAATCCAGCTAATACAAATGCAGCAATATGTATGAAAAACGCACCGAGAATACCAAGAACATCTTTTACTTGTTTAATGATGCTTGATCATGATCGTTTAAGAAATGCGTTAGCTGAGAAATTAATTTTACATAGAGATATTTTGAAATTGTCAAGTAATTTTACAATATTAAATGTAAAGAATGTAATAATTTGGGGAAATCATTCCCAAACGATGGTTCCTGATATTTCACATGTTCAAATTTTTATAAAAAATAATTGGATTAATTTATTTGACATTAAGAATATAAATAATATATTGACAGATGAATGGATTGATGAACTTACTAATTTTATAAGACAAAGAGGTAAATCTGTAATATCAAAACGCCAATTAAGTTCTGCTATGTCTGCTGCTCAAAGTATTGCAAAACACATACGAATTTGGCATAATGGAACATTGGATAATGAATTTGTCTCAATGGGGATATGTTCGGATAATGAGTATAATTTACCGAATGATTTAATATTTTCGTTGCCGGTTGAAATAAAAAATGGTAAAATTTATACAGTTAAATTTCATACAGTTAGAAATTCATTTAATTTAAAAATTCAAACAAATTTTAAAAAATCATTAGAAGAATTGAAAAATGAATATAAAATTTCTAACTCTTTTTCGTAAAAAATATATTTCATCACCAATAGCTAAGCCAAATTCCAAATCTTATAATGACCAACAGCTGCAGAATCGAAACCGTTATTATAATAAACGAGCATTTTTTTTTTATAACAGTTTGAACAATAAAATTTTGCTCTATATTGTTGATAAATTCCATAATTTTTACATAAATGTGTATGGCATTTCAAATATTTTTTGATAATTGATATAATATCATTATCTAATTTGTCCATTTATTATTAAATTTATTATATCAATAATTATTTATATAATAAAAATGATTAATTTTACCAATTGCTATAACCAAAATTTTGATTATAATAATCTAGTTTTATAACTCTATAATAGCATAAATTCTACCAATTGCAACAACCAAATTTTTGATTATAATAACCAAGTATTATAGTACTATAACAGCGTAAACAATAATATTCTACTTTATGTTCTCGATAAAGTAATTTTTTTCCATAATATTCGCATAAATATGTATAACATTTCAAATATTTTTTGATAATTGATATAATATCATTATCTAATTTATCCATTTATTATTATATCAATTATTATTTAATAATCAAAATAACCAAACTCTACTACTCTATAACAATATAAACAATAATATCCGATTTTATCTTTATCTTGTGGATAAAGTATTTTTTTTCCATAAGATTTACATAAATATGTGCGACATTTTAAATATTTTTTGATAATTGATATAATATCATTATCTAATTTATCCATTTATAATTCCATTTATTCTTTTATCAATTTTAATTAAATAATCAAAATAATCAAATACTGCTGCTTTATAACAGTCGGAACAATAATATCCGATTTTATCTTTATTTTGTGGATAAAGTAATTCTTTTCCATCATATTTACATAAAAATGTGCGACATTTTAAATATTTTTTGATAATTGATATAATATCATTATCTAATTTATCCATTTATAATTCCATTTATTTTATCAATTTTTATTATATAAATTCAAATCATATATAAATATTTATTAGTAACCAAATAAAATTATTCTATAACAATTTGAACAAAAAAAATAAAATTGTCCATTATGCGAAATATAACGATAAAGTAATTTTATTCCATAATTTTTACATAAATATGTACGGCATTTCAAATATTTTTGAATGATTGATATAATATCATTATCTAATTTGTCCATAATTTTATTTATATAAATTAGATTTATATAAATAATAATAAAATTCGATTACATATAACTATCGTAAACTATTTTTTATACATAATTTATGGCTCTTCTTCTAGCCAATCTTGGTCATCATCTACATATTCTCTATCTTTTTCAGGTCGAATTTTATTAAGAACTTTACCAGTTAAAATACCACCACCGATAGAAATAAATAATGTTACAATTAAAGCTAATAGCTGAAATCCTCCTTGTTGTCCTGCGGTTCTATCATCTCTTCCTGGAAAAACATCAGTAATATTATCTCCATATACACTATCAGATACAACTGATGCGGAAATAAATCCAGAAATACCTCCTAAAATTCCAGGAAGCCCGTGTAAATTATGAACACCACAAGTATCGTGTAATTTAAATCTTTTTTCTAAATATGGTTGAATATAAATATATCCAATAACAGATAATGAACCAGCAATAGCTCCAATAATTAATGATGCGTAGGGTCCAATAACTAAATCAGCTGATGAACCTACTGCTACACCACCAGCAAGAGTCGCATTTAGGACATCTTCCATCGAAAATTTATTATGAGGATGTAATAATCGCGATAAAAAAAAAGCACTAATACAACTATTAGTTAATGCCAATACAGTATTAATAACAACTCGATGTTGAGAATTTCCAGAAGCTAATACACCATTAAAACTTGGCCAATATAGCCAAAGAAAAATTGTTCCAATCATCGCAAATAATTCTGTTGTTTTAGACGACCTAAAATCAGCTCGCTCAAGTTTTTCTTTATTAACAATCATGTAAGATACAGCTAATCCAAAGTAAGCTCCAAATGTATGTACATACATTGAGCCACCCATGTCAACTGCTTTGAATACTTCTACACCTAATGATTCATTAATTGAATAAAAGATTAATTCAAATGGAACTAAAATTAACAGCTGTTCGACGGAAATTTTGCCTAAAAGAGCTCCAAACGTAATCAATACAGCACCTGCTGCAAAGTCTCCAGTAATCAATGAAGTAATATCTAATGTCAACATTTCCCAATGATTTCCAAAAAGATTGTGGAAAAATCCATTAATCAAAATAGAATATTGAATCGTGATTGCTGCAATTAAAAAATTAAATCCAACGCTACTAAATGAGTATTTTTTTAAAAATGTCATTAGAAATCCAAATCCTATAAAAATCATAACATGAACGTCTTGATACATTGGATAGTACGTATTAATAGTATTACTGGATGTATTATATCCAGTATCTCCTACAGCTTCTACTCCATATTTTGTAAAAATACAATATAAAATGATAGATACAATTTGAAAAATTACAATTAAATAATTATGTAAATTTAATTGCAATTTTTCTCTTAAATTATGAAAGTTTAATTTAATATTTAATTTGTTATCTTGTTCTTTTTGCTCAACTTCCATTATTTTTTTAATTATTTTTTATTATCCAATAAAAAGTGGATATCAATTTTAGATTTTTATTTATTTAATATGCAATGGAATGCCGTCTAAAAATATGATAATTACAACGATTATAGATATATATAATATAATGATTATATGAGCCAATTATTATAGCTGTATAACAATTTATACAATAATATCCAACTTTTTGTCTGCATTTTTTATAAAGTAATTTTCGTACATTATTAGAATAATAATGTGTTTTACATATTTTTAAATTATTGATATAATATCATTATCAAAATTTTCGATTTATTATCATAGTAAATAAAATATATATAAAAAAACTACTTAAATAATTAAACATTAATTAAATTAAAACACATTATGTTAAAAAATTTGATTTATATATCAATACCAATTATTTTGATACCAGCGGTATTAATAAGTACAATTGGATTTTTAAATACATTTTATATCTTTCTTGGATCTGTAGCTATATATGGTTATAATGCAAAATATAAAAAGCAAACAGAAGATTTACAAGAATGTTTTAATCAACCACAAACAAACACTTCAAGAAATATAATTGAAGAAATTGATGAAATTATAGATAGTGAAGGAAATGAAGTCGAAGCCGAAGAAGAAGAATTAAGTAATTGTATTAACGAAATAATAAAAAAAGTAAAAAACGAAGTAGAAGAAATAAGAGAAGAAATAAAAGAAATTGTAGAAAATATAGAAGAAAAAGTAGAAGAAGTAGTAGAAGAAGTTACTCCAATTGTAGTAGAAGAAGTAGAAGAAGTAGTGGATGAAAATATTAATAAAAAAATCGAAGAAGTTGCTCCAATCGTAGAAGAAATTGTAGAAAAAATCATAGAAGAAATTGCTCCAGAAGAAATTGCTCCAATAGTAGAAGAAATTATTGAAGAAGTTGCTCCAATAGTAGAAGAAGCCGTAGAAGAAGTAGTAGAAGAAGTAATAGAAGATACAAATCCAGGATATGATGGAAAATGGTATACTCTTTAATATACAAAGTTGAGTAAAGATACAAGTAATAGTTCCAGCCCCATGGAATTGAAAATAAAAAACTAAACAAATATATTATCACATTATGTAAATTATTTATTATAATCCAATCCATGATTATAATAAATAATTTATTTTTGATTTGTAATTACAAATTTCACATGATATTGGATTAGTGTATTTATGTATAATATCTAACAAAACAATTGGATAATAATTTCTTAAATAATTGATACTCATTTTTATCAAATAAATTATATATATATATATATCATATATCGATATGACGATTCGACATAGACAAGTTGGCGGAGTAAATTCACATAAAATAAAATGTTTAGATGTTAGAAATCACCATAAAAATATAAAAGTAACAAATTTAGCTATTCACCAAATAAAACAAGAGGATTTAGATAAAGCAAAAGAAGAAAATAGAGATATTCCAATGAATAATAAGTCAGTAGTTGTTATCCCCTTTTCACTTGTATTTGATAAAAGATATAAAGATGAGGTTACTAATTCTACGGAACCAATGAAAGGTCTTGCTACTGATATTAATTCATTTGCAATGTATGCATCACATGATTTATTTATGTCATATTATTTAAAGCTGAGAACTTGTCCAGTAATACGAACTGACATAAAAGGGCAGAAGCTTACAAATATGGTACAAATGTATATAAATAAAAGAAATGCCTATTTAACAGAATTAACTGGTGCTAATGGCTATGATTACATAAGTAATAGTACTGACCAATATAATTTCCGAAGCGTAGTAAATGGACTTGGTGACTTGAATGATTTTAGAGAAGTAGTTATGCGACCATATAGAATAATAAATCATAAAATGAATGAGTATGATACATACCTAAATAGAAGAGCAGATAGTAAATCTTATTTTGTTTTTAAAGGTGGATTAAGTTTAAAATATATGTTAGAAAGTCTTATTGGTGATATGCAATGTAATCTTGATAAGAAGAATGGACAACTTCCTCCTAATACATCACGAAGTAAAAGAAGATGTAATGAAAATAGGCAAAAAATTTTTAATAAAATTAACGTAGCTATACAAGAAGATACAGATTTTCAGTTTCATGATTTATCAAAAACTTATATTGGACAAGATTCTGAAAATCCTTATTTTAAAGCAAGTGATTTTGATACAGGAATATATATAAAAAAAATTAATTTTGAAAAAGATTACAAAAAGATATCTAAAATTGTTACAAATGTTTTAATAGATCAAAAAGATTTTTTTGATAGTATATGGTTATATAATGCTGAAAAAACACAAGATTTAATCAGAAATAATCTTACAATAACTCAATATTGGGATGGTTTAAAAGATATAAAACATGTTGGTCCTTATAGTTATAATAATAGTAATATATTTGATAAACAGATTGAAATAACTCAAACTAATTTAGAAGGACTAGGATTAGAAGGACTAGGATCCGTTGAGGCTAAAAATAGATATTATAAAATATGTACTGATTTATTTTTTGATAGAATTCGTATAATAACATATTTATTGGAACTGGTTCCAATATTATATGATATAAATGATGGAATGAAACGACAACAACACGTTACTAAATCACATGTAAATTTTTTGGAATTATTTGATTTTCATAAAATTTATGAAATAACAAAAAAACAATTATTTAATGATGTAAATCTGGATTTTCGTACAGGTATAATAAATAAAGATAACACTAAATTAATTTCACCATTATCTATAATTCCAGGAGGTGCAAAATATCCAGAACATCCGCTACAAAATATTTTATATGAGAAATATAAACAAAGCTCTGGACCAAATTCAATTAAATTAAGAGGTATTCCAGAAAAAAGAGAAACATCTAAACTTGTATATAATACATCCGAATTTGTAGAACAATGTTATAAAGAAGATAATAATTTTGAAATAAATAGTTTTTTTGATATAATAAATAAACAAGTTAATAAAACACCATATTACATATCAAATAATGATGCTATAAATCTTACAAGAGTTTCTGAAACAAATAGACAAATTCTAATAAAAAGGTTTGGTGAAAATACTGCAAATTGGCCAACTGGTAATACATCTTTTGGATTAATTCGATCAAAATTGAATTATAAACTATTGATGAGTTACAATTATACCAGAAATGGTAGACAAATACAAAAAAATTATAAAAAAGATGCTCCTGGCGAAATGATTGATATATCGATACCACGACCATCAGATTTTGATATTTCTTCTTTTTATGGAGAAGTACCATATACTAATAGACAAAATGGCTCATATGTAAATTATGTCGATTTAAATAATTATAATATATTAGACATAGGAACAGTTGAGCGTGAAACTATTCATGGAGTTTTACGGTATAAGATAACTTGGCAAAATGGTACATCTCCTGGGGGATATGTTTCAACGCATCTTCCAAATGATAAACATATTATGGGATTGTATCATGATGTAGATTCACATACAGCAAAATATAAGTATATAACTTCAATAAATGGTGTAAATACATTAAATTTGAATTATATTATAAAAGATACAATTCAAATGTTAGCATTTCATAATCTTTGTCCTTGGACTGATCCAAAATACAAAAAACGATTATATAGAGTATTAATAGTTATATTGTTTAAATATATTCTTGACCAAGCAGTTAATCAGAATAATCCGACATTTAATACTTGGAGAAAGTATTCTAAGATGAAATTACTTCCTATTTACTCAAAATTAGATTTACAAGGTGTACGTTCGTGTGCTGGAATTTTGTATCAAGAAGAAGATGAAATACTTAATAAACTAGAAGAAGAAGTTGTAAAAAGATGGAAAGCGATATTAAAAAGGAAAGCAAAAATCGGTGAAAAAAAAGTAGGACATGATGACTGGATTGACATAACTAGAACATATAATTTGAGAATATATATACAAAATTTATTAAAAAATATTGGAGAGGAATCTAATACTTATAATTCTGATGTAAATACAACAGAAAATGAATTTAAAACATTAATTTATAAAATAACAACATTATGGGCTACACAAGTATATAAACTTTGGAAAAAAGATAAAAATGTGAACAAACTAAAAAACTTAGACATAGACATAATAAAAAATTATCTGTTTTTTGTTCTTGATGATACGAATCAACTCCACGAAAAAGGTATTATAAGTAATCCAAATAAATTTTTTTATCCTAGAAATGAATTAATAGGACTTTTGCGAAAATCACAAAATGAAGTTGATATGATACAACCTGAAAGTGATAGGGATCGTGTTAATGAAGTAAGATTAAGATATCCTAAAATTAGGGAATATTTTTCCAAATATAAATTATATGAAAAAGTATGTGATATAGAAGAAAACTATAAAACGCAAAGTGCCAAATTTAAACAAAATATAGATGATATATGTATAGAATTATATAATAAATATATCAAAAATCCAAATATAATGAATCTAATTGCCAATATGGATAATGTAAGTGCGGAATTTTTAAAAAAGAAATATTTTAGTGTAGATGGAAATCCACCAGAAGAAATAAAAACATATCGTGGTGGTAAAAAACAAAGAAAACATAGAGGTATCTACCAAACTGGTGGCAATAAAGGTCGTTTAAAAAAGGGATATAAATATTCTGGTAAAAAATTAAAAAGTGGTTTATCAGAAATTATATCTGTAAAGAGTAAACGTTCAATAACAAATCGAAAACGATAATAAATAAAAATTGAAAAAGTTAATGTCTATGTAAATAATAAAAGATGTTAGGTTTTAATAAATTTTATATAAATTTTGAACCAAAAGAAAATCATCCAACAAAAGTATCAGAATTTACTAAAAATTTTGCCAAAAAGGAAGAAATATATAAATCTTTAAAAAAAGAATCTAAATTAATAAAAGATCTTACTAATTTAGTTTTAGATTATTTAGATAATAGTAATGAAAATAGTAGTTTTGAGTATGATATATACTTTTGTTTTAATAATAAAACAAAAAATATTCCACATTGTTGTATAATCCCAGCTTACGATGAAGAACGAAAGAATGCTATTAAACATTTGGAATTTCTGATTCCAAATATTGGAAAGGACATATTTAATAATAAAGGTTTTAAAAAGTTTTATGGAAAGAAAATTAAATCTTTTACATATACGGTTATTGATGATATTAATATTGTTCATAAAATTTATCGTATAAAAGGTCCTTATATGAATCCAAACAAATACAAAACTGAATGGTTAATGAATGGAATTATTAGAAAATATTAAAAATAAAGTGGAACTGGACTGATTTATTTTTAATGATTTAAATTTCATTAAATATTGTAAATCAATTACAACAAACATTTATAAATTATATAAATGATATAATAATTATAAAATTGAAAAATAAATTTTATGAATAAATGTATTTATTAAATGAAATCGATATTATAATACGTATAGTATTCTTGTTTTTTATAATTTCAAAATTTTTAGAAAAAAAAAAAAAAAATAATTAAAAAAAAAATTAATTTTTAAAAAAAAATTTTAATTAAATTTTTTTTTATAATAATATAAAATATATAATTTATTAATAATATTTTT
>Ga0066376_10004434_pt1 | contig 12184 bp, 9 predicted proteins | sample Knorr_S15_td_Bot_FD_77009 | JGI IMG/M metagenome (GOLD analysis project Ga0066376, IMG submission 77009) | Marine microbial communities from Southern Atlantic Ocean transect - Knorr_S15_td_Bottom_ad_5009_LV_A | ecosystem: Environmental > Aquatic > Marine > Oceanic | place: Southern Atlantic... | reverse complement strand
GGAATCAGCGGTTTTATTAACGGGGGCTGACGGCAGGCCCAAATGTATTATAATAAGCCACCAATAGAAGAGTGCCGTCCTTGAGGTGGCCGGAAATGGAAAAGACAAAGTCAATGAGATTTAAAATAAAAAAATCTGCCCTGAAAATTGGTTTTATTTTCGCCATCGCCGGCGGGGTGCTGACGTCCTGCTCCAATTACGAGGAACACACGCCTGAACAAGATGAAACCTCGGGCAACACCGCCCTCGAAGATATCGATTATGAAAAAAGGAACACCATTTTCGGCAAAGGCGGGCTGACTTTATTCGACTCCAAGCCCGAGAACAATTCGGGTGGCGCGTTTGGCGTCAATTTCTATCTGTGGCGCGCATCCATAGACACCATTTCATTCATGCCCGTCAATACGGCCGATGCTTTCGGCGGCGTCATCCTCACCGATTGGCACACCCCCCCGGAAGCCCCCAGCGAACGGTTCAAGTTGAATGTTTATATACTTGACCGGAAACTTCGCGCCGATGGAGTCCGGGTTGCCGTCTTTCGTCAGATCCAGGACCGCACCGGCAACTGGAAAGACGCCGCCGTTCCGGATGAAACCGGAATCAAAATCGAAGACGCCATTCTGATGCGGGCGCGGCAATTGCGAAATCAATCCATTACAAATTAATCAGCTTGCCCGTTCCCCGACGCCGATATAAACCGGGGCGCACCCAGCAAGACAAGACAGAGCCCCCATATCCATATGTCGCGTTACAATTTCAAGGAAACGGAAGCCAAGTGGCAGTCCATCTGGGAAGACCGGAAATGCTTTGCCGTCACCGAGGACCGGGACAAGCCGAAATATTACGTGCTGGAGATGTTTCCCTATCCCTCCGGCCGCATCCATATGGGGCACGTGCGCAATTATACCCTTGGCGATGTTGTCGCGCGTTATAAGCGGGCCAGGGGGTTTAACGTCCTCCATCCAATGGGTTGGGACGCTTTCGGGCTGCCGGCGGAAAATGCCGCCATCGCCAACAATGTTCATCCCGCCCTCTGGACTCATGAAAACATCGACACCATGCGCAGCCAACTCAAGTCCATGGGGCTTAGTTATGACTGGGGCAGGGAGCTGGCGACCTGCGATCAAACCTACTACCGCCACGAACAAAAAATGTTTCTGGATTTCCTCGACCAGGGCCTGGTGTACCGAAAAGAATCCTGGGTTAATTGGGACCCTGTTGAAAATACCGTGCTCGCCAACGAACAGGTCATCGACGGCAAGGGATGGCGGTCCGGCGCCGATGTTGAAAAACGGCTCCTCTCTCAATGGTTCATGAAAATTACGGCGTTCGCTCAGGAGTTATTGGAGGACCTGGAACCGCTTGAGCGGTGGCCAAACCGGGTGCGCCTGATGCAGGAAAAATGGATCGGGCGGTCTGAGGGCGCTTGTATGTATTTCGACTTTGAAAATCGCGATGATCGTGTCGAAGTCTACACAACCCGGCCCGACACCATATTCGGCGCTTCTTTTTGCGCCCTTTCCCCCAATCATCCGCTATCGCAGGAGTTGGCCGCTGATGATACCGGCCTGGAGGCGTTCATCGCCGAATGCGGGCGCACCGGAACCAGTGAAGCCGCCATCGAAACTGCCGAAAAAATCGGCTTTGATACCGGCCTCAGAGTCCGCCATCCCTTCATTGCCGATAGTACGCTACCTGTTTACGTCGCCAATTTTGTCCTCATGGAATATGGAACCGGGGCCATTTTCGGCTGTCCCGCTCACGATCAACGCGACTTGGACTTCGCTCGAAAGTACGATCTCGATGTCATTGCCGTGGTCGCGCCAAAAGGCCAAGAAGACTTTAGCGTCGATACCGAGGCCTTTATTGACGATGGAGTAATGATTAATTCGGATTTTCTCAACGGCCTCGTCGTCGCCGACGCCAAGGCCAAGATCATCGATCGGCTTGAAGCCGACGGCGCCGGGTTGAAGGCGGTTAATTACCGGCTGCGGGACTGGGGCATTTCGCGTCAACGCTATTGGGGCTGCCCGATCCCGGTGGTCCATTGTCCCGGTTGCGGCATCGTTCCCGTTCCCGAGGCTGGATTGCCGGTCGTCCTGCCAGATGACGTCGAACTCGGGGAGGCGGGAAACCCGCTTGAACGTCACCCGACATGGAAATACGTGGACTGCCCGACTTGCGCCAAGCCGGCCCAGCGGGAGACCGATACTTTCGATACTTTTTTTGAATCGTCTTGGTATTTCGCCCGTTTCTGCTCCCCTCACGCCGACGGCGCCCTTGACCGTGACGCCGTTGATTACTGGCTGCCGGTAGATCAATACATCGGCGGCATCGAACATGCTGTCCTACACCTTCTCTATTCCCGGTTTTTTACCCGGGCGCTTAACAAGTGCGGATACCTTGGCATCAAGGAACCATTTGAGGGATTGTTGACCCAGGGCATGGTCTGTCACGAAACCTACAAAGACGCCGCTGGCAATTGGTTGTTGCCCGAAGAGGTGGAGCTAGACGGGGACAAGCCGGCCCTACGGGACGGCGGCGGCCCGGTCACGGTCGGACGGTCGGAAAAAATGAGCAAATCCCAGAAGAATGTCGTCGACCCGGAATCCATCATCGACGCCTATGGCGCCGACACGGCGCGCCTTTTTATGTTGTCCGACAGCCCCCCTGAACGCGATCTTGACTGGACCGACTCCGGAATTGAAGGCGCCTGGCGGTATGCCAACCGCTTGTGGCGCCTCATCAATCAGCCCGAAAAAGAATTTTCCAAAATTAACGCCGAAAAACCTGAAGCCATAAGCGGCGCCGCCTTGGCAACCGAAAAGGCCATTCACATCACCATTGCCTCGGTATCAAGCGACCTGGATAAATTTCACTTCAACAAGGCTGTCGCACGCATTCGAGAACTGACCAATACCCTGGACGCCCTTGAGCCCCAACAAGATGGGGCCGCCTGGGTCCGCCGCCATGGACTGGAAGTAGCCATTTGCCTGATCGGACCAATGATGCCCCACCTAGCCGAAGATCTATGGCATAGTCTTGGCCATGAAACGCTTCTTGCGGATACCGCATGGCCCGTGGCCGATCCAAACCTTTTGGTGGAAAATAGCGTCACTATTGCGGTTCAAGTGAATGGAAAACTTAGAGGGACCCTTGAGTTGGCCAAGGACAGCGACCAAAAATCCACGGAAGAAGCCGCCCTTTCCCTTCACAATGTAGCGTCTGCAATCGGAGATAAACCCATTCGTAAGGTCATTATTGTTCCCAATCGGATCGTCAATGTCGTTATTTAAAGGCACACCGTTCCTTATCGGCCTGATTATTTTACAGGCCTGCGGTTTCCGCCCCCTCTATAGTGAAGGCGCCCAAGTAAGCGCGATGCCGGAATTCGCCCGGATCAAGGTCCTGCCCATCCCTGACCGGATCGGCCAACAGCTGCGAAATCATTTACTGACTGCGCTTAACCCAACACAACGCAACGTCCGGGCGCAATTCATTATGAAGACCAAGGTAAAAGAATCCATCTCGTCGCTTGCGGTCAAAAAAAGTGCCTTTGCCACCCGCGCCAATCTAACCTTAACGGCTAAGTTTAGTTTGTCTGATTCCACCGGTGGCAAGAGACTTTTTTCCAATTCACGCTCGTTCACCGTGAGCTACAACATCCTTGATTCTGAATTCGCCACCCTGATGGCCAAAAAAAATGCCCAGCAACGAGCGGTTCGTGAATTAAGCCAAGACATTCGAACCCAGTTGGGTGTTTATTTTTCCCGGCCCCAGACCGCCAAAAATAACTGATCCCCGTGAAAATTTCCGGGGCCCGTATTGATAGCTTCCTTCGCCAACCCGGCGCCGATACGGCGGCCATTCTTCTGTTCGGGCCGGATCGTGGCTTGGTTCGCGAACGCGCGCGGGATTTGGCCAAAACCGCCGTCGAGGATCTTTCCGATCCCTTCCGGGTTGTCGAGTTTTCCGGGCCTGACCTTAAATCCGATCCACCGCGTCTTATTGATGAAGCGGCGCAACTTTCCATGACCGGGGGGCGGCGGGTGATTATGGTAGAAGGTGCCACTGACGGCATATCATCCATCCTTAGTGACCTTCTCAATAACGAAACCAATGATGCGCTGGTCATTGTCGAAGCCGGAACCCTGGGGCCGAGATCATCCTTACGTAAGCTATTCGAGAAATCCCCAAAGGCGGCAGCCATTGGATGTTATGAAGATGATGGCCAGGTGCTTCGAACCGTCATCGTTGAAACTTTGGGCCGCTATGGGCTCAGGGCCGAAGCCGACGCCACCGATTTTCTTGTTGAAAACCTTGGCGGCGATAGAATGATCACTCGGGGGGAGTTAGACAAACTGGCCCTTTACGCCGGCGGTGTCCAAGACGGACATGGGGCAGCGAATGGCAGCGAATTCAAAACCGTCAGTCTTTCGGACGCCATGGCGTGTATCGGTGATAGCGCCGGTATGTCACTTGACCTTGTTGCCTTTGCCACCGCCAATGGAGATTCCTCAGGCCTGGACCGTACCCTGGATAGAGCCTTTTCAGAAGGTGCCAGTCCCATCGGCATCTTACGAGCCGTTGCCCGTCATTTAGAACGGCTACACTTGGCGCTGGGCATGGTTGATAACGGTGACACTTTTGATCAAGCGCTATCCAAACTTAAACCACCGATAATATATAAGTTCAAATCTGAATTTCTAAAACAGATGAGGCGTTGGCAAACCGATCGGTTGGCGATGGCCCTTGCACTAGCCATGGAAGCAGAAATTGATTGCAAATCCACCGGTTTTCCCGCTGCCGCCGGCTGTCACCGTGCCTTAATGCGGATTGCCCAAGCCGCTAGGGCCGGGAATACCAGAACTTAAGGTTTTTTCTTTTTACCTTTGGCGGAAGATTTCAGGCCGATTGAAAACTTCGGCCATTTCTTTTTTGGCTTCTTCCTGGCTTCTTTTTTCTTAAGGGTGGGCTCTTCCACAGCCGTGTCGGGCGGCGGGGCGCCAGTCTTACCCCCACCATGGCCCAATCTGAGAAGAATATCATCCAACTGTTCCAAAGATTTATAATTGACCGTCAATGAACCCCCATTCCCCTTGAATTTAATTGCCACTTTCAGTCCTAAGAAATTGGCCAAATCCCGTTCCAGGGCCAGGGTATCGACATCTTTTTTCTCTGGTGTTGAAGGGGTCTCTTTCTGGCGTTTGTTTTTCTTCACCAACCGTTCGGTCTGGCGCACGCTGAGGCCCTTTTTAGTAACCTCACGCGCCGAAGCTAACGGGTCCGGCGCATTCAGCAAAGCGCGGGCGTGGCCGGCCGATAATTCATTTCCGTCCAGCATTTTTTTAACCGGCGCCGGCAAGCCCAACAGACGCAAGGTATTGGCGATGTGGGGCCGGCTCTTGCCGACGGTTTTGGCAAGGACGTCTTGGGTATGTGCAAATTCATTGATCAGGCGCTGATATCCGATGGCTTCATCCAAAGGCGACAGGTCTTGGCGCTGTAAATTTTCGACCAACCCGATTTCGAGTGATTCCTGATCATTCAAATCCCGAATGACGACCGGGACCTCGTGGACCTTTGCCATTTGGGCGGCGCGCCAACGCCGTTCGCCGGCGATAATTTCAAAAGCGTCTTGATCGTCGGGATGCTGGCGAACCAGCAACGGTTGGATAATGCCGTTTTCACGGATCGATTGAGCCAATTCTTCAATTAACTTTTCATCGATGGAATGACGTGGTTGGTTGCGGCCGGGGTGTAGCCGTTCGACGGGAACTTGCCGGGATCCTTTGATCCGGTCGGAACCGACTCTATCTTTGGTTTCTTCCCCCAAAAGCGCGTCTAGGCCGCGACCAAGGATTTGGCGTTTCTTTTCCGCCATCATGCCATCAACCGCCGTTCGCGGTGAATGACCTCTCCCGCCAGGCTGAGGTAGGCTTGAGAGCCGGGACAATGGAGATCGTAAATCATCACCGGGCGGCCGTGCGACGGCGCTTCGGACACCTGCACGTTCCGGGGAATAACGGTTTTATAGACCTTGTCGCCGAAATGCTCGCGGACATCATCGGCGACCAAACCGGACAGATTGTTGCGGCGGTCATGCATGGTCAAAACGATGCCCTGTATATCAAGTCCCGGATTGAACGCGGTTTTGACGCGCTCGATCGTGTTGACCAGTTGGCTGATCCCCTCGAGGGCGAAAAACTCGCACTGCAACGGCACCAACACCGCTTGCACGGCAACCAGGGCGTTGATAGTCAACAGGCCGAGCGACGGTGGACAGTCGATCATCACGTAATCATATTCCTCGGCGCCGGCTTTAAGAGTTTCCTTTAAACGGTATTCCCGGCGCTCCATGCCGACCAGTTCGATTTCCGCGCCCGACAGATCGATCCCCGACGGCATGATATCAAGGCCGGGAATCTCTGTTGCACGGACGGCGTCGGCAACCTCTGCCTCGCCGATCAGGACATGGTAAGAATTGCAGACACGGTCTTCGCGGGCAACACCAAGGCCGGTGCTAGCGTTGCCCTGGGGGTCGAGGTCGATAATCAACACTTTTTGGCGGATCGCCGCCAACGCCGTCGACAGATTGATAGTCGTGGTGGTTTTTCCGACCCCGCCTTTTTGATTGGCGACGGCGATTATGCGGGTTGTGGGGTTTAGCCGACGTTGTCCTTCAGGAATCATCACGGTGCGCTATCGCCTCCAGTTTCAAGACCATGCCCGAGGGATCGGACAAACTTTGAATTGCTGAGTCATTTATAATCCATTTTTTTTGTGCTTGCGTCAATTCATCTCGCCATTTTTTACCCTTTAGGAATAAACATTGTCCGTCTTTTTTTAGTACCAAATTTGCGTATTCCAAAAGTTTCTCTAATGACGCAACCGCCCGGGAGACCACCACATCGGCCATAAAGTCCGGCAAATCTTCTATTCTGGAATGATGAATCACTGCTTCCGCTTCCGTCGCCCGGTTGACCTCACGTAAAAATGCACACTTTCTTTCGTTACTTTCTACAAGGTGGATTTCCGCACATTTAAATGAGCCGGTTGCGGTTATCGCCAATACCAAGCCGGGGAACCCGGCACCGCTGCCGATATCGACGACGTTTTTTATATGGGTCGGTACCAACGGCCATAATTGCGCACTATCTAGAAAGTGCCGGCGCCAAACATCGCCGAGGCTGCCCCGTCCAACCAGATTGACCTTGCGTTGCCATTTATCCAACAACACCCTATAGGCCTTCAGGCGGTCCAGCGTATCATCGGAAACGCCGGTCATCTCTTGAAAACCCTCAGGGGTCAACGGCCTCATCAGCGTTACTGGGAGTCTATTTTCGGGGTTAGGAATCGGCTCTGTTTCACGTGAAACACTTTCCCAAATCGTCCCGTCAGGCAGAAACCGAACCCGACCGTTGTTGCGGCGTAGAATGGCGGCGGACATGACCGAGCAGGGTGGTCAGCGCCGCCGGGGTGACGCCGGAAATCCTCGCCGCCGCGCCTAAGGTCGCGGGACGGGCGGCGGCCAGCTTGGTACGAGCCTCCACGGACAGGCCGCTGATCGTCTCAAAATCCAGATCGTCAGGAATTTCCAGGGATTCGTCACGGCGAAAAGCCAGGATATCGGCGTCCTGGCGTTCGATATAACTGGCATAGCCGGACTCGATCTCAAGCTGTCGGGCGATAGCAGGGGGGATCGCCGCCAATTCCGGCCACAGGGACGCGAGCCGACCGAGGTCGATGTCCGGATAGGCCAACAGAGTCTTGGCGGTTCTTTTAACGCCATCCTGGTTGATGACGATGCCTGCATCCTTGAGCCTGTTCGGAGACGCTTCCAGCTCATCCAGTAAGGCCGCCGCGCCCTCCAGCGCCGCCATCTTATCGGCAAACCGGGCCACCCGTTCAGGCCCGACGCAGCCGACGGCGGCACCCTTCGCCGTCAGTCGTTGATCGGCATTGTCGGCCCTCAGCCTGAGCCGGTATTCGGCCCGCGATGAAAACATGCGGTAGGGCTCGACGGCGCCCTGGGTCACTAGGTCGTCGATCATGACGCCGATATAGGCATCGGCGCGGTCGAGGATAAACGCGGCACCCGGCGTACCGTTTCCGCCCGCGGCCCCCATCTTGCTCGCGGCGCGCGTCGCATTGATGCCGGCCATCAGCCCCTGGGCGGCGGCCTCTTCATACCCGGTGGTGCCGTTGATCTGGCCAGCCAGGAAAAGCCCTTTCGCACGCCGTGCCTCGAGGCTGGGCTTAAGCTCGCGGGGATCGACAAAATCATATTCAATGGCGTATCCGGGCTGCAGCATCGTGGCGGATTCAAGACCCGGGATGGTTTTCAAAAATTCCAGCTGAACCGATTTCGGCAGCGACGTCGAAATGCCGTTGGGATAAATGGTGTCGTCATCCAAGCCCTCGGGCTCTAGGAAGATCTGGTGGCGCTGACGGTCGGCGAAACGGACCACCTTGTCCTCAATAGACGGACAGTAGCGCGGACCGGGGCCGGAGATATTGCCCGAATACATCGCCGACAAATGCAGGTTGTCGCGGATCAGGTCATGGCCGGCAGGCGTAGTGCCGGTCAGGTGACAATTAATCTGCGGCACCGCAATGCGGTCGGTGAGGGTCGAAAACGGGGTTGGCGGATCGTCGCCGGGCTGCACCTGTAATCCTCCCCAATCGATACTACGGCCATCGAGGCGCGGCGGTGTCCCGGTTTTTAAACGCCCCAGCGCGAAGCCCAATCGCTTAAAGGTATAGGCCAGTCCAATCGCCGGTTTGTCGCCGACGCGCCCGGCCGGAATTTGGGTGTCGCCGATATGGATCATGCCGCGCAGGAACGTCCCCGTCGTCACCACGACGGCGGCGGCGGAAATGTCGCGTCCGGCGGTGGTGCGAACCCCGGTCACGGCGCCGGTATTATCGAGGATTAAATCTTCGACGCCGTCGGCTTCAATATCCAAACCCGGCTGTTCCTTGAGCAGCGCCTGGACGGCGTGGCGGTAAAGCTTGCGGTCGGCCTGGGCGCGGGGGCCCTGAACCGCCGGCCCCTTTGACCGGTTGAGGATACGGAATTGGATGCCGGCGCGGTCTGTGGCGCGGGCCATAATACCGTCGAGGGCATCGACCTCGCGCACCAATTGTCCCTTGGCCAGGCCGCCGATGGCCGGATTGCAGGACATTTCACCGATAGTCTCAATACGGTGGGTCAGCAACAGGGTCCGGGCGCCCATGCGCGCCGCCGCTGCCGCCGCTTCGCTGCCGGCGTGGCCGCCACCGATGACGATGACATCGTATGATGGCGCACAATGGTTAGGCCCGTTTTTCATGCGCAGGAATGTAGTGCATTGTCCGGGCAATTCAAACAAAACCTCTCAACCCAAGGGCCCTTCACCACCGTTTCACGTGAAACAAACCGTTGATTCCGTTTTGTTCTCATTTGCCGATACAAAAATCTCTGAAGATCACATCCAACACATCATCGACGTCGACCCGTCCGGTAATCCGCCCGAGGGCACGGGCCGCCAGGCGGAGGTCCTCGGCCGCCAGTTCCGGTGTTCCGGCGCCGGCCTCGAGGGCAAGAAACCGGCCGAGGGCGGCACGGCATTCTTCCAGGGCTTCACGATGCCGGGTCCGGGTCAGGGCGGGGGCAGGCGAGGCCGCCGCATTCATCAGCGCCGCGACACGCTCGGTAATCGTTTCCAGCAGGCCCTCAATGCCGTCGCCGGTCAGCGCCGAGATCGCCAGCGCCGCTTGTTCATTGACTGCCAATGGCGCCGCCAGCGGGGCAAGGTCGCACTTGTTAATGACGACGATGGTGCTGTCATCGACCAGCCCGACCGTCGCCGGATCGGCCTCCGGCCAGGCTTCGCCATCGAAGACGGCGAGGCGCAAATCCGCATCGGCGGCATGGGCGCGGGCGCGGCGGATGCCTTCGGCTTCGATTTCATCATTACCACTGCCTTGAACCGTATCGCCCTTTTCACCAACGTCGCGAAGCCCGGCGGTATCGGCAACGGTGACCGGGTACCCGCCGAGATCAAGATGCACTTCAATAACATCCCGGGTCGTGCCGGCGGTCGACGAAACGATGGCGGCATCACGCCGCGCCAGTTGATTTAGCAGGCTCGACTTGCCGGCATTGGGGGGACCGATAATGGCGATATGATACCCATCGCGCAGCCGTTCGCCACGCCGCCCATCTTTCAAGTGGTCGGCAATGGCGCGTTCCAGTTGGGCGACGTCCTTGCGGGCCGCGGCCTCGATCCCTGCAGGCAGATCCTCGTCGGAAAAATCAATGCCGGCCTCTCCGTGGGCCAGCGCCCCTAACAACCGTTGCCGCCAATCCTCGTAAAGCCGGCCCAGTTCCCCCTCTAGCTGCCGCAAGGCTTGGCGGCGCTGCGCCACCGTCTCCGCGTCGATCAGGTCGGCAAGGCCCTCAGCCGCGGTCAGGTCCATCTTGCCATTCTCGAAGGCGCGTCGGGTGAATTCACCAGGCGTCGCCATTCTCAAGCCCGCCATCGCCGCCAGCGCCTCCAGGACGCCGGTGATCACGGCGGGACCGCCATGAAGATGGAATTCCGAAACGTCTTCGCCGGTAAAGCTGTTCGGCGCCGGGAACCAGATCACCAGGCCGTCGTCGATGGGTGCCGACGTACCGGGATCATCCAACAGGGCCCGGGTCGCCCGGCGCGGATGATCCTGCGCCTCGGCACTGCTTTCACCGGCCAACGCCGTCAACGCCGCCGCCGCCTCAGGCCCGGAAACGCGGATCACGGCGATACCGGCGCGGCCACCGGCGCTGGCAAGAGCATATATAGTTTGCGGGCTCATATTTCCTTTCCCGGCGAATGAATTTGGTTGTATCCCGTGACCGGAGGTCCAAATTAAGCGAGGATCGACGCCTAGGCAATTCACCCCAGACCATGGACCGTCCTTGATGACCCGAAATCTGCTTTCCGAAGAAACCAGCCCCTACCTGCTTCAACACCAGGACAACCCGGTCCATTGGCGACCCTGGAATGCCGACGCCCTGGCCCTGGCCAAAAAAGACAACAAACCGATCCTGTTGTCGATTGGCTATGCCGCCTGTCACTGGTGTCATGTCATGGCCCATGAAAGCTTTGAAGACGAGGCCATCGCCGAAAAAATGAATGACCTTTTCATCAACATCAAAGTCGACCGCGAGGAACGGCCCGATATCGATGCCATCTATCAATCGGCGCTGCAGATGATGGGGGAACAGGGGGGCTGGCCGTTGACCATGTTCCTGACGCCTGACGGCGGGCCGTTCTGGGGCGGCACCTATTTCCCGTCGACGGCGCGCTACGGCCGCCCTGCATTTCCTGATCTTATCGCCGGCATTTCCAGGACCTATCACGAGGAACCCGATAAGGTTCGGGAAAACGCCGCCGCCTTGAAAACCGGGCTCGACAACATGGCGCGGCCCGAGGGCGGCGGTGTGCTGTCCCTGGAGGCCTTGGATACGGCGGCGTCAGCGATGCTCCAGTATGTCGATTTCCATCGCGGCGGCACCCAAGGCGCGCCGAAATTCCCCCAGCCGACGTTATTTCAATTCCTGTGGCAGGCCCACCGGCGACAAGAAAAAGAAGAGTCTTCCCAATTCGCTGACGCGGTGACAATTACCCTCGACCATCTTTGCCAGGGCGGTATTTATGATCACCTGGGCGGCGGCTTTTCGCGCTATTCCACCGACGAGGTCTGGTTGGCCCCGCATTTCGAGAAAATGCTCTACGACAACGCCCTGCTGATCGAACTGCTCAGCGACGTCTGGCAGCAGACCCAAAGCCCGCTCTATGCCATCCGGGTCCGCGAGACTATCGACTGGGCGCTCAGGGACATGCGCACCACCCCAGACGGCCCGTTCGCTTTCACCAGCGCCTTTGATGCCGACAGTGAAGGCGAAGAAGGAAAGTTCTACGTTTGGGCCGCCGACGAAATTGACGAAATCCTTGGCGCCGATGCCGCCACCTTCAAGGATGCCTATGACGTCGCCTCCCATGGCAATTGGGAGGGCAAGACCATCCTCAACCGGTCCCATGATTTGACCCTGGGCACGAATGAGGCTGAGGCCAGCTTGGCCGATGCCCGTGAAAAATTACTGGCGGTCCGGGAAAATCGCATCTGGCCGCAACGGGATGAAAAGGCGCTCGCCGAT
>Ga0066376_10004431_pt1 | contig 12187 bp, 12 predicted proteins | sample Knorr_S15_td_Bot_FD_77009 | JGI IMG/M metagenome (GOLD analysis project Ga0066376, IMG submission 77009) | Marine microbial communities from Southern Atlantic Ocean transect - Knorr_S15_td_Bottom_ad_5009_LV_A | ecosystem: Environmental > Aquatic > Marine > Oceanic | place: Southern Atlantic... | reverse complement strand
TGATGTCCCTGAAGATGCGATAAAATTTACTTGCGATGAGAATAAGTATTTTTATTTGAAGTATATCAATGATAAAAAATCTATCTGGATTATTTATCCTAAGCGAGAACTCAGACTTGATAACACAAATGACCCGAATATTTATTCAAATGGAATCACTACATTAGAAATTATTCCTAATAATACTGTTGTTAAAGATGATTCTGGACTGTTATATGAGCATTGTATTGAAAAATAAGAATAATAATGAAAATAGAGTTGAATCGGTGAAAAAGTTGGAGTAACTTAGTCATATGGTTATCAAAACTAAAGAGTTTATTTATGGATAACGAATATGGGCGTGGAAGCGCAAAGGTGGCTGTTGAGCTCCAAAAAAAGAAACAAGGCATAAAATGTCATGCATGCGATAGTAAGAACGTACATTTTTGTCCGACTATGAAAGATCACCAGTGCCAAGATTGCGGTGAATGGCAAAATGATGTTCCTATGAATTATTCAACCGGCCGAAGTGCTGATTATTAAGTTTAGTTTTTATTCAGCTTATCAATTTTTTCAAGTAAAATAAGCCTTTTTTCCTTCAAGGACGTGTATGTTAATTCAATCTGAATTTTTTGATCTAGAAACTCCGACAGGCCCTATGAGGACCTATGTTCATCGTCCAAGTGATGAAGGCAAATTTCCTGTGATTCTGTTCTATTCTGAGATATTTCAGCAAACAGGTCCCATTGAAAGAGCAGCTAAGATTGTAGCTAGTCATGGATATGTTGTTTTAGTTCCGGAGGTATTTCATGAATTAAATGAAATTGGGACAGTGCTTAATTATGATGATGCGGGAAGAGAAAAAGGGAATGCTGATAAATCTGATAAAGATGTTCAGTCTTATGACTCAGATAACCAAGCGATGATTGATTGGGCATTAAAACAAAATTGGGCAAATGGAAATGTAGGGGCAATGGGTTTTTGTATTGGTGGTCATCTTGCGTTCCGAGCTGCACTGAATCCCAAAGTTAAATCAACCGCATGTTTTTATGCCACAGATTTACATACCAACACAATACCTAATCAGCCTAATCAGCACTGCATGGAGCGTTTAGGTGATATTAAAGGTGAATTATTGATGATTTGGGGTAAGCAGGATAATCATATTCCAACTGATGCGAGAATGAGTATTCACCAAAAACTTTTAGAAACTCAAATTAAATTTAGTTGGCATGAATTTAATGGGCAGCATGCCTTTATGCGAGACGAAGGTGAGCGTTATGATTCAGAATTGGCTATGCTTTGTTATCAGATGTGTTTTAGAATGTTTTCAAGAACATTGCTAAATTAAACGCAGTCTGAAAATGCCTCAAGTGAGCGATGAAATAATTTCCGCTTTGACGTATTATTTATTTTGGTATGATTAGCTGTTAACTTAGAATTATCAGACTGTTTTTTTTTGTTAGCTGTTTTATCGCATGTGTTTATATTTTGTGCGTGTATTTTATTCATTTTATTCCTTTTGTGAAATTATTAAATTTTGAGATTGTGTCCCATAAATTTATTTGATAAAAATTTAAATAAGTCACATAACTTTTTATCGTTAGGTATATTGTATCATGAAAATAGTTATTAATGGAAGAGAGAAAGAATTTGAAGGGGGTAAAATAACCCCAAATGATTTAGCTCAACATTTAAAAATTACAGGAAAGAGGTTTGCTATGGAGTGTAATGGTCAAATTATTTCTAGGAGTGATTTTTCCATAATGTATATTAAGGATGGAGATCAATTAGAAATTGTTGGAGCTGTCGGCGGTGGATAAATTTGAATTAAAGTGTGATGAATTAATTATTGCAGGACAACCATTTAAATCAAGATTATTGGTGGGTACAGGGAAATATCGAGATTTTAAAGAAACGCGAGCTGCGATTGATGCAAGTGGTGCTGAAATTGTTACGGTAGCTATTCGTAGAACAAATATTGGGCAAGATGCTAAAGAGCCCTCATTACTAGAATTTTTACCACCCAATCAATATACTTATCTACCAAATACAGCGGGATGTTATTCTGCAGATGACGCCATTAGAACCTTAAGATTAGCAAGAGAATTATTGAATGGTCATACCCTTGTTAAATTAGAAGTTTTGGGTGATCCAGATACCCTTTTTCCGAATGTGGTTGAAACTCTTTCGGCGGCTAAAATTCTTATTAAAGAAGGATTCGATGTGATGGTATATACCTCTGATGATCCTATTATCGCTAAACAACTTGAAGATATTGGTTGTTGTGCCATTATGCCTTTGGCTTCTTTAATTGGTTCGGGCATGGGAATCTTGAATCCATATAATTTGGAAATTATTATTGAGAATGCCTCTGTTCCTGTGTTTGTAGATGCTGGCGTGGGCACTGCATCTGATGCGGCTATTGCAATGGAATTAGGTTGTGATGGTGTATTAATGAATACTGCGATTGCTACTGCTAAAAATCCAATCATGATGGCTGGCGCTATGAAAAAGGCGATTGAGGCTGGTCGACAAGCTTTTTTATCTGGAAGAATGGATAAAAATCTTTACAACGCAGCTCCTAGCTCACCCACTAAAGGATTGATTGGGTAAGTGGTTAAATTTCAGGAGCCTCAGATTGTTATTACAGTTGATACTCAATTTATTCCAGAAAATTCTATGGTCGAATTCAACAAATATTTTTTTTCTTATACTATCACCATTAGAAATCAGGGTATTCAGTCAGTTCAATTAATAAGTCGACACTGGGTTATACAAAATGCTAAGGATGAAACTTTTGAAGTGAGAGGGCAAGGAGTGATCGGTGAGCAACCTATTATTAAACCTGGGGATAGTTACAGTTACACCAGTGGTACAGAAATTGATACACCAGTAGGTTCAATGTATGGTACTTATCAAATGATCACTGAAGATGCGAGAAGTTTTGATGCCAAAATTCCTAAATTTGAATTGAATATGCCTAGGACGCTTCATTGAAATACCAATATCTAATATTGATACCAGTTTTATTATTTTTCAGTAGCTGCGGTCAATTAGATCAGCAACTTCCTTGTGACTGTGATTATCAGGTAACTAATAATGTTGGAAAAAAGTATGAAATTGAGCCGTATAGTTTATTATCGAAAGTGAATTGGAATGAGATTAACAAAGGGCTAGAGCAGGATCATTTAATTTTAGCTTGGCTGGCCTGGATTCGTGGGTGTGCAACGTTGATTAATAAAGAGGAATGGAGATCGGTATGTGAGGTAGCGATCACATTGGAAAATCCAAGCAATAATGAACTAATTAACTATTTTCAAGAATACTTCGAGTTATTTCAGGCTAAGAATGGTGATGGTTCTGAAGAGGGATTGATTACCGGCTATTATCAGCCTGTGCTTAAGGGTAGTTGGACCAAAACGAAAAAATATCACACCCCACTTTATGCCCCACCAAATGATTTAATTACCGTAGATTTAAGTGAAGTTTATCCTGATTTGAAATATAAAAGATTAAGAGGGAGAATTAAAGGGAATAAATTAGTTCCATATTTAACTCGAGAAGAAATCTCTAAACAGCAGCATCCGCTTCAGGGAAATGAATTGGTATGGCTAGAAAATTCTGTTGAAGCTTTCTTTTTAGAAATACAGGGTTCTGGTGTTATTGCATTTGAAAATGGGACTCGTACGCAGGTCGGTTACGCCAACCAAAATGGTCATCCATATCGCTCAATGGGTCGTGCTCTAATTCAACAGGGGGAACTTAAAAGACACAAAGTTTCTATGCAGAGTATTAAAGATTGGGCTGGGCGTAATAGGAAAAAATTACAAATGTTTTTAAATACCAACCCTAGCTTTGTCTTTTTTAGAGAGCTCCCCCAAGGGTTGCCCGGCCCTATTGGAGCTATGGGTATTCCTATCACCTCAGAACGTTCAGTGGCAATTGACCGAAAATTTATTCCGTTAGGTGCTCCGATATTTTTATCTACAACTGAACCTAATTCAAATGTTCCTTTGAATCAATTAATGATGGCACAAGATACAGGTGGTGCAATTGGTGGCGGTGTTAGAGCCGACTTTTTCTGGGGGCAGGGGATGAAAGCAGGGAAGAGAGCAGGCTCTATGAAACAATCAGGACGGATCTGGGTAATGCTACCCAAAGGATTTAGGCTCAAATAAAAAAAGGAACCAATAGGTTCCTTTTTAAACTGCACAGTAATAATTACTTGTTCATTACGTACATTGTTACTTCAAAACCGAAACGCATTTCAGTTGCTGATGGTGTTGTCCACATAATGCAATCTCCTTTCTTTTTTATTTAGATTCTGCGTTCTTTATTATTCGAATGCAGTTTGACCACTATAGACGGCAATATTTAGATAGGCACTATACTTGTGATTAAAATAGCCTAAGTATTTTCATGAATAAATATATAAAAAAAGGGCCCATTTTCATGGGCCCTTAGGGTCACTCTATATTACAGGAGGAGTAATTAAGAGTGGTACGCTGTCTCGCCATGAGAAGTAGTATCTAAACCGTTTCTTTCATCTTCTGCAGTGACTCGTAGACCAATAATTGCATCCACGATTTTAAATAGTACGAAACTAATCACACCACACCAGAGGATGGTGAATCCAATTGTTTTAAGTTGAACCATTAATTGGCTAGCCATAGTTACACCTTCACCATAACCCACTCCACCAAAACCAGGGGCCATTAGGATGGCTAAACCAGCTGCACCAACAATCCCACCTACACCATGGATACCAAAGACATCAAGTGAATCATCATAGCCTAATGCTGCTTTAAGATTAGTGCAGGCCCAGTAAGCAATGATACTTGCAACTAATCCAAGGATTATTGCTCCCATAGGACCAACTACTGCACATGCTGGAGTAATCGCAACAAGCCCTGTAATTGCACCAGATGCTCCACCTAGCATTGAAGGCTTACCACCTTTGAGCCATTCCATAGAAATCCAACCTAATACGGCAGCGGCTGTGGCAACTTGTGTATTAATCATTACTAGACTTGCAGTACCATCAGCAGCAAGTTCACTGCCAACATTGAAGCCAAACCAACCAGCCCATAGTAATGAAGCTCCCACCATGGTTAATGGCATACTGTGTGGAGCCATTGTTTCTTTACCAAACCCGATTCTTGGTCCAAGACATAGAGCCAACACAAGAGCTGCAACACCTGCATTAATATGGACGACAGTTCCTCCAGCGAAGTCAATTGCTCCCCAGCTAGAAAGTAATCCGCCACCCCATACCATATGGCATATAGGTAGATAAACAAGCGTTAACCATCCGGCCAAGAATAGCAACATACCAGAGAACTTAATTCTTTCTGCAAAGCCCCCTACAATAAGTGCCGGTGTTAATGCCGCAAAAGTTAATTGGAAAGTTACAAACACATATTCAGGAATCGTGCCTGAGACAGAGTCAGCTGTGATACCACTTAAAAATGCAGCACCTAGACCCCCAATATAAGCATTCATATTTCCACCATCTGTAAATGCCAAGCTGTAGCCATAAAGAACCCACAAAATAGACATCAAAGAGACGGTAATGAATACCTGCATTAAGACTGAAAGTATATTTTTGGATCTAACTAAGCCACCATAAAATAAAGCAAGTCCAGGAATTGCCATTACAATCACAAGAATCGTAGCGACAATCATCCAGGCGGTATCGCCACTATCTATAGCAGGAATTTCCACATGACTGTCAGCCATGCTTATTTGTGTTAGGCCTAATAATAAGAAACTAAATAAGCCAAACTTTGAAAGTATTTTTTTCATGCTCATCCCCTTTTTTATAATGCATCCTCACCAGTTTCACCGGTGCGGATTCGTTGAACTTCATCAAGCGCCATTACAAAAATCTTGCCATCACCAATTTTTCCAGTGAGTGCAGATTTAGAGATAGCCTCAATAACCTTGGTTGACATTTTGTCGGAGACGGCAATTTCTAGTTTAACTTTCGGTAAGAAATCAATAACATATTCAGCGCCTCGATAGAGTTCTGTATGTCCCTTCTGACGACCAAATCCTTTAACTTCAGTAACAGTAATACCCTGTACGCCAACAGCAGAAAGGGCTTCCCTCACTTCATCAAGCTTAAATGGCTTGATAACGGCAGTAATTAACTTCATTATTTATTCCCCTTTAAAGTGTTACTTAATTACAAAATAGTGAGAATTAAAATACTCTCACCATTATAATTTTCGATTAAAAGCCTGCGCTTAAGTAGCCACCCCAGACATCTTCACCAAGATATTCACTATCAACTGTCCAATAACTAGTAGATTTGTCCTGATCGGTGTCGGTATAAAATACACCCGCTGTGAAATTATCATTTATCGCATAACTAACATCAACTTTCCAATCAGAATAATCAGAAGCGGCGTTACTTGCCCCTTCAAATGTTTGATCACCCCAATGCAAAGATGCAGTTATTGGAGTATCCCCGAGAGGAACATCAAGAGCTAAATCCCAGTAGATAGAATCTTCAGCATCTGAGAATCCCCAAGCATCGGTGGATACAACGTAATACATAGTTACACCAACACTTGCTATGCCTAAATCTTTACTTAAACCTATATAAAGTTCAGTTGCATCAGTTTCTGCTTGAGCATCCACGTTATCGCCTGGATACAAGAATTGAAGTATACCAAGATCAATACCAATGCCAGCCACTTCGGTAGCATAGCCACCATAGACATCAATTTCTATACTGTTATCTTTCATGTATCCACCTGCGGTTGTCCAATCAACATTAGATGCCCATGTGCCGATATAGAAACCACTTGAGTGTTCAGCATCAAACCCACCTTGTAGGGCTGGTTGATGTTGAGTTTGTGTATAGCCACGGAAAACATAATCAGAATATAGTCCTACATTACCACCAACACTCCATTCTGATGTAGTTTCTTCAGCTAGAACTGTTGTCATTGGAAGCATTAAAGCTCCAATCACCGCAGTTTTAATTAGATTAACTTTCATCGTTACTTCTCCTAGTTTAAAAAAGACCCAGTATTAACTGTGTACATATATAAAATAAAGCAATTATCGTGCCAATTTTTTACAGCCTTACTTTTAAAGTGAGAATGTAGATAAAATGTTTTAAGCAAATTGCTTTAATGAAGTTACTTGGCTTTAATTGAAGTTAATGATTTCATTAAAGCCAGTCTTTATTTATTATCACTATTAAATTTTTTAAAACCAAGCATTTGTTGTTTATTTGATAATAAAGATAATAAATGTAATTATATTGTTGTATATAAACAACAATATAGCAATTTATAGCAATTTATAGCAAAGAATAAGATTGCTTTATCATAGTTATAAAATAAAAATTCCTGTTAAAATCAATTTTTTATGGATTTATGTTTATAAGGTATGACTGTGATTATTAAAAATAAAATTCAAGACATCTCTGATGGAATTAGAAAAATACTTTCGGACTCACCGGTAAGTGATGTTGAGGATAATATAAATGCCCTACTACAGGGCATATTCACTAAAATGGAGCTTGTTAATCGAGAGGAGTTTGATGTTCAAACGGCCGTTTTAAAACGAACTAGAGAAAAGCTGGAAGCCTTAGAAGAAAAATTAAGCGCTATGGAAGCGAAGACAAAGAAATAATCTCTTATAATAATAGAGTTGATAGAGCCTTTATTAAATTTATAATGTTAACTAATGAAAATATCTCAACTTCCTGAGACTGAAAAAATCCTTAAGCAACTTCTTTCACAAAAAATACTTGTGATGGATGGTGCCATGGGAACAATGATTCAGCAAAAACATCTGAATGAAGAAGACTATCGGGGTAAGGATTTTAAGGAGTTTAAGGCACCTAAGGGTGAGCGTAAATTATTTCTTAAGGGCAATAATGAACTATTAAGTGTTACCCAGTCACACATCATTCAATCTATCCATGAAGATTATCTTGCCGCTGGGGCCGATATTATTGGAACCAATACTTTTGGCGCTAATAGCATTGCACAAAATGATTATTTCATGTCAGGTGTAGTCCGGCAGATGAATTTGAGCTCCGCAAAATTGGCGCGAGCAGCTGTCCAAAAATATTCGACTTTAGAAAAACCACGATTTATTGCAGGAGCCATAGGTCCGACACCTAAAACTGCTTCCATATCTCCAGATGTGAATGATCCAGGTGCGCGCAATATTTATTTTGATCAATTAGTGGAAAGCTATACCGAGCAAATTGAGGCCTTGATTGAGGGAGGCGTAGATCTTCTTTTAGTGGAAACTATTTTTGATACTTTAAACTGTAAGGCCGCCCTTTTTGCTATTGAAACTTTTTTTGACCAAATAGATATGCGTCTGCCTATTATGATTTCAGGGACTGTCACAGATGCCTCTGGTCGAATTTTATCAGGACAGACAGTACCGGCTTTTTGGAATTCAATTCGTCACGCCAAGCCTCTAACGGTTGGGTTGAACTGTGCATTAGGAGCTGCATTAATGCGACCTTACGCAGAAGAGCTTTCTAAGATCGCAGAAACTTATATTTGTATTTATCCTAATGCTGGCCTTCCTAACCCTATGTCAGAAACTGGTTTTGATGAAAAGCCACAGGATACTTCATCTCTATTAAGAGAATTTGCTGAAAGCGGGTTTGTGAATATTGCGGGAGGATGTTGTGGAACAACTCCGGATCATATTAAGGCGATTGCAGACGAGGTCAGTTCGCTGCCCCCAAGACAATTACCGTCTATTGATCGTTATACACGTTTATCAGGATTAGAACCGGTAACTATTCAGGATGAAGGTACTTTGTTTGTAAATGTAGGTGAAAGAACGAATGTTACAGGTTCTAAAGCATTTGCTCGCCTTATCATTAATGAGGAATATGAAGCTGCAATCTCAGTAGCTCGGCAACAAGTTGAAAATGGCGCTCAAATCATTGATATTAATATGGATGAAGGGATGCTTGATGCCGAAAAGGCGATGACGAAATTTTTACATTTAGTTGCCTCCGAGCCTGATATTGCAAGAATTCCCATCATGCTTGACTCTTCAAAATGGTCTGTGATTGAAGCGGGTCTTAAATGTGTTCAAGGCAAATCTATTGTAAATTCCATTTCATTAAAAGAAGGCGAAGAAGCATTTTTGAGGCAGGCTGAATTATGTAGACGTTATGGTGCTGCAGTTATTGTGATGGCTTTTGACGAACAGGGTCAAGCCGATAGTTATCAGCGTAAGGTTGATATATGTAAACGTGCTTATGAGCTACTCACCAAAACAATAAATTTTGCTCCTGAAGACATTATTTTTGATCCGAATATTTTTGCAATTGCTACCGGCATTGACGAACATAATAATTATGCTGTTGATTTTATTAATGCAACTCGGTGGATCAAAGAAAACTTACCTTACGCTAAGATTTCTGGGGGCGTTTCTAATGTGAGTTTTAGTTTCAGAGGCAATGATGCGGCTCGTGAAGCTATTCACACTGTATTTTTATATCATGCCATTAAAGCAGGCATGACGATGGGGATTATGAATGCTGGAATGGTGGGGATTTATGATGATCTTGATACGGAGCTTAAAGAAGTGGTTGAAGATGTCGTGCTTAATCGCAACGGAGAGGCTACTGAAAAGCTTATTGATATTGCAGGACAATTACAAGGAAGCAAAAAGGAATCTCAAAAGAAAAATTGGCGAGGCGATAATGAAAATGTAATTTCAGTTGAAAAAAGAATTGAATATGCTTTGGTTCACGGTATTACAGACTATATTGTTGAAGATGCCGAAGAGGCTCGTCAATTTATAATGAAAAATAAGGGGAAACCAATTAATGTTATTGAAGGCCCTCTTATGAGCGGAATGAATGTGGTGGGGGATTTATTTGCTCAAGGAAAAATGTTTTTACCGCAAGTAGTGAAATCTGCTCGCGTAATGAAGCAAGCCGTCGCACATCTAATTCCATTTATCGAAGAAGAAAAAGAGGCTGAGGAAAAAAGGACTGGTATCAAAGCTAAATCTAAAGGAAAAATGTTAATTGCTACTGTTAAGGGTGATGTTCATGATATTGGAAAAAATATTGTTTCAGTGGTGTTGCAGTGTAATAATTTTGAAGTAATTAATATGGGGGTAATGGTGCCATGTACAGAAATTTTAGAAAAAGCTAAAGAGGATAATGTAGATATTATTGGATTATCTGGACTAATTACTCCTTCTTTAGAAGAAATGAGTCACGTTGCATCTGAGATGCAACGTGATCCTTATTTTCATGGGATTAAAATGCCTTTGTTGATTGGGGGAGCGACGACATCACGTGCACATACTGCTGTAAAAATCGCACCTAAATATGACGGACCCGTTATTCATGTGTCAGATGCTTCAAGGTCAGTTTCAGTTATGCAATCATTAATGACACCTGACCACCGTAAAAAATATTTAGAAGAATTAAGAAAAGATTATCAAAAAGTAAGAACTCAACATGAAAATAAAAAAGGACCTCAATATATTAGTTTGATCGATGCTAGGAAAAATAAGATGGAGTTAATTTTTGATCCAGTTAAGCCTAAGTTTATTGGTCGACGCGTGTTTAAGAATATCGATTTAAGAATTATTGCATCATATATTGATTGGTTACCTTTTTTTCAAACTTGGGAGTTGGCAGGTAGATTTCCTGCAATCTTAGAGGACAAGGTAGTGGGGGAAAGTGCTAAGCAAGTTTATAAAGATGCTCAAATAATGCTTGAGCGCCTAATAAATGAGAAAAAATTAAAGGCTAATGGAATAGTGGGATTTTATCCTGCAAACTCAATTAATGACGATGATATTGAGATTTATGAAGACGAAAGTAGAAACACAAAATTATTTACCTATTATGGCTTGAGGCAGCAAACCAAGAAACCTAATATTAAAGGGGAGAAAAAGCCCAATCAATGTTTAGCTGATTTTATTGCCCCGAAAGAAAGTGGTATTGAAGATTACATTGGAGTGTTTGCTGTAACTACGGGGATTGGTGTTGAGCATTATGAAAAAATATTTGAGAAAAAACATGATGACTATGCGGCAATTATGCTTAAAGCATTAACTGATCGATTGGTAGAGGCTTTTGCAGAATATATGCATGAAAGGGTTCGGCAAGATTTATGGGGGTATCAGTCTAAAGAAAAATTATCAGTAGCAGAATTGATTGAAGAAAGCTATCAAGGTATACGCCCTGCTCCAGGCTATCCATCCTGTCCAGAACATACAGTTAAAATCGATATGTTAAAACACCTGAAAGTCGATGAAATTGGCATGAGTTTGACTGAGAGTAAGGCTATGGTTCCAGCCTCATCGGTTAGCGGATTTTATTTTTCACACCCTGAATCAAAATATTTTAGTGTAGATAAAATCGATGAAGATCAGCTGAAAGATTTAGCTATACGCCGTGATGTACAAATTGATCAATTGAGGCGGTGGCTTGCCCCAAATATAAAATAATTATGCATATTCATATTTTAGGGATTTGTGGGACTTTTATGGCAGGTATTGCCGTGTTAGCTAAGGCAGCTGGGTATAAAGTGACTGGATGTGATAAGAATATTTATCCTCCAATGTCCACTCAACTTGAGACATTAGGTATTCCAATAACGGATGGTTTTGATAATCAGCAGATTCAACTTAAACCAGACATATATGTGATTGGAAATGTAGTTACTAGAGGAAACGATTTGATGGAGGCAATTTTAAATCAGGGCTTGCCATTTATTTCAGGACCTCAATGGTTGTATGAGAATATTTTATTTGATAAGTGGGTTTTGGCTGTTGCTGGTACGCACGGAAAAACGACAACAACCGCAATGCTCTCTTGGATACTTGACTCATGTGGATTGGCCCCAGGCTTTCTAATTGGCGGTATTCCAAATAATTTTGAGGTGTCAGCTAGAATTCCAATCAGAAGCAAAAAGAATGCCCCTAGTTTTTTTGTAATTGAGGCAGATGAATACGATACGGCATTTTTTGATAAAAGATCTAAATTCTCTCACTATCATCCAAGAACATTAATTCTAAATAATTTAGAATTTGATCATGCAGATATTTTTAATGATATTGAACATATTGAAAAACACTTCCATCACTTAGTGAGAACTATTCCTACCGAAGGAAGAATATTGGTTAATGATGAAAGTAAATCATTGAAAAAAACGTTGGATATGGGTTGTTGGTCAGAGGT
>Ga0066376_10004430_pt1 | contig 12189 bp, 13 predicted proteins | sample Knorr_S15_td_Bot_FD_77009 | JGI IMG/M metagenome (GOLD analysis project Ga0066376, IMG submission 77009) | Marine microbial communities from Southern Atlantic Ocean transect - Knorr_S15_td_Bottom_ad_5009_LV_A | ecosystem: Environmental > Aquatic > Marine > Oceanic | place: Southern Atlantic... | reverse complement strand
GCGCGCCGCCTGTCTGCATCGATCCCATGAACAGCGGGATCGCCGTGAGGGTTGCCGCCGCCAGTACCTTGCGTTTTGTCATGTTTCCTCCTGTGCGGTGCGCGACGTCAGGCCGCGCCATCCGGACCGCTCACCGTTCAACGACCCGGTGAGACCAGACAATTCAAGCGCCGTGCCAGTCGCGCGTGAGGCAGGGAAACTCCGATGAAACATGGCTACGGGCGCCCGGACGGGTAATCGCTACTCGTGACAACGCCAGCGTTGGACAACTGGTGGTGGCCACCGATGGGGCATGCGGTCTTGTAAATGGCCTGACGAGTGGGTCTTGCGGAAGGCAACCATTGGTTGCGCCGCGGAGCACCTGGTTGACGCATGTCGGTCCAGAGGCACCAGACGGGCACCAGCTACCCGATAACCTGGGAGCAGCTTCTTTTACTGTCAACCCGCTGGGCACAGCGTTCCCAAGGGCATCCAGGCCCGGTGATATGCTCAACAACAGTGCCCGTGCGTCAACCCTGAGCGGGCGAGGAGGGACCGTGACCGACGAGATCAGCGTGCTCGACAAGTCACTGGATGATTGGCGGGCCCTGGTGCCGGACGACTCGTTCGACGTGTTGTTCAAACACGCGACGGAGGCGCCCGGGTCGAGTCCCCTGGATCAGGAGAAGCGCGTGGGGACGTTCGTGTGCGCGGCGTGTCACCTGCCGCTGTTCGAGTCGTCCGGCAAGTACGACAGTGGGACCGGCTGGCCCAGTTTTTTTGTTCCCATTGAGGATCGCCTCGGATTCCAGCGAGACTTCAAGATGATTCTGCCGCGGACGGAATATCACTGCGCTCGCTGCAGCGGTCATCAGGGTCACGTCTTCAAAGACGGACCGCCGCCCACCGGTGAGCGGTACTGCAACAACGGCGTGGCGCTCCGTTTCGTGCCCGAAGGAGAGCCGCTGCCGGAGCTGCGGGACTGAGGCGTTACACACTACGGGGTTGAGACGAATCCGACGCCGCGATAAGATGGTGTCTTGTTTCGGGTCCGGTTTCCGATGCACAACATGAGTTTTCGCCCTGTCGTGGTCGTGGTTCGCCGCGTCGGCGTGGTCATTACGCCGACAGCCAGCGGATGATGTACCCGACAGCGTGCACGAATCAGGGGCCATCATCCGCAGCTGGGTGGTGGCCTTTTTTCGTGGGTCTCGGTGCCGCACGGCCGTTCGCCGCGACTCGGTGATCAGCCGCGGCGAGGTGGATGCAGCGTGCGAGAGCAGCTGGGGCTTTTGCGACGGGCTGTGAGCAAGGACACGACATGAGCGAGATACCAGGCAAGACCCGGAGTGGCGCGATCACCGATGGACCCTCGCGGGCGCCGGCGCGGGCGATGCTGAAGGCCGTGGGTTTCGACGATGAAGCGTTGCGGCGGCCCATCATCGGCGTGGCCAATACCTGGACCGAGATCGGGCCGTGCAACTACCACCTCCGCGACCTTGCCAAAGAGGTCAAGGCCGGGATTCGAGCGGCCGGCGGCACCCCCATGGAGTTCAACACCGTCTCGATTTCCGACGGCATCACCATGGGGACCGAGGGCATGAAGACGTCACTCGTCAGTCGAGAGGTCATCGCCGACTCGATCGAGCTCGTCGCGCGTGGCAACCTCTTCGATGGCATCGTCATCCTGGTCGGCTGCGACAAGACCATACCGGGCGGGGTGATGGCGCTGGTCCGGTTGAACATCCCGGGCCTGGTGCTCTACGGCGGCTCGATTGCGCCGGGCCAGTGGAACGGGAAGGATGTCACGATTCAGGACGTTTTCGAGGCGGTCGGCACCCACGCCGCCCACCAGATGACCGACGAGCAGCTGTGCGCGCTCGAGGACGTCGCATGCCCAGGTCCCGGCGCCTGCGGTGGTCAGTTCACGGCCAATACGATGTCCGCCGTCTGCGAGCTCCTCGGGGTGTCGCCGATGGCGGCCAACGGTGTGCCGGCCATGGCCGCGGAAAAGCACAACGTGGCGAAGCAGGCCGGGGAATTGCTGCTCGACCTCGTGCGGCGCGATGTGCGCCCCCGTCAGATCGTCACCAAGCCGGCGATCGAGAACGCGATCATGGCGGTCGCGTCGACCGGAGGCTCGACCAACGCGGTGTTGCACCTGTTGGCGATTGCGCACGAGGCGGACATCGACCTGCAGCTCGAAGACTTCGACCGGATCAGCGAGCGGACGCCGTTGCTGGCCGACCTCAAGCCGGGCGGGCAGTTCGTGGCGACCGACCTCTATCGTGCGGGTGGACTCGAACTGGTGGTGAAACGGCTGAAGGAGGCTGGTCTCCTGCACACCGAAGCGATGACCGTGACCGGTCAGACCATTGGCGAGGTCGCCGACACCGCGCAGGAAACCGCCGGGCAGAAGGTAGTGCGACCGGTGTCGGACCCGATAACACCTACTGGGGGCCTGGTCGTCCTGCGCGGCAACCTGGCGCCCGACGGGTGCGTGGTGAAGGTGGCCGGGCACGCGTTGGCCGAGCATCGAGGCCCGGCGCGGGTGTTCGACAGCGAGGAGGCCACGTTCGCGGCGGTCGAGTTGGGTCGTATTCAGGCCGGCGACGTGGTGGTGATCCGTTACGAGGGGCCACAGGGTGGTCCGGGTATGCGAGAGATGCTGGCGGTGACGGCAGCCATCGTCGGCGCCGGGCTTGGCGAGTCGGTCGCGTTGTTGACCGACGGGCGCTTTTCGGGCGCCACCCGCGGCATGATGGCTGGACACGTGGCGCCGGAGGCCGCCCGAGGAGGCCCGATCGCAATCGTGCGCGATGGCGACATGATTCTGTTCGACGAAAAGAACCGGGTGCTGCAGCTCGAAGTCAGTGACGACGAGATTGCGGCACGCCTGGCCGAGTGGCGGGCGCCGGAACCGAAGTTCAAGCGTGGCGTCATGGCCAAATACGCGCGGCTTGTCTCCTCGGCCGCGCAGGGCGCGGTGACCACGGTGTGATGCGGCGTTGCTCGAACCGTCAAGAGATCAGGAAGCCTCATGGCTGACATCAGAACCGGCGCGCAGATTTTGTGGGAGTCCCTCGTGCGCGAGGGCGTGTCGACGGTGTTCGGCTATCCGGGAGGAGCGATTCTGCCGGCATACGACGCCATGCTCGACTTCCCGATTCGCCACATCCTGGTCCGACATGAACAGGGGGCCACCCACATGGCCGACGGGTTCGCGCGGGCCAGCGGTGAGGTCGGCGTTGCCGTCGCGACCTCGGGCCCGGGGGCGACCAATATGGTCACCGGCATCGCGACGGCGATGCTTGATTCTTCATCCATCGTCTGTATTACGGGTCAGGTCGGCAGCAAGTTGATCGGGTCCGATGCGTTTCAGGAAACTGACGTCACCGGGGTGACCCTTCCCGTCACGAAGCATAACTATCTGGTCACCGAGGCCTCCGATGTCGCGGCGACCATTCACGAGGCGTTCTATGTGGCCCGGTCGGGTCGCCCGGGGCCGGTGCTGGTGGACATCACCAAAGACGCGCAACAGGCATCAGCCGAGTTTGTCTGGGACGGCGGACCAGTGCGGATGCCCGGGTATCGGCCCGAGTTACGGGCGTCCGATGCGGAGTATGACCAGGCCATCGCGCTCATCAACGGCGCGAAGCGACCGGTCATCTTCGCCGGGCACGGCGTCTTGCTCTCCGGCGCCATGGCACTGGTGCGCGAATTCGCAGAACGTGCGGACATGCCGATCGCGATGACGTTGTTGGGCATTGGGTCGGTCCCTGCGTCCCACCGGCTGAATCTGGGGATGATGGGGATGCACGGCGAAGCCTGGGTGAACCAGGCGATTCAGGAGGCGGACCTGTTGCTGGCGTTCGGTATGCGGTTCGACGACCGGGTGACCGGCAACCTCAAGACGTATGCGCCGAACGCGCGAAAGGTCCACATCGACATTGACCCCGCCGAGTTCAACAAGAACGTCCTGGTGGACGTGACATTGGCCGGCGATCTGTCGAGTGTGTTGACCGACCTGCTACCGCGGGTGGAGCGCGGGGACCGCACCGATTGGATGGCCACCATCGGGGAGATGAAGGGCGATTCGGCGGTGCGCGACGTCCAGAACATGCCGGATAGCGGCCACCTCTACGCCGCGCATGTCATCAACGATATCTGGCGCATGACCGAGGGCAAGGCGGTCGTGGTGACCGATGTCGGGCAGCACCAGATGTGGGAGGCGCAGTACTACCACCACCAGGAGCCTCGGACACTCATTACGTCGGGTGGCCTGGGGACGATGGGATTCGCGCTCCCGGCGGCGATCGGCGCGAAACTGGCCAAACCGGACGCTGAGGTGTGGGTCATCGTCGGCGATGGCGGATTCCAGATGACCATGTGCGAGTTGGCGACGCTGGCTCAAGAGAAGATCAAGGTCAACGTGGCCATCATCAACAATGGCTACCTGGGCATGGTGCGTCAGTGGCAAGAGTTCTTCTACGAGCGTCGCTACGCGGCGACGCCGCTGTTGAGCCCGGACTTCGAGAAGCTCGCCGAAGCCTTCGGACTGCGGAGCGCGACCGTGTCACGACGCCAGGACGTGGAGCCGGCTATTGCCATGGCCCAGGCCGAAGCAGGCACGGTCGTCATCAATTTCAAGGTCGAGCAGGAAGATACCGTGTATCCCATGGTGCCTGCCGGCGCCGACCTCCACGCGATGATCCGGCGACCCAGTCCGAGTCCCATTGTGGAAACCGCCGATGACTAGAGCCACGCTGGCAGACGCCAGGCCTGCGTGGGGTTTGGGGCGGAGCCCCATATGGTGACGATGACTAACGCGAGACACACCTTTGTCGTGCACGTCGAGGACAAGCCAGGCGTGCTGAACCGGGTGGCCTCGCTGTTTCGCCGTCGCGCGTTCAACATCGAGTCGCTGACCGTGGGGCACACCGAGGTCCCGGGTGTGTCGCGCATGACGATCGTCGTCGACACCGACACCAACGGGGCGCGCCGCATCGAGGCCAATCTCTACAAGCTCGTCAACGTGCTGCGCGTGAAGGACGTGACCGCCGATGCGGCCGTCGTGCGTGAGTTGACGCTCGTCAGGGTGACCGCGAACCACGAGACTCGCACGCATATCATGCAACTGGTCGACACCTTCCGAGCTCGGGTCGTCGACGTGGCTCCGGACTCGTTGATCATCGAGGCAACCGGCACGGAAGAAAAGATCGACGGCTTGATGGGTGTGCTCGAGCCCTACGGCGTGCTCGAGATGGTCCGTACCGGTCGGGTCGCCATGTCTCGCGGCCAGCAGAGTAAGACTCCGGATGCGGCCGACGCGGCCGTCTCCGAGACCGACGACAACGTGTCCTATTCCGTGTGACGGTGGCGCGTGCCCCGTCTCCTCATCCCGGGCTCACCGCCCGGCACCAACGCAACGAGGCAGAACCAGAATGGCAACGATTCACTACGACGACGCGGCTGATCTTTCACTCATCCAGGGCAAGAAGGTCGCGATTTTCGGATACGGCTCGCAGGGGCACGCGCACGCGTTGAATCTCAAGGACAGCGGGGTCGAGGTGCGGGTGGCATTGGCCGACGGGAGCCGGTCACGCGCCAAGGCCGAAGCCGATGGGGTCACCGTCAACAGCGGGAGCGAGGCGGCGGCGTGGGCCGACGTGATCATGATTCTGGCGCCGGACACCAAGCAGCGCGCGATCTACGAGGAGTCGATCGCGGGGAACCTCCAGTCGGGGAACATGTTGATGTTCGCGCACGGTTTCAACATTCGGTACAACACGATCGCGCCTCCGGCCGATGTCGACGTGACGCTCATCGCGCCCAAGGCCCCGGGGCACCGCGTGCGGGAGGTGTTTCTCGAAGGCGGCGGCACGCCGGCGCTCATCGCGGTCGAACAGGACGCCACGGGGAACGCCCACGCGTTGGCGCTGTCCTATGCCAAGGGGCTTGGCGTGACCCGGGCCGGGGTCATCGAGACGACGTTTACAGAGGAGACCGAGACCGACCTGTTTGGCGAGCAATCAGTGTTGTGCGGCGGGGTCAGCGAGTTGATCAAGGCGGGCTTTCAGACATTGGTCGACGCCGGCTATCAGCCGGAGATCGCCTACTTCGAGTGCATGCATGAGCTGAAGCTGATCGTCGATCTGATCTATCGCGGCGGGCTCAACTACATGCGCTACTCGGTCAGCGACACCGCCGAACACGGCGACTACACCGGCGGTCCACGGGTCGTGACCGACGAGACGCGCGAGGCCATGCGCGGCATCCTCAAGGACATCCAGGATGGCACCTATGCCCGGAACTGGATTGCCGAAGACCAGGCCGGTCGCGGTCAGTTCATCGCCCGGCGCAAGGCCGAGCAGGAACTGCAGATCGAAAAAGTTGGCGCCGATCTCCGTGCCATGATGCCGTTCCTCGACGCGGTGACATTGAAAGAGAGCGTGTAGCAACCGTGCCATCCGGGCCGTCGGCCGTCGCCCGTCTAGCCGACGACGCGTCTCGCCCAACGCACAATCTCGTCCATCACGCCGGCGTGGATCACCTCCTGTGGGGGGGCCGACTTGCGTCGGATATTCAGCGAGTGGTCTCCCCCCTCGATGACGTGTAGTTTGGCCTGTGGCATCCGGGCCAGCACCGGGCGTAGTTCAGCCTCGGTGCCAAAGGTGTCGCGGGCGCCCTGGACGACAAGCACGGGGACGTTGATTCGCGGGAGGTGGGCGTCGCGCATCTTGTCCAGCCGTCCGGGTGGGTGCAGCGGGTAGCCCAGTGCGACGACCCCGGCGACATCCGCCGCGGGCAGGCTGGCCTCGTCTTCCGCATCCGGCGTGGCCGCGATCTGGGTCGCGATCCGGCCACCCATCGATTTGCCTCCGATGAGCAGTGTGCGTTCTGGTGCGCGGGCCCGCACTGTTGCCACCACGGTGCGGTAGCAGGCTTCCAGCTTCGGGGCGCGGTCGGGCGCCCGGCGGTCCTGCTCCGTATACAGGAAGTTGAAGGTCACCACCGGCAATCCGCGGGCCGTGAGGCCCTCGGCGAAACGCACCATGAACGGGCTCGTCTGGCCCGCACCGGCGCCATGCGCCAGGATCAGCGTGGCACCCAGGTCGGTGGCGGATGGATCCGCATACGCATGAGCGCTGATCGTGACGGTGTCATCAAGCGCAATCGAGAGCCGGTCGGGCATTGGCGGTTTCCTCTGGAGCCACGCATGGTTCGCGCTACGAAGGTGGTTCACCGCCCCCGGCCCGGGCGATTGGTCGCTTGGCGCTGACCCCATCAAGAAACCGACCGGCGGCCTGGTAGAAGTCGTCGTGCCACTCGTGTCCGCCTTCGAAGACCACGGTGTCGACGCGGATCGCGCGCGATTCCAGGAACTCGCGATCGGTCCGTAGCTTGTCCGCGGTGTACCACGCGTCGGCTCGTCCGCATCCGAGCAGAATGTGAGGCCAGGCCGACGCTGGCTCGTCGTGCAACTCCGGCGGCACGTCCCCGGCCAGCGCCAGGAGCCCGTCGCATCGGTGTCCGGCCGAGAGCGCGGCGCGATAGGCCATGGCGACCCCCTGTGAGAACCCGGCGTACACCAACGGCGTGTCGGGCGCGTCGTCCGCCCTGAGCGCGGAAACCACCTCGCCGACATAGCGGATGTTGTCTCGAATCGCCTGCTCGCGGTCCAAGCTGGTCATCCACGAGCCGACAATCCGGCCCGTGCGTCGCTCGTAGAAACGATGCAGCCCCTGGACCGAGGCGATCCGCCAGCGCTCGCTTCCTGGAATGGCACACAGGGCCTCCAGGTGCAGCTCCGCGTTCTCGCCGTACCCGTGGAACCCGACCAGCAACGGGGCGGGCTCCGCACCGCGTGGAGGCGCTACGAGGTAACGGCCGTGCGTCCGCGCCTCGATGGTGTGTTCGACAGAATCCGAGCGGCTAACCATGAGCCTCATTCTAAGGGCGCTGCTTTCAAATCGCGGAGCTCGCCTACGCGTTGGCTTCGTGGCCGCCGTCTCACCGTGATTCGAGTTTCGGTGATCCCGGGCCCGGTGCCGGCCGACGTGCGGCCGGTCGACCGTCATCGGCGTGCGATAATCGCCGCATGTCATGTGTGCCTTTCGATCAGTTGCCAGAAGACGCTCGGTTATGGATTTTCGCCGCCGAGCGTCAGCTCGACGCACGTGAGCGCGAGCGCGTGCTCGCGGTTGTTGACGGCTTTATCTCGCAGTGGTCCGCCCACAACCGACCGCTCACCACCGCTCGCGATCTGCGTTATGACCAGTTTGTGTTCGTGGCGGTCGATGAAAGCGCGGCCGGCGCCTCCGGGTGCTCCGTCGATGCCTTGGTACGCCAGATGAAAGGGCTGCAGGCGGAGCTGGGCGTCGAGCTGGTCAACCATTCGCCGGTGCTCTACCGCGACGGCGAGGGCATCGCCCGCGTCGCCAGAGAGCAGTTCGCCGAGCTCGCCGAGGAGGGCCGGGTCACCAAACAGACCGTGGTCTTCGACAACACCGTGACCACGGTGGGCGCGGTGCGCCGCGGGCGGTGGGAGCTGCCCGTGGACGATTCCTGGCACGCCCGCGCGTTCTTCTAGAACCAACCCAGTGAGCGCCACGGCGCGCAGGGTTCGGGGCCAGCCCCGCCAGCGTCGAAACTTCGTGCACTGTTTCGAGACCACTTGAAGGAGCGAGTCCTGACCGCGCCATCAGACAGGCGAGTTCTATCGAATCCGGGTGCCGTGGTTGACGACGCCAGCGACGCACGCGTGTTGTCTCGCGGGCTCGTATTTCTGGGCTCGATGATCGTGGTGGCGTATGTGATTCGCTCGAGTCGATTGGGCCTGGTGCTCGAGGAAACATGGATTGACAGCCAGATTCGAGGCACCGGATTTCGAGGCGAGTTGATGTTCCTGGTTGTCGCGACCGTACTCGCCAGTATCGGCCTGCCGCGCCAGATCGTCAGCTTTACCGCCGGCTACGCCTTTGGGTTTGTGGGCGGTCTCCTCCTGGCCCTGGTCGCATCGGTGTCGATGTGCGTCGCGACGTTCTTCTACGCGCGGTTCTTGGGCCGGGCCTTCGTTGCCCGGCACTTCGCGGACAAGGTCCGTCGGGTGGATGCGTTCGTGAGCCACAACCCGTTCGCCATGACCTTGTTGATCCGGTTCCTACCAGTGGGCAGCAATTTGGCCACGAATCTGGCCGTGGGCCTGTCAAGTGTTCGCCCCGTGCCCTTCCTGGCTGCGTCCGCCCTCGGATATGTCCCTCAAACCGTGGTGTTCGCCCTGCTGGGCAGCGGCATCGAGGTCGATCCGGTCCTGCGCACAGGGCTGAGCCTCGTGTTGTTCACCGTGTCGGCGCTGCTCGGCCTCTATCTGTATCGCCGCCATCGGCACGATGTGACCGCCATACCAAGACCGGACGAGCGGGGTCGGTAGCGCGGACAGCGCGGTGGAAGATTCGTTCGTGGTCGTCAACGTGATGTTGGGGTCCGGGACACCAAAAAAGGGGGTGACTCGAAAGCCACCCCCGTATGAGTTGGTCGGGGCGCCCGGGTTCGAACCGGGGGCCTCCTGCTCCCAAAGCAGGATCACGTGATACCCGTATCGCGGCCAACCCTAGTTTTATTGGGGTTGTTCGTCCCCCCCCCTTGGCTGATCGGCGCCGTTTTCGCCCCCCTGTTGTGGAAGCCGTTGCAAGTTGTTGCAAGTTTTCTGACTTTCGCCCCACCGCTGGGGAGACCGCGCGGACATTCCTGTGGGTGGTGCTGCTGTGGATAGGCCTCGCCGCGCCGTCCATGGCACCGGACGGGACCCTGCTCGTCGTCAATCGATCGGGCGGGAGCATCTCGTTCATCGACCTGGCGACCCGCATCGAGGCGCTTCGCACGGATGGCGTGCGACACCGTGACTCTCGCCTCCGGACGGTAGAGCGGAGCATCTGCGACACCATCCTTGAGATCTTCGGGATTGCCTCGCCGCAGTTCCACCGTCACGAGTGTTTCGAGGTCGACACCGGTCCATCCATCCCGGGCACACGCGTCGATGACCTGTGCGCGTCGGACGAGCTGCGCCAGGCGCAGTTTGTCGAACGGATTCCCGGAGCGATCGCTCGGATTCGAGGATTGATCGACTCCCTCGAAGAGAAGCGAGCTTGAACAACTGTGCAAATCCTGTGGAAAACAGCGGAACGATGAAGGTGGCCGGTATCCCATCGGAGATGGATCTGGACGGCGACGGCCTGGAGGCTGTGCCGCTTTCCGTGCTCCCTGGATGGTGAGCGGGACCGCCGTCGGCCACCTACGGAACAATGGCGGACTCGGCATGTTTGTCGTGGCTCGGCGAGCGGCGTCGGTGTAGCTGGAGATCAGCGATCCCGAGTCTTGATTCGTGTCACGAATTGGCCCGCCTCCGGCGATTCAACGTCGGTCTCCTTGTCAACCGACACGGCGCTACGACCGATGACCACCGTCGGACTTCTAGGGGCAGTCCATCCGCGGGCGCGCGTTGCCTTCCGGCGTGGCCCATGCTGACGACGAGTCTCTGTCAGCGTGGCTCCAGACGAGGCGTTCGGCGACGTCGTGCCAGCCGTCCCGCCGACAGCGGGCCGTTTCGCCGACTTGCTACCTGTTCGTGCAGACATGATCGCTAGCAGAGCTAGAGTCGCGCTAGTTCAGTCCGCCGAACGGTTGCCAGGGGTCGCACCGCGCTTTCCGACAGTCGTGCGGATAGGCATCGAGTATCAGCTGGTCGGCCAGAGCCTTGGCGGTGACCGCATCGTTGCCGCAGAGTACCGGCTCTGGAACTCGACATTCACCCGCGGGTTCCACGACCGACGCGGCATACTGACCAGCCTCCCAGATCGCTGTGCAGCTGATCCGACCTTCCTCGCCATCAGGACGAATGTGGACGCGCAGCCAGGATGTCATGGTGTTTTGCCCGCCAGGCCGTCCAGGCGTCGGGTCAGCTCGGCTCGCGCCTCCTTAAGCGTGTCGAACCAGCGATCACTCAGACTCTGCAGGGGCAACACCTCTTCGCGCGTCCAGTGCTCGGGAAGCTCGACGACACACCATTGCTTGCTCGCTGCCGCGAGGTAGATCGCGAATCCGGCCACCATCATTTCCCTCCAACACGGAACGCTCGCCGATCAGCAGAACTGGCTGCTCGCAGCCCCTCTCGTGATGGTAGCATCGTGAACTGGCGCTGATGCGCACGCCCCACGGCGGCCCGCCACGCGGTCGAGTGCGACCCAGGACGAGATCGTCCACGAGCCGATTGTCGTCGCGGAGAAAAGTAACACATGCCCGTTGCTGAGCAGGTCAAGAGCCTCATCGTGAAGCATCTGGGTCTGGATGCGCACAAACTCGCACCAGAGGCCCTCTTCCGTGACGGCCTTGGGGCCGACTCGCTTGACGCCTTCGAGCTGCTGATGGCGTTCGAGGACGAGTTCGACATCGTCATTCCGGATGAGGATGCGGGAACCATGCAGTGTGTTCAAGACGCCATCAGGTACATCGAGGCGCGTGTGACGGCGGGTACGGACGGAGTGCAGTCGCCGCCACTCGGTTCGGTCGGAACAGCCACATAAGGCTCCCGCAGACCGCGCTCACGACGGCGACTGGCCGCACCTGCCGTCGGCGCAACTGACCCGGTTGAACCCGCCTCGACAGTGACCGATGCGCCCCCGGGGCGTGGCCCGAGGGGCGTGTTGACACTGGGCCACAGCTGTCAGTAATGTTCCGGCCGTGCGGAGCAGACGGAGGTCCAGCGACACCAGAGGGTCCAGCTCCAGGATCGCCATCGTGCCGCCCGTGCACGGCGACAGCGACCGGTGCCCGCAGACGGACCGTGGTGGCGTTTCGCTGGTCATTGGCCCAGAAAGACGGCCCTGAGGCGTACTAGCGGGTGTCACTCGAAGAGAGGTACGACGAAGTCCGGCAGCTCCTTGAGATGGGCAAGGAGCACGGGTACTTGCTCTATGCCGAGGTGAACGAGCTACTCCCCACCGACATCGCGACGTCCGACCAGCTAGACGAGCTGTTCACCGCGTTCGGCCACGCCGGCATCGAGGTCGTGGACTCGGAAGGCCAGTATCGGGACCGTCACCGGCAGGACCGGCGCGGCGAAGGCGTCGACGACGTCGAGCTGGATCTGACGCCGAGCGCGCTCGACAAGACCAACGACCCGGTCAGGATGTATCTGCGCGAGATGGGGGC
>Ga0066376_10004429_pt1 | contig 12191 bp, 12 predicted proteins | sample Knorr_S15_td_Bot_FD_77009 | JGI IMG/M metagenome (GOLD analysis project Ga0066376, IMG submission 77009) | Marine microbial communities from Southern Atlantic Ocean transect - Knorr_S15_td_Bottom_ad_5009_LV_A | ecosystem: Environmental > Aquatic > Marine > Oceanic | place: Southern Atlantic... | reverse complement strand
TCCATGAGAGCCCGAAGATAATGATCCTGCCGATGTTCGTGCTGGCGACGGGCGCCATGTACATGGGCTACCTGGGATTCGAGAGCTTCGTCGGCCACGATGCCGAACATTTCTGGGGCCAAGCCATTCTAGTCCTGCCGAGCCACCCGGCCTTGGAAGCCGCCCACCACGTGCCTTTGTGGGTGAAATACCTGCCGTTGGCCGTTGGCGGTGCCGGTATTGCCCTTGCCTACGTGTTGTACATGGGAATGCCGTCGCTGCCGGGCGTCATCGCCGGGCGCGTGCAGGGGCTTTACCAGTTCCTGCTCAACAAATGGTACTTCGATGAATTGTATGACCTGATCTTCGTTCGTCCGGCATTTATGCTGGGCCGCGGTTTCTGGAAAGGCGGTGATGGGGCGTTGATCGACGGCGTCGGGCCGGATGGCATTTCCGCCGCCGTCAAGTATTTGGCCAAACGTGCTGGCGCCATACAATCGGGTTACCTCTATCACTACGCGCTTGCCATGCTGACCGGCCTAGTTGTCCTGGTGACATGGTATCTGTTCGGGCACGGAGGGTAGGGGCGATGGCACAATTTCCCATCCTAACGATATTGACGTTCCTGCCGCTGGTTGGCGCAGTCTTCATTTTGATCATTTTTGGTGATGAAGATGTCGTGAAACGGAATGCCCGGTACGTGGCGCTGTGGACCTCGTTGGCCAATTTCGCCCTCTCTCTGTTTGTCTGGTTTCACTTCGACACCACCACCGCCGATTTCCAATTTGTCCATACCTTAACTTGGATGCCCGACTTCAATATTGGATACAAGATGGGGATCGACGGCATTTCCATGTTGTTCGTTATGTTGACGACCCTGTTGACGCCGATCTGCATTCTCGCCAGCTGGGAAAACATTGACGACCGGGTCAAGGAATACATGATCTCGTTCCTGGTGCTGGAAACCTTCATGATCGGCATGTTCTGCGCCTTGGATCTGGTGGTCTTTTATATCTTCTTCGAAGCGGTGCTGATCCCGATGTTCCTGATCATCGGTATCTGGGGCGGGCCAAGGCGGGTATATGCGTCATTTAAGTTCTTCCTTTATACCCTGGCCGGTTCGGTGCTGATGTTGTTGGCGATCATGGCGATGTATTTCGACGCCGGCACCACCGACATCCAGGGCCTGATGGTTCACCGTTTCCCGGCCGAATTGCAGACCTGGTTATGGTTGGCGTTTTTTGCCTCCTTCGCGGTCAAAATCCCAATGTGGCCGGTACATACATGGCTTCCCGACGCCCATGTCGAGGCGCCGACGGCGGGCTCGGTGATCCTGGCGGCGGTGTTACTAAAATTCGGCGGCTATGGATTGTTACGGTTCTCTTTGCCGATGTTCCCCGAAGCCTCGGTCATGTTCACCCCACTGATTTACACCCTATCCATCATTGCCGTGATCTACACCTCCCTGGTCGCCCTGGCCCAAGAGGATATGAAAAAGCTGATTGCCTATTCCTCGGTGGCGCACATGGGGTTCGTTACCATCGGCGCGTTTACGCTGACCGTCCAGGGCATTGAGGGCGCGATTTTCGTCATGTTGGCCCACGGCGTCATTTCGGCGGCACTGTTCCTGATTGTCGGCGTCGTTTACGACCGTATTCACTCGCGCGAGATTGCCGCCTATGGAGGCCTCGTCCACCGGATGCCGGGGTATTCACTGATTTTCATGATCTTCATGCTCGGCTCGGTCGGGCTTCCGGGTACGGCCGGGTTTGTCGGTGAATTCCTGGTCCTGGTCGGCGCCTTCAAGGCCAACACCTGGGTCGCGGCGCTGGCCGCCACCGGCCTGATTCTGGGCGCCGCCTACATGCTTTACCTCTACCGGCGGGTCATTTTCGGGAGCCTGACAAAAGACAGCCTCGCCGCCATCAAAGACATGAGCCTGCGCGAGGTCGCCATCTTCGCGCCTTTGATCGTGCTGGTTATTTTGATGGGAGTTTATCCGGCACCGTTCCTGGACATCATGCATGTGTCGGTCGCCAACATGATCACTAATATCGAATTCGCCCTGAATGCCAGTGCGGCCATCAGCGTGGCTGGGAATTAGGGGAGGAGAAAGCCGTGGCCGAAATCCCCAATATTATCCCGGCACTGCCGGAAATGTTCCTGGCCTCGGTCGCCATGGCGCTGCTGATGCTTGGCGTGTTTCATAAAACTGGCGGCATCAATGACATCAAGGCTTCCCGGCTTATTTCCCTGCTCAGCATCGTCGCCTTGTTGTTGGCCGTGTTGCTGGTCTCAACGTTATCCGGCGGTCGGCTGCCGACGTTCGCCAATATGTTTGTCAGCGATACCTTTGCTGTTTACTGCAAAATTTTGGTTCTGACTGGCTCAGCCCTGGCGATCATTATTTCGTATGGCTTCCTGGAACGCCACGACATGGCCCGGTTTGAATATTCCATCCTCATCCTCTTTGCCACCCTCGGCATGATGATGATGATTTCCGCCAACGACTTGATTTCGTTATACGTTGGTCTGGAACTTCAATCTTTGTCACTTTACGTGATCGCGTCGTTTCAGCGCGACGACACCCGCTCGACCGAGGCCGGATTGAAATACTTCGTCCTCGGTGCCGTCGCATCGGGCATGTTGCTGTACGGTTCGTCGCTGGTATACGGCTTTACCGGTACGACGAATTTCGATCAACTTGCCAATTTATTTGATGCCCATCACGGCGAGACCAGCATAGGCGTTATTTTCGGGATCGTCTTTATCCTGGCAGGGTTGGCCTTCAAGGTTTCCGCGGTGCCGTTTCATATGTGGACACCTGACGTGTACGAAGGCGCACCAACACCGGTCACCGCCTTTTTTTCGGTGGCACCGAAGATCGCAGCGATGGCATTATTTATCCGCGTCATGGTTGGACCGTTCGGCGGTCTGGTCGGCGAATGGCAGCAAATTGTCATCTTTATATCGATGGCGTCGATGGCGCTGGGCGCATTCGCCGCCATTAACCAAACCAACATCAAACGATTGATGGCTTATAGTTCCATCGGCCATGCCGGTTACGCACTGATTGGGTTGGCGGTGGGCACCGAAGCCGGAATCCAAAGCGTACTGATTTATCTCTCCATTTATTTGATGATGAATATCGGCGTATTTACCTGCATCCTGTACATGCGGCGCGACGGCCACATGGTTGAAAACATTAAGGATCTTGCCGGAATGAACCGAACCCATCCGATGTTGGCGCTGGCGCTGACGATCTTGATGTTTTCCATGGCCGGCATACCTCCCTTCGCGGGTTTTTTCGGGAAATTTTATATCTTTGTATCCGCCATCGAAGCCCACCTGTACACGCTTGCCATTTTCGGTGTTTTGTCCAGCGTCGTTGCCGCGTTTTATTATTTGCGGATCGTGCAACTGGTTTATTTCGAGGACCTGGAGGAGGCTCTGGATAAATCGGCGGCCCCGGAATTGGCCATTGTGCTCACCGGAACCGGGTTGTTTGTTGCCTTCTTCTTCGTTTACCCAACCCCTATCCTGTCGGCCGCGGCCGCAGCGGCGGCCTCCTTGTTCGCCGGATAATATTTAGGATCATTATGCGCCAACCTGATCTTCCGTCGGCTTACCACCTGGTAAGCCTAGAGACCGTGGATAGCACCAATGCCGAGGCCCGAAGATTGGCGGCCCTTGGGGAAGATAAAGCCCCGGACGGCACTTTGATCTGGGCCAAGGAGCAAACCGACGGGCGCGGTCGGCGCGGCCGAAAATGGTCGAGCCCACCAGGAAACCTGTATTGTTCATTAGTGCTGCGTCCCGATGTCGCCGTTGCCAAAGCCGCGGAATTCGGCTTCATCGCGGCGCTGGCGGTGTTTGATGTCCTCGGCACCCTCGGTGAGCCCGGTCATAAAGTCCAATGCAAATGGCCCAACGATGTCCTGCTCAACGATAAAAAGGTCGCCGGTATCCTGCTGGAAACGGAAACCGATGCTGATGGCCACGCCGATTGGGTAATCTTAGGCTTAGGTCTAAACGTCGGGATATTTCCTGGCGATACGGACTTCCCGGCGACATCGCTAAGGGCTGAGGGTGTGGGCGCCACCGAGGTCGATTGCCTGGATTCCTTTTGCCGCCATTTTCTAAAGTGGACCAATGCCTGGCTGGAGGAAGGGTTTGCACCGATCCGCAAGAACTGGCTATGGCGTTGTATCGGTCAAGGCGAAGAAATTGAGGTGAGGCTTGATAAAGAAACCTTAACCGGGGTGTTCACCGACCTGGATGAAGACGGCGCATTGTTGCTAAAAACCGAAGACGGTGAGCGTAGGATTACCGCCGGTGATGTTTTCTTTGCATCAACGGACTAAAACCATGCTATTGGCCATCGATTCAGGGAACACCAATATCGTTTTCGCCGTCTTTGATGACGCCGACAAAATCAGGGGTGAATGGCGGTCGTCGTCTCATTCGGAACGCACCGCAGATGATTTCGGGGTTTGGCTCGGTCAATTGATGGGAGACGTCGGCCTTATTCCTGACGATATCACCGGCGCCATCATTGCCTCGGTGGTGCCAGCAACGCTTTTTACCTTGAAATCCCTGTGCCGGGATCATTTTCACAGCGAACCACTGGTGATTGGCGAAAGGGGCGTTGACTTGGACCTTAAGGCTCTGGTCGACCGTCCCCAAGACGTCGGCGCCGACCGGCTGGTCAACGCGGTTTCCGCCCACCAGAATTACGGCGGCCCCTTGATTGTCGTCGATTTCGGCACCGCCACCACCTTCGATATCATTGATGCCGATGGCAATTACATCGGTGGAGTCATCGCACCGGGTGTTAATCTATCTTTGGAGGCGCTCCATATGGCTGCCGCCCAACTTCCCCGAGTCGCCATCCAGCGGACTGAAAAAATCACCGGCAAGGCCACCATTGAAGCCATGCAATCGGGCATCTATTGGGGCTATATCGGGCTTGTCGAGGGCCTGGTCAAGCGGTTGCAGGACGAACACGGAGGCGGCCTCACGGTCATTGCCACCGGCGGACTGGCAGGGTTATTTTCAGAAGCCACGGATTGCATCAAACATTCTGATCCGGACCTGACACTTCGCGGCCTTCTCGCCATATATCGACTTAATTCATGAATGCCGAAAACACCGATCAATTAATCTTCCTGCCGTTGGGCGGCGCCGGCGAAATCGGCATGAACCTCAACCTTTACGGCTTAGGCGCCGAGGGCCAGGAAACCTGGGTGATGGTTGATTTGGGGATTACCTTTGCCAACGGTGCCCAGCCCGGCCTTGATGTGCTGATGGCAGACCCGGCATTTATCGAAGAACGCCGGGATCAATTGGCAGGATTGGTGCTCACCCATGCCCACGAAGACCATCTGGGCGCGGTGCCGTATCTATGGCAACGGCTGCGATGTCCCATTTATGCGACCCCGTTTACGCTTTCAATCCTGAAACGCAAACTGGCGGAAACCGAATTCGCCGACCAGGTCGAAATCATCGAAATTCCCCTGGGCGGCCGATTCGAAGTCGGCCCCTTTGATATGGAGTTGATCAGCCTTACCCATTCGATCCCCGAACCCAATGCCATCGCCATCCGCACGGAATTGGGCACCATTCTTCATACTGGTGATTGGAAGTTCGACCCCAGCCCGGTGATCGGGGATACGGCGGATGAAGAAGCGCTACAAAAGCTTGGTGAGGAAGGGGTGTTGGCGATCGTTTGCGATTCCACCAATGTCTTTACGCCCGGCGATTCCGGCTCTGAAGGTGATCTGCTGGACAGTTTGACCGAGGTGATAGGCGATTGCCAAGGCAAGGTCGCGGTGGCCTGTTTCGCTTCCAACGTGGCGCGCCTTGAAACCATCGCCCAGGCCGCCCAGGCCAATGACCGCGATGTGGTGCTGGCCGGTCGGTCGCTGTGGCGGATTAACGATGCGGCGCGTGAAAACGGATATCTCGATGACGTGCCCGCCTTCATCAGTGAAGAAGATGCCGGTCACATCCCTGACGACAAGGTGTTATTTGTTTGCACCGGCAGCCAGGGCGAACCACGCGCGGCGTTGTCCAGGATTGCCCATGGCGGCCACAAACACCTGACCTTGGGCGAAGGCGATACAGTCATCTTTTCGGCCCGCATGATTCCCGGCAACGAGGACGGCATCGGGAGGTTGCATAATCAGCTGGTGCGGAGCGGTGTGCGGGTGGTGACAGGTAAAGATCATTTTATTCATGTCTCCGGGCACCCGGCCCGGGACGAACTGACGCGGATGTATCAATTGACCCGGCCCCGGATATCGGTTCCGGTGCATGGCGAGCGCCGCCACTTGGCAGAGCATGCCGCATTGGCCCGAACCTGTCAGGTGCCGAAAGCCATCGTCAATGAAAACGGCGGTATGATCCGTCTGGCACCGGGCGAATCGGGCATCGTCGGCGAAGTAGCATCAGGCCGCTTGGCATTGGAAGGCAATCGTTTGATCCCCTGGGATGGCGCCCTTGCCAAAAGCCGTAACCGGGCCCTTTACAACGGTTCAGCAACGGTGACGGTGGCCCTGGATGAGGACGGCATGCTTTGTGCCGAGCCTGAACTTTCTACCAGTGGCCTATTGGAAGACGGCGAAGAAGACGTCGCCGACGATGCTATTACCACCGCCAAGGAGGCTCTTAAGGGAATGAAGGGCAAGGACCTAAGGGACGACGGCAAAGTCCGAGAGACCGTGCGTGTTGCGGTCCGACGCAGTTTCCGTAAAAATCTAGACAAACGCCCGGTGTGTACCGTGCATTTGGTCCGTGTTTAAGGAGCGTCGTAAAAATTCATGATCGGCAAACTCAATCACGTCGCCGTCGCTGTACCTGACCTGGGCGCCGCCGCTAAGGTCTACCGGGAAATAATGGGAGCCACGGTGTCTGGCCCGCAAGCGTTGCTGGACCACGGGGTAACGGTGGTCTTCGTGGACGTAGGCAACACTAAGATCGAACTTTTAGAGCCATTGGGGGACAGTTCCCCAATCGCCAAATTTCTCGAGAGCAATCCCACTGGCGGCATGCATCATCTATGTTTTGAAGTCGATGACATTATCGCCGCCCGCAATCGGCTGACCGAACAGGGCGCGCGGGTTCTCGGCGACGGCGAACCCAGGGAAGGGGCGCACGGCAAGCCGGTGCTGTTCCTGCATCCCAAGGATTTCACCGGCACCCTGATCGAACTGGAACAGGTCTGATGAGTTGGTATACCGGCTTCGCCACCTACGCCATCAACTGGGGGCTGGTGATGTTCATGGTTCTGCCGTGGGGGGTCCGGCGCATCGACCCCGAAGATCTTGGTGAAGGGGACGACCCCGGCGCACCCGCTAATCCCCGTATCCTATTAAGGGCTGCCATCACCACGGTGGCCGCTGCCGTTATCTTCTGCCTGATCTATGTGGTCTTCATATCGGGCGTCTTTTCGTTCAGGGTGTAATATGAGCTGGTACTGCGAAGTCGCCGAAGACAACCTCATCCACCAATCCTATCACGACAACGAATACGGCTTTCCGTTAAAAGGGAAGGACGCCAAGGAGGACGAGCGTTACCTGTTCGAGCTGCAATCACTGGAGCTGTTTCAAGCGGGGCTGTCATGGGATTTGATTTTAAAGAAACGCCCAACCACGGTGGCCGCCTTCGATCAATTCAATGTCGATACCGTCGCCGCCTACAAGGCCAAGGACGTCAAGCGACTACTCGGTGACGCGGGAATCATCCGCAACAAGCTCAAGGTCGCGTCGATCATCGAGAACGCCAAGCGCATCCAGGCGCTTGGCGACAGCCATGACGGCTTCGCCGCCTGGATCGCCGCCCACCATCCGTTAAACCGGGCCGAATGGACGAAACTGTTCCGCCAGACCTTTAAATTCATGGGCAGCGAAATCGTCAACGAATTCATGATGTGTATCGGTTATTTGCCCGGCGCCCATCATGAGGATTGCATGGCCTACAAACGCATCGCCAAGTTAAGCCCGCCCTGGATGCAGGTCGATCCTAAGGTCTTTGCCGATGGTTGAAGCCGGGGCGGTAAACGCATAAAGTCCCACTTCCTAAGCGTCCGTTGACGCAACCAGTATTCGAGGCCATTCCACCGATGCGCTTATCCCGCTTTTTCATGCCGACCATTAAGGAAACCCCGTCCGAGGCGCAGATTGTCTCGCACCGATTGATGCTGCGCGCCGGTATGATCCGCCAATCCTCGGCCGGTATTTATTCATGGCTACCGCTGGGATTGCGGGTTTTACGGAAAATCGAACAAATCGTGCGCGAGGAACAAGATGCCATTGGCGCCCAGGAAATGCTGATGCCGACTATTCAGCCCGCCGACCTGTGGCGCAAAAGCGAGCGTTATGACGCCTACGGCCCTGAAATGCTGCGCATCACCGACCGCCACGATCGCGACATGCTGTATGGCCCCACCAATGAGGAACAGGTCACCGAGATTTTCGCCGACGCCGCTAAAAGCTACCGCGACCTACCCAAGATGCTCTATCACATTCAATGGAAATTCCGGGACGAGGTTCGGCCCCGGTTCGGTGTCATGCGCGGGCGTGAATTTTTCATGAAAGATGCCTATTCCTTCGATTTGGATTTCGAAGGCGCGAAACGGTCTTACAACAAACAATTCGTCGCTTATCTCAAGACATTCAAACGGATGGGCTTAACGGCGATCCCCATGAAGGCCGATAGTGGCCCCATTGGCGGCGACATGAGCCATGAATTCGTGATCCTGGCCGATACCGGCGAAAGCGAAGTGGGCTGCCATCGTGATCTTTTAGAGAACGAATGGCTCAATACTATCGACCTAGAAGGTGACTTGCAGGTTGTCGTCGACAGCTTCACCGATAAATACGCCGCCACCGACGATGAACGCGACCTGGATATCGAAGGATCACTTGGCGACGACCTAGTGGTGGCGCGCGGCATTGAGGTCGGCCACATATTCTTTTTCGGCACCAAATATTCCAAAGCATTCAACGCCGTCGTCACCGGCCCCGGCGGTGACGAAATCACCGCCGAAATGGGATCCTACGGCATCGGCGTGTCGCGACTGGTCGGCGGCATCATCGAAGCCAGCCACGATGACGATGGCATCATCTGGCCGGAATCGGTGGCCCCCTTCAAGGTCGGATTAATTAACTTAAAAGTCGGCGATGATGAATGTGATAAGGCCTGTGAAGACCTATACCGGCAACTTCAGGACGCAGGCATTGAGGTGTTGCTGGATGACCGTGATGCCCGCGCCGGGGCCAAGTTCGCCGATATGGACCTGATCGGTTTGCCCTGGCAGGTGGTGATCGGCCCGAAGGCGGTTGAGGCAGGGGTCGTCGAATTTAAAAACCGGGCCAGCGGCGATCGCCAGGAAATCAGCGCCGAGGCCGCCATAGCCCAGTTGACGGCCTGAAGAGGGAGCGAAGGGCGTGTTTTCCTTCTTTGAATGGATGGTGGCCATGCGCTACCTTAGGGCGAGGCGACAGGAAGGATTCATTTCGGTGATCGCCTGGTTCTCCTTATTGGGAATTGCCTTGGGCGTTGCCACGCTGATTATCGTCATGGCGGTGATGAACGGTTTCCGCGAGGAGCTGCTGTCCCGAATTCTGGGTATCAACGGCCACCTCAGCATCTATGGCCAGACCAACCAACTGCGGGATTTCGATCCCATTGCCGAGCGGCTGCGCAAGGTGACAGGCGTTGTCGCCGTAACGCCAATGATAGAAGGCCAGGTCATGGCGACGGCGCGTGGCATCGCGCAAGGGGCGGTGGTGCGCGGCATCCGGGCTCAAGACCTCGCCGCCCGCAATATCGTCGCCGACAACATCAAGTCGGGTTCCCTGGCCGACTTCAAAGGCAAGAATGCCATCATCGTCGGCCAGCGCATGGCCTCCAAGATGGGGGTTCTGGTTGGGGACAAGATCACCCTGATATCCCCCAAAGGCAACACCACCGCCTTTGGCACCGTTCCCCGGATGAAGGCTTACACCGTCGCCGCCACCTTCCAAATCGGTATGTACGAATATGATTCCAGTTTCGTCTTTATGCCGCTGGAAAACGCCCAAGTGTATTTCAAGATGCCCGGCGCCGTCAGCAACCTTGAGGTCTTCGTCACTCACCCCGATGACGCCATCGCCATCGGCCGGGACATTTCCAAGGAAATGAAAGGGAAGGCCCGCATCCACGATTGGCAGCGGGTCAACGCCAGCTTTTTCAACGCTATCCAAGTCGAACGCAATGTCATGTTCCTGATCCTGACGCTGATTATTGTGGTCGCCGCCTTCAACATCATCTCAAGCCTGATCATGTTGGTGAAGGATAAGGGCAAGGATATCGCAATCCTCAGAACCATGGGCGCCACCAGCGGCATGATCATGCGTATTTTCTTCATTGCCGGCGCCTCGGTCGGCACCATCGGCACCATGGCCGGGTTCGGGTTGGGGCTGGCATTCACCGAAAATATCGAAACCATTCGGCAATGGATTCAAGGGCTTACCGGGACCGATCTGTTTGCCGCCGAAATTTATTTCCTGTCGAAGCTTCCGGCGGTGGTGGATCCGTCCGAAGTCGTCGCCGTGGTGTTGATGGGGTTGGGGTTGTCGTTCCTAGCGACGCTCTATCCGGCGTGGCGGGCATCCAAGCTCGATCCGGCGGAGGCGCTGCGCTATGAGTGAGCAGGGCATCACCGGCGCCGCCAATAACGCGCGGGTGTTGGACCTCACCGGGGTCCAACGTACCTTTTATCAGGGCCGCAACGAGCTCAAGGTGCTGCGCGGTGTCGATCTGGTGTTACGCCAGGGAGAAATCGTCGCCCTGGTAGGGCCGTCCGGGTCCGGTAAATCGACCCTGCTCCATATCGCCGGATTGTTGGAACCGCCCGACGCCGGCGACGTCGCCATTGCCGGGCAATCGTGCAACGGCATGAATGATCTAGCCCGCACCACCATGCGCCGGGAGCATCTTGGCTTCGTCTACCAAAACCATCACTTGCTGCCGGAATTCTCGGCGCTGGAAAATGTCGCCATCCCCGCCATCATTGCCGGGCTCAGCCGCGGCGAGTCGAAAAAGCGGGCCAGGGAAATCCTCGGCTGGATGGGGCTGGAAGCGAGAGAAGACCACCGCCCGGCCAGACTCTCGGGCGGCGAGCAGCAACGGGTCGCCATCGCCAGGGCACTGGCGTCGAAGCCGAGCCTGTTATTGGCCGATGAACCGACCGGCAATTTGGACCCGGCGACGGCGTCAGACGTGTTTGAGGTGCTATTGAAACTGGTCCGCGGGGCCGGATTGACGGCCCTCATTGCCACCCATAATCCGGATATGGCCTCACGCATGGACCGCATCGTTAACCTTGAAAGTGGCCGTCTGATTGAGGGTTGAGTTAAATTCCCGTGCCCTGTCAAAAACATCCTTTGTCGAAATAGGTTTTCCGGCGGGATGCGCATTGTCGATGTGGCCGATCCGCTGGCGCCGCAAGAGGTCAGCTCGTTCGTGCCGGAACCCGTCAACGGGCAACCGGCGCCACAAACCAACGACGTCAACGTCGATGACCGTGGCCTGATCCACATCGTCGATCGAAACGCCGGTTACGATATCGTCAAGTACGAAGGCTAAATCCCAAGCGTTTTCAGTTGTTTTTCCGGATACCGGGTGCCGGCCGTTATATCGACGGTGAACACGGCGGCGAGTTCTTTTTGCTCGTCGTCTGCCAAGTTAACGTCGATGGCGGCGATGTTCTGTTCCAGGTAATCGGGCCGCTTGGTGCCCGGTATGGGTACCAAATCGTCGCCTTGGGCCAATACCCAGGCCAAGGCTATTTGTGCCTGGGTCGCGTCCTTGGCAGCAGCAATGCGTTCGATGACAGGCAACAAGGCGGCGTTTTTTTCCATGTTTTCGGGCCAGAACCGCGGATGGTCGTGGCGCCGGTCACTTTCGATCAGGTCTTCGGGCTTGCGGATGGTTCCGGTCAAGTAGCCCCGGCCGAGCGGCGAATACGGGACAAAGCCGATCCCCAAGTCGCGGCAAAGGGGGAGAATTTCGGCCTCGACGAACCGCGACCACAAGGAATACTCCGTCTGTAACGCCGATATGGGATGCGTTGCATTGGCGCGGCGAATGGTATCGGGTCCGGCCTCGCAAAGGCCCAAATAACGCACCTTGCCCTGTTCAACCAGACGCGCCATGGCGCCGACTGT
>Ga0066376_10004427_pt1 | contig 12193 bp, 13 predicted proteins | sample Knorr_S15_td_Bot_FD_77009 | JGI IMG/M metagenome (GOLD analysis project Ga0066376, IMG submission 77009) | Marine microbial communities from Southern Atlantic Ocean transect - Knorr_S15_td_Bottom_ad_5009_LV_A | ecosystem: Environmental > Aquatic > Marine > Oceanic | place: Southern Atlantic... | reverse complement strand
TCATCCTGAGCCAGGATCAAACTCTCCATTGTAAAAAGTTTAATTCAATTTGCTGACTCTCACTATTAACGGGGTAAGTTTTTATCTTACCTTCTCTCTTCCAATATATCTTTCAAAGAACTTGTCTCGCTCTAGTTGAGCACTAAATCTTATCGTTTTAGCGGCTGCAAATCTACAACCTTTTTCCATTCTCACAAGTCTTTTTAAAAAACTTTCCTTCTTTTTACTCGGAAGAAAATCTTTAGAACTTCTTTGTGAAAAACGGATTGCAAAAATACAAGTTTTTTCCATTCAACACAAACACTAAACGCATTTATTTGAAGAAATCTAAGACTTGATAAAGAACGGTGCTATACTTGTTTTTAGCGGTGGCAAATGTAGCTTCTTTTATCAATCCTGCAAGCACTATGTATAAGTTTTTGCCAAAGAAATTCAAAGCATACTGTATGCCATATAAATAGACCTGAAAATAATTTTAAATAACCTTATTACAAACTAAAAAAAAGCCGCAAATGCGGCTTTTAAAATACTATATAAGTACTGGGTTATTTACTATGGAGTAGATTTAGAAACCGAAATCACCTTTCCTTTATAAAACTGATCCCCATTTAAAGAGAAGTCTTTTATATACGAGGCCATCGATTCGGCAGTAACTGGTGCTTGATAACCTGGGAAAGCTTCTTCTAACATCTCGGTTTGGACAGCGCCTAGTGCTAAACAATTAAATGTGAGATCCGTTTCTTTAAATTCTTCGGCTAAACATTCGGTTAAACCAACTAATGCCGCCTTAGAAGAACTATAAGCTGTGAGCCCAGGGAATTTAACAGAACCCTGCACACCTCCAACACTACTTATATTAACTATATGTGCATCTTCAGAAAATGAAGGGAGCAATGTTTGTGTCAATTTAAATACCGAAAGAACATTCACCTTATAAACACGGTCTAGCTCCTGCTCGGTAATTTCTGCAAAAGGTTTTGAAACCAAAGCACCCGCATTATTAATCAGGATATCAACTTTCGAGAAACACTTATGTATATAAGGAGTTAAAACAGACTGAAAATCACCTTCTACTAAATCAAAAGGCAATAAATAAATCTTAGCATCTGGATTCTCTATTAAAACCTCAGACTTTAAGGTTTTCAATTTCTCTTGATTTCGCGACAAAGCAATCACCTCATGCCCCTCGGCACAATACTGCTTTACCAATTCGAAACCGATACCTCTACTGGCGCCTGTAACTATAACCCTTTTCATCTCTCTATAATTCGTCGAAATCAATAATAAGCTTATCACTGGTGGGATGCGACTGGCAGGCTAATACAAAACCTTCATCTAACTCATCTTGCTCCAAGGCAAAGTTCACATCCATCGTAACACTACCTTCCATTACCTTGCACTTACAAGCACAGCACACGCCACCTTTACAAGCAAATGGTACATCTGCTCCAACCTCAACAGCAGCATCCAAAACAGACTCTCCATCTTGCGTTAGGGTAAATTCATAAGAAACACCATCAACAATAACTTCAACCTGCGTTCCATCACTAGAAGCTACTTTATCTTCTCCTGATTCTTCCTGAGCAACTTTAGGCTTTACAGCTTGGGCTGTTGTAAATAATTCGAAGTGAATCTTCTCCTTTTCAACACCGATATCAGCTAATGTATCCTTCACATCGAAAATCATCTCTTCAGGACCACAAAGGAATACCTCGTCCACCTTTAAGAAATCGATTAAACGCTCGTGATAGAATCTACACTTCTCACCACTTAGTCTACCTCTAAATTGTTCGTTCACCCCAACTTCTCTACTTAAGACGTGGTAAATGCTAAAACGGTCCAAATAAGTATTCTTCAATCCCTCTAGTTCTTCACTGAAGATAATAGTAGCATTGAATTTATTTCCATAGAAAAGTGTAAACCTACTCTTAGGCTCTTTATCCATGATTGTCTTAATAATGGAGATAATCGGTGTAATACCTGATCCTGAGGCAAAAGCTACATAGTCTTTTTCGTGACTAGCATCCAATGGCGTGTAGAAATTCCCCAAAGGAGGCATCACTTCCATGTAATCACCCGCCTTTAAGACCTCGTTGGCGTAGGTAGAAAACTTACCATTAAACACTTTTTTCACTGCTACTCTTAGTTCACCATCCGAAGGACTCGAACAAATAGAGTACGAACGTCGAACCTCATCGCCATCGATAGTGATTTTTAAGGTGATGTATTGCCCTTGAACAAAGTTAAACACATCCTTTATATCTGCAGGAACATCGAATAATATCGATACTGCGTCTTCTGTTTCTCTTCTAACCTCTGTTATTAACAGGTTATGAAATCTTGCCATCTTCTTTCAAAATTTGCGGTAAAATTAAACAATCTTATGCAAGCAAGCATAGTTCTAAATAATTTTAAGCTACCAAAAGAATTCCGTAATTTTGTTAGTTTGAACCTTGCTATAATTTCGCAGTAAAATAGAGACCATGAGCAGAGAAGAATTAGAAGCAGAATTTCAGTCTAAAATCGATGCTGAGCAAAGGATAGAGCCACAGGATTGGATGCCTGAAGCCTATCGGAAAACTTTGATTCGTCAGATATCACAGCATGCCCATTCAGAAATTGTGGGGATGTTACCAGAAGGGAATTGGATTACCCGAGCTCCCAATATGAGAAGAAAGATGGCCCTTTTAGCGAAAGTACAAGATGAAGCAGGACATGGTTTATACCTATATAGTGCAGCCGAAACCCTTGGGATGAGTCGCGAAAAAATGGTGGAAGACCTATTGAGCGGGAAAGCTAAATACTCGAGCATCTTTAATTACCCCACACTTACCTGGGCCGATATGGGCGCCATAGGTTGGTTAGTTGACGGAGCGGCAATTGCCAATCAAGTTCCACTTTGTAGAGCATCATACGGACCTTATGCCCGTGCTATGGTACGCGTTTGTAAAGAGGAAAGCTTTCACCAAAGACAAGGTTTCGACCTAATCTGCACACTCGCCAAAGGAACACCAGAACAAAAAGCCATGGCTCAAGATGCTTTGGACCGTTGGTGGTGGCCAGCAATCATGATGTTTGGTCCTAACGACGATGAGTCGCCAAACTCTGCACGATCGATGAAATGGAAAATCAAACGTTTTTCCAACGATCAACTACGACAAGAATTTATTGATATGACCGTTCCGCAAGCTGAATTAATCGGCTTAACGATTCCAGATCCAGATTTGAAATGGAATACAGAAAAAGGACAATACGATTTCGGTGAGATTAACTGGGATGAGTTTTTCAATGTTATCAAAGGAAACGGACCTTGTAATAAGGCTCGATTGAAAGCTAGAAATGACGCTCATAACAAAGGCGCTTGGGTAAGAGAAGCCGCTGTAGCCTTCGCTGAGAAAAGAACAAACAGAAAAAATACTGCTAAAGCATCATAGATATGAAAAACACTTGGCCTTTATGGGAAGTATTTATCAGAAGTAAAAACGGTTTACATCACAAACACGTGGGGAGTTTACATGCGGTAGATGCCGAAATGGCAATCGAAAATTCGCGCGATGTATATACTCGACGTAGTGAAGGAATCAGTATTTGGGTAGTGCCTTCAACAGAAGTTCACGCATCAAACCCAAATGAAAAAGGTTCTTTATTTGATCCGGCAGACGATAAAATTTATCGTCACCCTACATTTTACAATGTGCCGGATGAAGTTGAAAACATGTAAACTGTAAGAAATTGATGAATACTCAAGAAGCTCTATTTAAATATTGTTGCCGTATTGGCGACAACAGTTTAATTTTGGGCCACCGTCTCTCGGAGTGGTGTGGTCACGGACCTATATTGGAAGAAGATATCGCTATGATTAATATAGCTCTCGACCAATTAGGACAAGCAAAAACGATATTAGCCTACGCTGGTGAAGTGGAAGGAAAAGGTAGAAACGAAGATAGTTTAGCCTTTTTAAGAACTGAACGTGAATTTAGCAATGCGATTTTAACCGAACAGCCAAATGGACATTTCGGAACTACCATTGCTCGTCAGTTTTTTATGGATGTATTTAATTACTACTTCTACCACGATTTACACTTCAGTAAAAATGAAACTTTGGCTGCCTTTGCTGAGAAATCTCTAAAGGAAGTTACCTACCATATGCGTCATACTTCTGAATGGATAATTCGTTTAGGGGATGGTACTGAAGAAAGTCACGAGAAAATCCAAGAAGCCATTGACGACTTATGGATGTTTACCGGCGAGCTTTTCAAAATGGATGAGGTCGATGAGATCTTAATCGCAGAAGGCATTGCAATTGACTTGAATAAAATTAAAGAACAGTGGTCTGCTAAAGTTCGTGAGATACTAACTGAAGCGACTTTAAGTATTCCAGACGAAAATATGTGGATGCAAGAAGGTGGGAAGCAAGGTTCGCACTCCGAGTATTTAGGTTTCTTATTAGCCGAAATGCAATCTATGCAACGTACGTACCCTAATATGGAGTGGTAAAATGCCTATAGATTTCCACACATCAAACATTTATAAGATCCTCGAAGAAGTGAAGGATCCCGAAGTTCCTGTGATAAGTATAATCGACTTAGGAATTGTGAGGGATATAGCACTTGTAGAGGATTCTTTGCATATTAGCATTACCCCTACTTATTCGGGATGCCCCGCCATGAAAGAAATTGAAGAGGACATTAAAACCGTCCTCCATGAGAAAGGCTACGATACAGTAGAAATTATTACCGTACTCTCTCCCGCTTGGACTACCGATTGGCTGAGCCAAGAAGGTAGAGAAAAGTTGAGAGCCTACGGCATCGCTCCTCCAGTTGGAACTAGCGTTGACAAATCGGCATTATTTGCTGAACCGAAAAAAATAAGCTGTCCACAATGTGGCTCAGAAAACACAAAAATGATTAGTCAGTTTGGTTCTACTTCTTGTAAGGCTCTATATAGATGCGAGGATTGTAAAGAACCTTTCGATTACTTTAAATGTATTTAGATGGAACTCATTAAACACCATATAGAAGATCAAGTTTGTATCATCAAACTGAACCGCCCAAAAGTATTTAACAGCTTTAATAAAGACATGGCTATGCAAATGCAGGCTATTCTCGACGATTGTGAGAAGAATGCTGATGTAAGAGCTATCTTATTAACTGGAGAAGGAAAAGCTTTTTGTGCCGGACAGGATTTACAAGAAATTACCGATCCTAATGGACCTGAATTGAGCGCTATTGTTCGCGAGCACTACAACCCTATTATAGAACGCATCCGTAACATTGAAAAACCAATCGTTTGTGCGGTAAATGGTGTGGCTGCTGGAGCAGGTGCAAACATCGCTTTGGCTTGCGACATTACTATTGCAGGAGAGTCGGTTGCCTTTATCCAAGCTTTTAGTAAGATTGGTTTGATTCCTGATTCTGGAGGAACTTTTTTCTTACCACGTATTATAGGAATGCAGAAAGCTGCTGCTCTAATGATGCTTGCCGATAAGGTAATGGCTGCTGATGCAGAAAAGATGGGAATGATTTATAAGGTTTGTGCAGATGAATCCTTGATGGAAGAAACTTTAAAAGTGGCAAAGAAGTTAGCTTCTCTTCCTACTATCGGTTTGGGCTTAACTAAAAGAGCACTCAACAAATCGATGACAAACGACTTAACAGCACAATTAGCTTTGGAAGACGAACTTCAAACTGCTGCTGGAAAAACATACGATTATAATGAAGGGGTTGCTGCTTTCTTAGAAAAGCGTAAACCTAATTTTAAAGGTGAATAAATGAAGAAGGTTGGAATTATAGGTGGTGGAGCTATGGGCTCCGGAATTGCACAGGTTGCTGCAACGGCAGGACATTCGGTAGTTCTTTTCGATACGAAAGCCGAAGCATTAAACCTCTCGAAATCTAAATTAGCCAAAGTGATGGCTCGTTTGATTGAAAAAGAAAAATTTACTGCAGAACAAGCCGATGCTATTCAAGGGCGTATTTCTTATGCTGATAATTTAGAAGCAATTGCTGAATCGGGAATCATCATCGAAGCAATCGTTGAGAATCTCGATATTAAGAAAAGTGTATTCTCATCGGTAGAGAAATTGGTTTCTGCAGATTGTATACTCGCGAGTAATACTTCTTCGCTATCCATTGCTTCAATCGCAGCGGCTTGTGAAAAATCGGAACGCGTTATAGGAATTCACTTCTTTAACCCTGCTCCATTGATGCCTTTGGTAGAGATTATTCCTGCAATTCAAACTTCTGAGGCAATAGCTACTGAAGCCAGAGCGATTATCGATTCTTGGAAGAAGGTTACTGTATTGGCTAAAGACACTCCTGGTTTCATAGTAAATCGTGTGGCGCGTCCTTTCTACGGAGAAGCTATTCGTATTCTGGAAGAAGGGCTTGCCGATATTGCAACGATCGACTGGGCGATGAAAGAAATTGGAGGCTTCCGTATGGGGCCTTTCGAATTGACCGACTATATAGGACACGATGTAAATTATGTGGTTACCGAAACTGTATTCAAAGAATTCTTCTACGACCCACGTTACAAGCCATCCTTCTCACAAAAAAGATTATTGGAAGCTGGACGTTTGGGAAGAAAATCAGGTCATGGTTTTTACGACTATAGCGAAGGTGCTGTAAAACCAGAACCAACCACCGATATAGCTTTAGGAACAAAAATCGTTGATCGCATTGTAGCCATGTTAATCAATGAAGCTATTGATGCTTTATTCTTGAACATAGCTTCGGCAAAAGACATCGACTTAGCGATGACTAAAGGCGTGAATTACCCAAAAGGTTTATTGGCTTGGGCTGACGAGAAAGGTTTGGATACCCTTTTAGCTCAACTAGAAGAACTTTATAATGACTATTGTGAAGATCGCTACCGTCCGAGTCCTTTATTAAGAAAGATGGTTCGCGAGCAAAAAAACTTTTTCTAATGAGTGATATTGCAAAGAAAGTAGTCGATAAGATGTACGAGAACGATGCCTTTAGTCAATGGCTAGGCATCAAACGTATTGAAGATGGTGCTGGAAAATCGGTGCTACAGATGACCGTTCGCAAAGAAATGCTTAACGGGTTCTATATTCTACACGGCGGTATTGCCTACTCTTTAGGCGATAGCGCATTGGCTTTTGCCTCTAACAGTCACGGAAGAAAAGCAGTTTCAGTTGAAACTTCTATATCGCATACCGAAGCTTGTAAAGAAGGAGATATACTTACAACACATACCGAAGAAATGAGTCTTTCGAATAAGATTGGTGTTTATCAAATTACCATTACAAATCAAGATGATAAAACGGTTGCCCTATTTAAAGGCACTGTTTATAGAACGAGTAAAGACTGGGAAGTTTAGATAGCTATCAGGAATCAGCTTTCAGCGATCAGCTAAAAACAAGAGAACGATTATGAAAACAGCATATATAATAGACGCAATAAGAACTCCATTTGGAAACTTTGGTGGTTCTTTAGCAACCACAAGAGTAGACGATTTAGGGGCTTTAGTGATTAAAACTTTAATGGCTAGAAATCCAAACGTCCCTGCAGATTCTATCGAAGATGTAATTATGGGATGTGCCAATCAGGCTGGAGAGGACAACCGCAATGTTGCGCGTATGTCTTTGCTTTTGGCTGGACTTCCCTACTCTGTTCCTGGCGAAACGGTAAACCGTTTGTGTGCTTCGGGGATGTCTGCTATTATTAATGCGAGTCGTGTTATACAATTAGGCGATGCAGAAGTTATGCTTGCCGGAGGAATGGAAAACATGACACGTGGACCTTGGGTAACTTCTAAAGCTTCGAAGCCTTTTGGTAGAGATATAGAGATGCACGATTCTAGTTTTGGATGGCGTTTTGTGAATAAGAAGCTAGACGCGATGTACGGAACAGAAGGAATGGGCTCTACTGCTGAAAACTTGGCTGAGCTGTATAATATCTCTAGAGAAGATCAAGATGCTTTTGCATTGAACTCTCAGCAAAAAGCTGCCAAAGCTCAAGCTGAAGGTCGTTTTGAAACCGAGACTGTAGCAGTTGAGATTCCTCAAAGAAAAAAGGATCCTATCATTTTCGCAAAAGATGAGTTCATCAAAGCGAATAGCTCATTAGAAATTCTAGGAAAGCTAAGAACCGCCTTTAAGAAGGATGGAACCGTAACTGCCGGAAATGCTTCTGGTTTGAACGACGGTGCTGCCGCTATGCTTTTAGCTTCGGAAGATGCTATTGCGAAATACGACTTAAAACCTCTCGCTAAAATTGTAAGTTCTGCCGTAGTAGGTGTAGAACCTCGCATTATGGGAATTGGACCTGTAAAAGCTTCTGAAAAAGCTTTGAAAAGAGCAGGCTTGACTTTAGAGGATATGGACATCATCGAGTTAAATGAAGCTTTCTCTGCTCAGGCTTTAGCATGTATTCGCGAAATGGGATTGAAAGATGACGATGTGCGTATCAATCCAAATGGAGGTGCGATTGCTTTAGGTCACCCGCTAGGAGTTTCTGGAACACGAATTATCCAAACCGCTGCCCTAGAATTGCAAAAGCAAAATAAACGCTATGCTCTTTGCACCATGTGTATTGGTGTAGGTCAAGGTTATGCTACGATTATTGAAAGAGTTTAATTTGGACGGTGGTCGGTAGACGTTGGTCGATGGCTTAAATTTCAAATTGTCAGTCTGAGCATTGTCGAAGACTAAATTTGAAATTTACCATGGAGTCATGCGGTCTTGCAGTCAAATTAAAGACTAATACCTAAAAGCAAATTCAAACTAATAGAGACCTTCTTCCGTTTTCGGGAGGAGGCTTTTTTTTTATAATTTAGTACTCCTTACTTAATTGAAAGAAATTATGTCGGAAATAGATTCAGAAGCTCCAGAAAAAATAAGCGCTTATATCGAAAAAGCTAATTACGAGCAAAAAGAAATACTCAATCGATTGAGAGCTTTCTTATTGCAAGAGGAGTTTGAAATCACAGAAGATTGGAAATGGGGGGCGCCGAACTACAATTCAAAAGGGATGATTTGTTGGTTAGCCTATTTCAAAAATCACGTGGGGGTTAATTTCTTTAAAGGCTCTTTAATAGAAGACTTGCACGGCATGTACGATGAGGCTTGTATGGATAAAGGAAACCGACAAATCAAATTTCGTAGTGTAACTGATGTGGACGAGATAAAACTAAAACACTACCTCTACGAAGCCATCAAACTCAATAAAGAAGGAACTAAAGTCCTAGCAAAAAAGATTATTACTGATATACCTGTGGATTTAGCCTTAGAATTCAAGTCAAACCCAAAGGCAAAAGAGTTTTTCGAAAGTCTTACCGATTCCTATAAGCGCGATTATCTAGAATGGATCACAACAGCAAAACAAGAGAAAACGCGATTGAAAAGATTAGCTACTACAATTGAGTGGTTGAATGAGGGAAAGAAGAAGAATTGGAAATATGGTGGCTAGTCTATAGCCGTTAGACTATGGTCGATGGATATTGTTTTTTAAGAATTTATAAAACCATTCAATAGCTTTTTACAACTAATAATTTCTGATTGAATAAATCGACTTTGTTCTTGGTTCACGTAATTCTGATCTTGAGAAATAAATACTTGAGTTTCTAACTCATATAATGAACCTCTAGCTATGTATAAGAAATGTAATGTTTCCTTATCGTGATATCTACCACACCCTTCTGCAATATTTGATGGGACTGAAACCGAGCATCTTCTCATTTGATTCGTCAAACCAAATCGTTCTGTTTCAGGAAAACTTCTAGTGAGAGTATAAATAGCGTTAGCAAGTTTCCTACATTTTGACCATACTTCTAAGTTGGTGTAATCCGTTACATTTTTCATATTCTGTATTAATAAGTATCATTATTTAATTTTCAATTCAATATACTAAAATTTTAATCCATCGACTAACGTCTATCGACCATAGTCCAATCATCTACCGTCCAATGTTACTTTCAAATACACCGGTTGATGATCCGAGAACTCAAAATCCATATTTATAACAGCTACAGAATCTGCTTGTAGGTTAGGTGATAAGATATAGTAATCGATGACTGAAGTATAACTCAATTCTGCATCAAAAGGAATGTCCAATTTACGGTTCGTTGGAATCGTTTGATCTGAGATCCATTGCCAATTTTCTGGAATATCACTTTTAATGAATCCTTGTTCTAAATAGCCTTTAGTTGAATCGATAGGCTTGTAATTAGGAGGTGTTTTATTCCAGTCGCCACCGATAATCACATAATTCCCTTTTGCAAACTCATTCTCTGCAAAAGTCATCAGTTGCAGCATCTCCTTATTCTTTTTCTTACCCGATTTATCATAGGCGGAATTATGAATATTGATAACAACTAGCTCTTTTTCTTCGAGCTGAATTCTTTGTGTTAAAAAACACCTCTTCAAAAAAAACAAACGCTTAGGCCATAAACTCTCTGTTCTTAAATCGTAACGAACAGCCTCTTTCACATCAAACTTCGACATAGATAATAAACCACTAAAAGTTGGCCCCATGGGATTGGAAAGTGGAATAGGCACATAATTAGAAGCGTAGTTTAAAGCTAAATGTGATGTAAAAGGTTTATTGAGATTAGCAACAGCCTCTAAAAAGTCGAGTTTCTGCGAACGCCAAGCAAAGCTATCTACTTCCTGTAATAAGAAGAAATCCACATTTGCCTGCTCTTCTATTAAATTGATAATACCATCGATATTTTTCTGAACGGTTTCTTTAGATTGAAACACATCCTCTCCTCCATCGTAAAAGAAATCCGACTCTTCGCCCAAACCAAAAAAACCTATATTCCAAGAGATTAACTCAAAAGTACTATCGCTAAGCGATTGGATATTCTCTGAATCTTGTGAAAGCTTTGTTTCATCTTGGAAATTGTGTTCCGTTATTGTACCGTAAGCAAGTACGCCAACAATATAAATCGCAAAACATGTCGCTAGGATGAAAAGGGCATTTATGGTATAGTTAAAGAGTTTTATCACTATTTCGTTTTATTCCAAGTTTTATAAACACCCTGTTGTTTAGGTCTATCGGCAGGAATCTCTCTAAGAGGTTCACACTCTTTTAGTGTATTCATACAATCGCTAGGCAATTGCTGATAAAGGGCAGTTCCTTTCGTTTTCCATTCGATCATCTTATCGCTTACATCCTTCACTATTTTGGCAGGATTTCCAACGACTACTTTTCTTTCGGGAATAGTAGTCTTGGCAGGAACAAAACACAAAGCACCAATAATACAATTGGCTCCAATCTCACAGTCATCCATCACAACGGCATTCATTCCTACTAGCGTGTTTTCACCAATAGTTCCACCGTGAATAATGGCTCCGTGACCAATATGAGCTCCCTTTTTTAAGGTAACCGTAGTTCCAGGAAACATATGAATGGTACAACTCTCCTGAACATTACAACCGTCCTCGATAATGATTTCACCCCAATCGCCTCTTATAGCAGCTCCAGGCCCTATATAAACATCCTTCCCAATAACTACATTTCCTGTAACATTAGCTTGTGGATGCACAAAAGAACTTTCGTGTATAACTGGCTTGTATCCGTTGAATTCAAATATCATTTGGGTGTTGGTTGATGGTTGTTAGTTGTTGGACGTCCAAATATACTCAAATTAAGGATTGACTAAAGCATCGTTTTTTATCTGCTCTACCAAGTCTTTCTCTATTTGAACTTCATCTTCAGTCAAGCTTCTCCTCTGGGCATAATAATCCAAAATGGCTTCCTGACACTCCCTCATCTCATCAATAGAAAACAACACTTTTCCAGAACGACGAACGTAATAATCTGCTAAATGCTCCAAACTTTCATTTTCGATGCAATAATCAATTTCGGCAAATACTAATGACAAAGAATCTTCTGCTTTATCGAGCATGGCAAAACAAGCCTCGCCGTAAGTATGGAGTAATTTTATGAGCTGCTTTTTGGAATTGAACTTAGCTTCGTGCTTTTTCAAACGATTCCGCATTGACGCATAAGCCTCTTCGCCTTTGGCAGAAGTTCCTGTCAATAAAATGGAATCTGTTTTACATTTCCCAAAACGCTTTTCTTTCTTTTCTATTCTATCAACAATCTTTTGCGCCATCTTTCTGAAAGCAGTAAGCTTTCCTCCTGCAATAGAAATCAGACCATTTTCAGCTTCAAAGATTTCATCCTTACGTGATACTTCCGAAGGAGATTTTCCTTTTTCG
>Ga0066376_10004426_pt1 | contig 12193 bp, 11 predicted proteins | sample Knorr_S15_td_Bot_FD_77009 | JGI IMG/M metagenome (GOLD analysis project Ga0066376, IMG submission 77009) | Marine microbial communities from Southern Atlantic Ocean transect - Knorr_S15_td_Bottom_ad_5009_LV_A | ecosystem: Environmental > Aquatic > Marine > Oceanic | place: Southern Atlantic... | reverse complement strand
CTGTTCGCCGAGGACCGCAACCACATCAACGGGATTGAGAACTTTTGGAACCAGGCCAAGCGCCATCTCCGCCGTTACAATGGCATCCCCAAGCACCACTTCCATCTCTATCTCAAGGAATGTAAGTGGCGCTTCAACTACCGGCCTACAGCCAATCTGTTGAAGGTTCTAACGCAATAGGCCAAAATGTGATTACTTCGAGCTTATCTATGTCAGCCCCTAAAATTTTGCCGCAATCGACGATCATATTTGCTAGGATGGTTTCATTATTGCGGCCTTTTGAGTCGCATGGGTCCGATTATTTTGAGTGAGAAATGACCATACGCACTGCTAAATTTCAGATCGGACAGATCGTCCATCACCGCTTCTACCCGTTCCGCGGAGCCATTTTCGATGTCGATCCCGAGTTTTCCAACACCGACGAATGGTGGGAGTCGATCCCCGAGGATATCCGGCCCATCAAGGACCAGCCCTATTATCATTTGCTGGCCGAGAATGAAGAGACGTCCTATGTCGCCTATGTCTCCGAGCAGAATCTTGTGGACGACGAGACGGGAAAGCCGGTCTCACACCCCGCGATCGATGCGATGTTCGCGGAATTCCGCGACGGCCATTACGTGTTGCACGCCGAACAGGCGAACTGACCCTCTCCCCTTGATCTAACGCCATGACCGGGAGCGCTCCTCTCTGGGTTTTCGGCTATGGCTCGCTCATGTGGCGGCCGGGTTTTGCCTATGAGGCTTGCGAGCCCGCATTGCTGCGCGGCTATCACCGTGCCTTCTGCGTCTATTCGGTGCATCATCGGGGCACCGCGCAGCGCCCCGGACTGGTGCTCGGCCTCGATCGGGGCGGCGCCTGCCGGGGCCGCGCCTATCGCGTGGCGGCGCGCAACGCGGAGGCGATAATCGCCTATCTCGACGAGCGCGAGCAGGTCACCGCGGTCTATTTGTGCCGCATGGTGACCCTCGAGATCGGCGGCAAGCGCGTCGCCGCCATGACCTATGTGGCCGACCGTGGCCATAGCCAGTATGCCGGCAAGCTTGCATTCCGCCGTGTCGCGGAAATCATCCTCGGCGGCCGGGGCGTCTCCGGCGAAAACCCGGAATATCTGGAAAATACCGTCGCCCATCTCGACGAACTGGACATCGCTGACGGCCCGCTCCATGAACTTCTGGAACTGGTACGGGCGGGGTAGGGCTAACTCACGCGCATTTCGAGTAGCCGCAGGAGGTGCAGAGGTCGCAGCCTTCCTGGTGGATCAGGCCGGGCAGGGAGCATTTGGGGCAGTAGGGCAAGTGGGCTTCACCGCCACCGCTGCTCTCGGGGGGTGGCCTGTCTTCGCCGGCGGCCTTGCGCAGGACCAGGGCCACCGGGCTGTTCGCGTCGGCGCCGGGCATGAATCCGATGTCGACGAGGTGGCGTTCGATGACATTGCCGATGGCGGCGATGATCGAGGGCACATAGCGTCTATCGACCCATTGGCCGCCGCGCGGATCGAAGATCGCCTTGAGCTCGTCGACCACGAAGGAGACATCGCCGCCGCGCCTAAACACCGCGCTGATCATACGGGTCAGGGCCACGGTCCAGGCGTAATGCTCCATGTTCTTGGAATTGATGAACATCTCGAAGGGGCGCACCCGGCCGTCCTGGAGGATGTCGTTGATGGTGATGTAGATGGCGTGCTCGCTCTCCGGCCAGCGCAGCTTGTAGGTGGCGCCGGGAAGCTCTTCCGGGCGGCCCAGGGGCTTGGTCATATAGACCACCCCGCCGGCCTCGAAGCGGTCTTCCGGGCGCGCCGGCTGCTCCTTGAGCGGCAACTCGTTCTGGCGTTCCGCATCCTCGTCTTCGGGGACGGCCTGCAGCACGGCGCCGGTCACCGGGTTGGGGCGATAGGTGGTGCAGCCCTTGCAGCCCATGGCGTAGGCCCTGGTGTAGATGTCCTTGAAGTCCTCGAAGGAGATCCCTTCGGCGCAATTGATGGTCTTCGAGATCGAGCTGTCGATGCGCTGCTGCACCGCCGCCTGAATGCGCAAATGATCGATCGGCGAGAGGTCTTCGATATTGACGAAGGCGTCCGGCAGGGCGGCATTCTCGCCATGCAGGCGGCGGAACAGGCGATAGGCGTAATCGCTGACCTCCTCGACGCTGTGGCTGCCGTCGGGCTTCAGCACGGTGCGCCGATAGGTATAGTTGAACACCGGCTCCAGCCCCGAGGATACATTGTCGGCGAGCAGGGAGATCGTGCCGGTCGGCGCCACCGAGGTGAGCAGCGCATTGCGGATGCCGTGTTTGGCGATGGCGGCGCGGACGTCATCGTCGAGGGCGGCGATGCCCTCGCCGGCGAGATAGGCATCGGCGTCATACAGCGGGAAGGCACCTTTCTCGGCGGCGAGTTCGCTCGAGGCGAGATAGGCGGCGCGCTGAAGCGTGCGCATCCAACCATCAACCAGGGCGAGGGATTGTTTCGAGCCATAGCGCGCACCGCACATGATCAGCGCGTCGGCGAGACCCGTAATGCCGAGGCCGATGCGGCGCTTGTCGCGGGCTTCCCGGGCCTGGGCTTCAAGCGGGAACTGAGAGACATCGATGGCGTTGTCCAGCATGCGCACGGCGACGCGCACCACGCGATCGAGCTCGTCGGCGTCGATCGCGGCCCCCGGTTCGAACGGCGCCGAGACCAGGGCGGCGAGATTGATCGATCCCAACAGACAGGCGCCATACGGCGGCAAGGGCTGTTCGCCGCAGGGATTGGTGGCGTAAATCGTTTCGCAATAGGCCAGGTTGTTGAGCCGGTTGACGCGGTCGATGAAGATCACACCGGGCTCGGCATAGCCGTAGGTGGCGCGCATGATCTTGTCCCATAGCTCGCGCGCCAGGACGCTGCCGTATGTTTTCTCGTCGAAGGTCAGCTCCCAGGCGTCGTCCTGCTCGACGGCGGTCATGAAGGCGTCGGTGACCAGCACCGAGAGATTGAACATGCGCAGGCGGCCGGGTTCCTGCTTGGCCTCGATGAAGGTTTCGATGTCGGGGTGATCGCAGCGCAGGGTGGCCATCATGGCGCCCCGGCGATGGCCGGCGCTCATGATGGTGCGGCACATGGCATCCCACACATCCATGAAGGAGAGCGGGCCGGAGGCATCGGCGCCGACGCCCTTGACCGGCGCCCCCTGGGGCCGGAGCGACGAGAAATCATAGCCGATGCCGCCGCCCTGCTGCATGGTCAGGGCGGCTTCCCTGAGCTGGGTGAAAATCCCCGCCATGTCATCGGGGATCGTGCCCATGACGAAACAGTTGAACAGGGTGACCGAACGGGCCGTGCCGGCGCCGGCGAGGATGCGCCCGGCGGGCAGGAAACGGAAATCCGTCAAGGCGTTCTGAAATTTGTCCTGCCAGGCCTCACTGTCGGCCTCCGGCTCGGCGAGGGCCGTAGCAACGCGCCGCCAACTGTCCTCCATGGTGGCGTCGAGAAGCTCGCCGCCCGGTCCCTTGAGACGGTATTTCATGTCCCATATGGCTAAGGAAATCGGCGCGATATTCGACATTCTGGGCTCCAAATAAGGGCGCGTGGGTGGTGGTGATTCGCAACGGCCAAACTCTAATTTTAGGCCCGTGCGGCCGTCACGTCAAGGAATGTTCCTGATATGTTTCCCCGCGATTATACGATTTTTACCCAAGGTAAGTCTTTGTTATGGAAACGCTATTGCGACTTATCCCCAAGTTTCACAAAGGCTTGCCAGGGCTGTGCGGGGATAGAAGCTTATGAATTCGCCGCCTCGGCGATCAAGGCCGCCGTGGCCGCCTCGATTCGCTGTTCGAGCTGGCTGAGGAACAGCTTGCGGTCGAGGCCCGGCTCGATGGCGGGCAGGAACTCGACGATGATGCGGCCCGGCTGCTTGAGGAAACTGCGGCGTCCCCAGAACAGGCCGGAATTGAGCGCTACCGGCACCACCGGGGCGTCGATTTGTTTGTAGACCGCGGCGACACCCGGCTGGTAGGGCAGGCTGGCGCCCGGCGCGGTGCGGGTGCCTTCGGGGAAGATGATGACCTGATGGCCGGAATCGATCGCCGCCCGGCAATCACGGATCAGTCCCTTGAGCGCCTTGCCGCCGCCCTGGCGGTCGATGGAAATCGATCCGATGCTTTTGGCGACCGCGCCGTAGAGAGGAATGCTGATGACTTCCTGCTTGGTGACATAGACCGAGTGGGGCACGAACAAATGGAACATCATGGTGTCCCAGGCCGATTGATGCTTGGCGGCGAGCAGTACGCCACCCTCGGGGATATGCTCGACGCCGCGCAATTCGTAGGTGATGCCGACGACATGGTCGAGCAGCCACAACACCCCCGCCGCCCAGCGCTTGACCGCGGGCTTGATGTCCGCATCGCCGAACATCAGCCGCGGCGTCAGCCGCAGGGCTGTCCAGGCCGTATAGGCGAAGAACAGGCAATTGAAAAGCAGTGAGCGTAGGGCGATCATGAGCCCTGATTCTGAACGACCGCGACCAGATACTTGCTGTATTCGCCGATCAACAGCGCCGTGGTTCCCGGCCAGCGCCACCAGTCTTCGATATGCACATTGGGCGGAAACACCGGATGGGCGATCAGCCGCGCATCCGGCATGGCGCGGCTGAATTCGGACCGGCTGCGCGGCATGTGGTAGCTCGCCGTGACCAGACGCAAGGAGCTGTAGCCTTCCGCCGCCATCCATTGCCGGGTCTCGTTGGCGTTGCCGCGGGTGTCGATGGCGACATGGCCGAGTTCGACGCAGCATTCGAGTTCCTTGGGTGATTGCAGAGAAGCGCGCAGGATTTCGGCCACTTCGACGCCGCGATAGACTCCCGAAATGAACAGTTTCGACGCCCGGCCCTGGGCCAATAGCTCGAGCCCGGCGGCAAGCCGTCCGGTCCCGCCGGTCAGCACAACGATGGCGTCGGTCATGGTTTCGGGCTGTTCAATGCGGCGGGGAATCTGCTCGATGAACCAGAAGAACCCGGCAATACAGGCGAAAATCCCCAACAGCATCAGGGTGAGGAGCAGGCGGGCGGCGCGCCGGCTGCGGCGCTTGCGGAGGCGGCGTACCCTGAAGCTGGTCATGGCAGTTTCGCCAGCGCTTTGAGCACGGTGAAGCGCGCCGTCACCATGGCGATGGCGGCGCTCGCCAGGGGCAGGGCCGCCAGGACCGCCAGGCTTGCGATGGACAGCTCGATCCGTGGCATGAGAGGCGCATCGAGGCCCGAGGTGGTCTGTTGCAGAAAGATGAAGGTGAGCGCCGCGAGACCGAGGCCGATCAGGCCGCTGCGCAGGCCGAGGGCGAGCGCCCGGCGCGCGAAGGCGCGCGCGACGAATCCGTCCTGCGCGCCGATCAGGTGCAACAGCTCGATGGTCTCGCGATGCACCGCCAGGCTGGCCCGGGTGGCGACCACCACCGTCGCCGTCGCCGCCCCGGCGATCATCACCGTCAGCGCCAGGGCCAGCGCCTGCACCGCGCGCGCCGCAGCCGAGAGGCGGCTCATCCAGCGCCCGTGGTCGTCGATTTCAACGCCGGGGGCGGCTTTAATCAGGCGCTGTTTGAGGGCGTCGAGGTCGGGCCTTGCATCGCGCTCGACGGTCACGTCGATGAGTTCCGGCAGGGGCAGGTCGTCGGTGATGTTTCCCGCACCCAGCCAGGGTTCAAGCAGGAAGACCAGTTCATCGCGCTCAAGGCGGCGAACGGCGGCGATGCCCGCGGTTTCGCTAAGGATATCCATAATAGCCTGTATCCTTGTGTCGGCCGCCACCCCGTCCTGGGGCGCTAAATGGAGCGGCAGTTGGACCGTCAGCCGGTCGCTTTGTCCGCTTTGCCAGCGCGCCGCCGATGTGCCGAGGACGAGGGCGCCGGCCACGGCGAGGCTGGCGAGATAGACCATCAGGGCGACGATCCACGGTAAATAGCGGTTTGCCGGGTCGCCATCGAAAGCCAGTTCGGCGCCGCGCTCCCGCATCTCAGCTCGCCCTGAGCGTGTTTTCGGGCCGCATTACAAGGCGGCCCTCGGCCAGGAACAGGGCCGGATGTTTGAATTTTTCTACAAGCTCGCTGCTGTGCGTCGCGATCAGCACCGTGGTGCCGATTTTGTTGAGTTCCTCGAACAGATGGAACAGGCGCAGGCTGAGTTCCGGATCGAGATTGCCGGTCGGTTCATCGGCGAGCAGAAGCTCGGGCCGCGCGACCACCGCGCGGGCGATGGCGAGGCGCTGCTTCTCGCCGCCCGACAGGGTCGCCGGGCTGACCTCAAGCGCATCGGCCAGGCCAACCCATTCGAGCAGCTCGCCGACCTGTGCGGCAATCTCGGCCTCGGCGAGACCGGCAATGCGCAGGGGCAGGGCGACATTATCAAACGCGTTGAGATGATCGAGCAGGCGGAAATCCTGAAACACCACGCCGATCTGTCGGCGCAGGGCGGGGAGCTCATGGCGCGCCATTGTGGCGGTGTCGCGATCAAACAGGGTGATCAGGCCCCGCGACGGCCGATGGGCGAGATACAGCAGCCGGAGCAGGGACGACTTGCCGGCGCCGCTCGGCCCGGTCAGAAAATGAAACGATCCGGCGTCGAGCGCGAAGTTTATATCGCGCAGGACTTCGGGGCCGTCGCCGTAGCGCATGCCGACATTCTCGAAACGAACCAACCCAACCCCCCTCCCGCAAAGTAACCAAGGGCCGTACAATCCCTAAGGGTCTTACAATACTGTACTATTATATCGAACGGATTTATGGCGGGAAACGTGTCAGCCATATTGAACGCTGGCGTTAACCAGCCCATAGCGCCTATAACAAGATAGATTTTAAGATGATTTTACGGCGATGATTCTCAACTGCCCGTCCTGCGTCACGCGCTACCTGATTGACCCCGCGGCACTCGGCGAGACGGGCCGGTTGGTGCGTTGTGCGCGCTGCTCCCATAGCTGGACCGAACGGCCGCCGAAGGACATGCCGAAGCAGGTCGATGTTCTTCCGCCGCCTGAACAGCCTCAGAAGGTCACGCCCTTGCCGCCGGGTTCAAATTTGCCGGCGCTCAACAATGCGCCGAGGCGGCGGGGGTTGATCGGCTGGGCTGCGCTTGTTCTGGTCATCGCCGGCATCGCCGGCGGCGTCTTTTACCAGCGTGAGAAGATTGTCGGTATATGGCCCGAGGCGGTTTTGATCTTTGGCCAGATCGGGCTTGGCGAGGAGACCAATGTCGTCAACTTTGATCTGCGAAACGTCAAGCAATCGACATCCACTGTAAATGACCAGACGGTTGTCACGCTGTCCGGCGAGATATTCAATCTTTCAGACCAGCCGCAAGATGTTCCGAGAGTTATCGCCGATATCATGGATAAAAACCGCGATGTCATCAGGACCTGGATCGTGATGCCGCGCTCAAGCCATCTCTTGCCCGGCGAAAAAACTGAATTCGACGACGACTACATCGATCCGCCCAAGGAGGCGGTGCAAATATCGGTGCGGCTTGAAGGGATGGAATAAGAGGACTCATGCCGCCGGTTGATATTCAAAGTGTGAGCACGCTCTACAGTGCCGAGGAAATTGCCGTACGGGTCGATGCCCTGGCCAAAGATATTGCCGCCGCCATGCCCGAAGACATCCTGGTTGTCGCCATACTCAAGGGCGGTTTCGTCTTCGCCGCCGATCTGATCCGCGCACTCCACGGCGCCGGCATGTATCCCCGGGTCGATTTCATGACCCTGTCGAGTTATGGGGCGGGCAAGGAAAGCTCGGGCAAAGTCTCCATCGCCCGCGACATCAGCGATGATATCCAGGGCGCCGATATCCTGCTGGTCGACGATATACTTGAATCCGGCCGCACCGTGGCCGCCGCCCGGCGTTTATTGCTCGAACGGGGTGCGTCGTCGGTGAAAATCTGTATGCTGCTCGACAAGCCGGGTAAGCGGAAAGTGGAATGCGAGGCGGATTTTTGCGGGTTCGTCGTGCCGGACCTTTTTGTCGTCGGCTATGGACTTGATTTTGCACATTATTATAGGGATTTACCCTATATTGGGACCGTAGATGATTAGTGCCGGAGGGTTCCCATGGCGCGGATACTGCTAGCGGAAGACGAGCCGTCGGTGCGCGAGTTCGTCCAACGGGCGCTTGTTCACCAGGGTCATCAAGTGACCACCGTGAACGACGGCGGCGAGGCGCTCGAAGCGCTTGAGGATGAGCGCTTCGATCTTTTGCTGACAGACATCGTGATGCCCCGGGTTGACGGTGTCGCCCTGGCGCTCAAGGCGTCCAAGGAATATCCCCATATGCGCATCGTTTTGATGACCGGCTATGCCGCTGAACGGGACCGGGCGCATAATCTCGACGCCCTGGTTCATGAAGTGGTCAGCAAGCCCTTCACCCTATCGGATATCTGCGACACGATTGACGCGGCGCTGACCGAAACCCCGTCGCTGGAAAATTAGCCCCTCAATTAAAACCGTTTTAACAGGCGCTTGATATATTCGCGTTCGATTGACGGGCGCTGAAATTCACCGGCGCGGCGATAGAGTTCATCGAGGATTTCGCGGCTGCGCTGCACATCGGCCTTGTCGGGTATTGCTGTGCGGCTGTCATCCTGGAAACCGCGACCGAGTAGCCCGCGCCCCAGAGGATCGAGAGCATTGCCAAATCCGCCGGTTAGACCGCCGGGCCGTTGCGGCGCACGGCCGATCTCTTCCATCATGGCTTGAAGCAGCGCCTGTGCGCCCTGCTGCATTTCGTCGATGGCGGAGGTTTGCGGTCCCACCGCCTGACCGGCCAACCCGGCTGACAGGGCTTGAAGCGCATCCCGCATAGCCTGGCTGGCGCGGTTGAGGGATAAGGGAATGGGCTGCCCATCACCCCCCCAGCGCCGCATCAACTCGCTGAGACCGGCGTGCAAACCTTGCTGCAGGCTGAGCCCGGGCTGAGATTCGCTGCCCCCCGAGCCGCGACTGCTGGAGCCCTGAGGTCCGTTCTGGCTGTTGCCCGTACCGGACGGACCCGGCTGTTCGCCGTTGCCCTGGGCGCGGCGGAACGTCTTGTCCAGCAACTGCTGTTGCCTGGCGATGAGCTTTTCGAGTTCGCGTAAAATTTTCCGGTTTTCACCGCCGCCTTCGCGGTCTTCACCCATCATGCTGTTAGCACGCATGCTCTCCAGCGCTGCCTTGAGCTGCTCCAACAGCTCGCGGGCGGCCTCGCGGGAGCCGGTCTTGGCGAGTTCGCGTATCCGCTCGATCAGGTCGCGGATCTGGTCGCGGTCGACCGCCTGCAAAAATTGCTCTTCAAGGCTCGGCTCGTCGCCGCTCCGGTTTGCCGCCTGTTCCATCAAATCGTTGAGATAGTTGTCGAGCGCCTCGAGCATTTGATCGACCAGACGGTCGATCTCGGCGTCTGAGGCGTTACTGGCGAGCGCTTCACTGAGGGCGCGCTCGGCGTCACGCAAGGCTTGTTCCGAAAGCGCTATGGGGCCGTCCTCGATGACCAGCGCTATATCCCATAGCATGTCCTGAACTTCGCCCACGATCGCATCGGAGATGTCATACAACAAACGCAACCGCGCGACGCGCAGGCCGAGAAAGACATTTAAGTCTTCGAAGAAATGCTCCGGCCGCCGCGAAATATCGTCAAGCGTGTTGCTCACCTGATTGCGTTGGGTGGGGTCAAGCGCCAGCCTGCGGCGCTCTTCGATCAGCCGGCGGGCGACCGGATGATTGAAGATACGTTCGGGCAGCACCATGGTCACCGGTTCGCTGATCCCGACCTGGCCAGGGGCATCGCTGGCGGCAAGTTCGATGGAGACTTCCAGGCCCGCCCAGGGATGTGCCGTAAGGTCGTAAAAATTGCTGTCTTCGGCGCTGGTGATGCCCTCGCTTGGGAGTGTCATGGGCAGGGTGAAGCTGCGGCTCGGGTCGTCTATCAGGGCGACCACCGCCTCAATCGTTACCAGCCCGTAATCATCGTCGGCGAGATAGTCGAGACGCAGCGCGGAGCGCGCGGTTCGCCCGGGCGCGGATGAGAATTCGATCAGCGGCGGCTGATCGACGAGCACCGCGAGCGACCAGTCGCCAAGGATTTCGCCGCCCTGCCGCACGGTTAGGCGGCGGCTTTCGTCCTGGTTTGTCAGCGGGTCCGCCAGCAGGGTCGTGGAGAGCTCGTAATTGCTGCCATCGATGGCGTCAAATTCAATCACTTCGCCGCCGATTTCGAGCTGCGGGACAGCAGTACCGCCATGCACCCGGGCCAGCAGGGCGGCGCCGCTGGGGACATCGACAATTTCTGTCACCGTCCTGGTCTCCGCCAGATCGCCCGTCCCTGCCGCCAGAAACAGCGGCGCCATGGCGGTGTAGGACGGCGGCGTCAGCCATAGGGTCAGCGAGGCGGCGGTCGCTGCGGACGCACCGCTGAAATCGGGTTGAAGCGCGCGGGCCAACCGGTTTGCGCTGTCGCTCCCACCGACGGTGAAGGCAATAATCAGGACCAGAGCCAGGGCCGCGCGCAGGCCCAGGGGATCGTGGCGCGCCATGCCGGGCGAGGGCAGCCCGATGCGCATGGCCTTGGCCCGTTGCGCTATCCGCTGCAGGTGAGTCCGCCACAGGGCTCGTCCCTGGTTGTCATGGACGCCCGTGGCGGGACTATCGCGCAATGCCGCGAGGGGTCGGTGAGTGAAGCCGCTGGCGGTCTCCAGCCGACGCACCGCGGCCTCCTCGCCGGGATAGCGCCAGCCCCGCAGCCCCTGGATCAGAGCCAGGATGAAGCCGATGGCAAACAGCAACAGGGCGGCTGCATGGAGGCTGCCAGGGACCCGCGACCAGAGATTGAAGAGCGCCGCCACCAGGAAGATGCCGGCAATCGCCACGGCGGGCCAGAGCGCCGGCCACAGGCTCTCCCGGGCCAGACGGAGGCGGGCGAGCCACAACCGCCGGGCCATAAACCTGGCCAGGGCGCGAATTTCTGTCGATCCCGAACCGGACCCCATTGTCACGCCGCGCCGCGTTTTGCCGGGCGGCTGTCGGTGAGCCAGTCGGGCAGGGCTTCGAGGGCCGTCATTTCGTCGAATTCGGGCCGCCGCCTGATGATCGCGAAGCGCTCGCCGTTGACCAGCACTTCGGGAATCAGGGGCCGCATATTGTAGCTCGACGCCATGATCGCACCATAGGCTCCGGCCGTGCGAATCGCCAGCAAATCCCCCGCCGCGACCGTTGGCAGGGGGCGGTCCTTGGCGAAGGTGTCGCCGGATTCGCAGATCGGGCCGACGATATCGGCGGGCGTGGCAGCGTCGCCTTCAGCGGGCGCCGCCACCGTCTCGATCTCGTGGTAGCCGTCATACATGGCGGGGCGCAAAAGATCGTTCATGCCCGCATCGATGATGACGAAGCGCCGCTCGCCGCTCTGCTTGATATAGAGCGCCTTGGTCACCAGGACGCCGGCGTTGCCGACCATCATACGGCCCGGCTCGAGCAGCAGCTTGCAATCGAGACCGGCAATGGCGCGCTTGACCATCTCTGCGTAGGCCTCGGGCGCGGGCGGCGTTTCGTCGCGGTAGCGGATGCCGAGGCCGCCGCCGACATCGAGACTCTCGATCTTGTGGCCCTCGCCGCGCAGGGCCAGGGTCATTTCCGCCAGGCGTTTGAAGGCAAGTTCGTAGGGCCCGAGATCGGTCAGTTGCGAGCCGATATGCATGGCCAGCCCGATCAACTCGACCCCCGGCAAGCCGGCGGCATGACGGGCAACGGCAGGGGCGTCATCGGCGGCGATGCCGAATTTATTATGGCTCATGCCGGTGGAAATTTTGGCGTGGGTCTTGGCGTCCACATCGGGATTGACGCGCAGGGCGATAGGTGCGCGAAGGCCACGCGCCTCGGCTAGGCTGTTCAGGACCTCCAGCTCGGGAAGGGATTCGATGTTGAACTGGAGAATTCCCTCATCGAGGGCGAAAGTCATCTCATCGGCAGTCTTGCCGACGCCGGAGAACACAATGCGCTCTGCCGGCACGCCGGCGGCGAGCGCCTGTCTGAGTTCGCCGCCCGAGACCACATCGGCGCCGGCGCCGAGGCTGGCGAAGATCCGAACCACCGCCTGGTTGCCGTTGGCTTTCAGGGCGTAGCAGACGGTCGCATCGACATCGGAAAAAGCCTCGGCGAAGACCCGGTAATGGCGCTCCAGGGTGGCCGTCGAATAGCAATAGAAAGGCGT
>Ga0066376_10004424_pt1 | contig 12198 bp, 8 predicted proteins | sample Knorr_S15_td_Bot_FD_77009 | JGI IMG/M metagenome (GOLD analysis project Ga0066376, IMG submission 77009) | Marine microbial communities from Southern Atlantic Ocean transect - Knorr_S15_td_Bottom_ad_5009_LV_A | ecosystem: Environmental > Aquatic > Marine > Oceanic | place: Southern Atlantic... | reverse complement strand
CTTCGAGGAAAAGAACTTTCCAAACGGTCGTGCAAATATCGTTGCAGAACTAAACGGCATGTCTAATTACAATATTCATAATATGGATATTCGGGTCAACCTCGATGATGATTCTCCCCAAATTACTTTCATTACAACTTCGTTGATTCGAGTTCGTTCAGATTCTTTGGATGGTCTACAAGTTTCATTCAAGATTGAAGATGATTTTGGCATGCCGCAACAAAGTGTGATTTTGAATTGGGTTTTCCAGCGCAATGGCTTGGCAATCACAGGTGCCCAAGGTCAATTGGAAGTTGACTTTGTCAGCCATGGAATCTATTATGATATTCTCAACCTAAGTGAGCAAATCGAAACAGCAGAATTACGCGGTTCTGATGAAATAATAATCTGGGTAGAGGGCAGAGACCTTGCAGGAAACCCCTTGACTGGAGCAGGTTCTGAATACGAACCAAGGCGGCCCGCTTGGGATTACATCGCCTTTTCACCCGAAGTCGTCCACATCAGTGTCACACCACGCATTGCAAAGTTAGGAGAAATAATCAATATCGATGTGCAATTGCAGAATACTGGCATCTTAAGTGGAAATATCACACTGAACCTTTGGCAGATACAAGATGGAACGATGGTATTCCTCGTCTCATCCGAAACTATTCGTCTTCCTTCAGGCTTATCTTTCACGCAGAGCTTTGATCACGAGATAGCGATGATGGGCGACCAGCAACTATACCTCTCCTTTGATGATGAGGAGGACTACGTTCCTGTGCCATTGGGAATCGTCAGGGATTCATTCAACGATGATACTTCTTCAGGAATGACTACGCCTATGGTATTTGGATTCCTTGGAGTCTTTATTCTAGTAATTGTAGTGCTATTTGTGGTAAGGCCTCGTCATTCCTTTGAGGAAGAGTGGGAAGAGGAAGACGATGCTCCACCCCCGCCTCCTCCTCAAGAGGTAGCACCACCGCGTCCTGCTGGTCTTGATATCGTCAATGAAGAAGAGTAGTCTTCTTGAACGATAGGCGGCACGACTGCTTGTTGCCGGGGTTGGAGAGCGGTCAAATCCGGGGGACTCAAGATCCTCTCCCCAGCGGTTCGCAGGTTCAAATCCTGCCCCCGGCACTACTGCCAAATAGAATCGATAGTTCGGCAAGGGCACACAGAGAGTCTGCGCACTGGGTAGCGAGCAAACAGACCCACTGAACACCCTTCAAACAGATTTTAGAAGTTTAATGGGTTTTCGGATAACCCCTTACAACTTATCCGAATCAATTGATTGGCGGTTGTAATGATTCACTGTTGAATCATTGATTGATTTTGTGCCATACCTTGACTTCTAGCAACCAATAAATTGTTGTATTCTGTTGTGCGCTTAGAGGATGTTATGAGTCCCATCAACCACAATACAAACGGGACAATTATTGTCCAAATTAGGAATAAGGAAAGAAGTACTCTGATAATACCACTTTTTGTATCTTCTAGGTAAAAGAAATCCAAGCCAGGCCAAATAATTGCTAGTACTATCGCTAAACCTGAACTTTTTGCATTCATCATGGGCGTTTGTTGGACATAAACTACCTGTTGTTGAGGGACTTGTTGCATTACCTGCTGTTGAGGGGCTTGTTGCATTACCTGCTGTTGGGGACTCTGTGGGGCTTGCATGTCCATCCTATGTTTTGATACTAATTATGCTTTATCCCTTCCAACACCCTTTGTATCAAAGGGTGTCGTGTGGATACCCTTTGCAACAGTGGGTCAGCATTGAGAGTGCCATCTGGGAGAAGCGATGGTTTAGACGACAGTAATCCAGACGGTATCGTAGGCATAGTCGCGTCCATCGTAGACCTGAACAGTGAATTCCCATGTTCCAACCCCTAGCCTTTGAATATTTACGGTCATATTCCTATCATCGAATGACTCTGAACAATTGTCGCAACTCCAAACATATCTGAGAGGACTTGGAGAACTATCCGGGTCGTATGAACCGCTGGCATTTAGAACGAAGTCATCACCAACAACTCCGCTTTGATTTTCACCAGCGTCAGCAATCGGGAGGGCATTCGGTGGGTAACCAGGCCATTGCGAATCTACTTCTTCGGAATAGGTGACTCTGAATTCCCCATCGTCAACGGTTAGTGTGACGTTGTACACTCCCTCAAATTCGTAGTGGTGGTAGCCCTGCTTCGAATATGAGATATTACCATCTCCGAAGTCCCATGTATAGATACATGCGTCATCATCTGATGCGTTACTGACGAAAACTACGTGGGAGTTGGATAAGCTGAGAGTGAATCCACTCAGAGTAGGTACCTGATTAGAATGGTTCTCCAAATCGACCCAACCTCTAGTGATTCCCCCAACCCCATCACTAACAATCACCCAAACTCTACGTGAATTCTGTTGCTCGAAGGCGTAACTCTGGTTCTGACCATCACCATGATTTGTCAAATCGAATTTGTTACCTTGTTTAGCCTTGAAATTCCAGAAATAGGTCATCTCATTACCGTCACCATCGGTGGCGTTGGCGACGAAATCGTAGACATAAGGATTTGTTGAGACTAGCGTAGCAGTCACTGCGTTAATCACAGGTGGTGTGTTGGCAGTATTCTGGCCAAATCTGATACTGACTGTGACCGTGTCATTAGTTGATTCAAGGAGGGTGATGTGAATCGTTGCAGTCGGGTCAGTCCAACTGCGTCCAGGTAACAAGTCGGTGTCCATCTCGCCCTTCCACATGTGGGTTTCGAGGGTGGTGTCGATAGCAAGGGTACTGAGTCCTCCTCCATTGGCAGGGTACAGGGCGCCGGGTGGAAAATTCTCAGTCAATTCAACAGTTGAGAATACACCTTGCGTACGCGGAGTCAGCCAGTAGTAACGCTCACCAGATTGGTCGTTTGGAATCGGGATTCTGATTCCGTTGGCATCGGCATCCTCGATTGTATTCAAGGTCCACTGGCCGTCACTGGTGACAGTTGTTAGATTCTCTTCGCCAATCCATCCCAATCGGTATGCGTCTGACATGCTGAAGAATGGAAGGTTGGCGGGCAATCCCATCACTGAGTTGTAGGTGCCGTAGGTGAACATCTGGCCAGTCCTAGTACTGTTGAACCCGGCGTGCCCTAGGCCAAATGAATGCCCCATTTCGTGATGGATTACTTCGTAGACACGACCTTGGAAGTAGAAGGGGGAGTTAATCTGAAGCCTACTTGCAATAATCTCGACGGTGTTTCCTTGGTTGTCGGTGATATTGCGAGAATCGATGCCCAGAGTAGAGAAACTCGAGGTAGACTGATGGCTGTGGCCGCCAACGATGATTCGGTTATAATCACTCAGATTGTACCCCTCGTCGATTACCGCACCATAGAGTTCGTTCGAACCGGTGCCAATATCTGATAGTTCGTAGGGACCGGCCATAGTGACATTGAACCAGACCTTGCCATATGAGACGTTGGAATACCATCGTCCGACCGATTCGATTGCCGCTTTAATTTCAGGTATGGTGTTGGTTAGGTTCTCCCCCGGGAAATGGGCTGCTATGACAAGGACATTCTGCTGACCGATCGCATTCTGAATCGTTAGTTCCTCAAGGTCGAGTGGTGGAGAAATGCAAGAGCCGTCGTCCTCAGTAGCAGCAGGGTCATAGTTGATTGCCTCTGGGTCAACACAACCGGGAATCGGGTCAGGTGGGTACTCGCATGAACCGTCATCAACTTCCACCGCTGGGTCGTAATTAGTCGCATTCACATCAGTACATCCTTCAATCGGTGGAGGCGCATAGGTACATGACCCATCATCGACTTCTGCCGCTGGTTCGTAATTGGTAGCATTCACATCAGTACATCCTTCAATCGGTGGAGGCGCATAGGTACATGCCCCATCATCGACTTCTGCCGCTGGTTCGTAATTGGTAGCATTCACATCAGTACATCCTTCAATCGGTGGAGTCGCATAGGTACATGTGGCATCATCAATTTCCGCTAAGGGATTGTAATTCGTTGCATTCAGGTTCATGCAACCCAATACTGTAGCAGTGGGCAAAACACAACTTCCATCATCCAATTCTGCATCAGGATTGAAATTGATTGCATTTGTATCCATGCAACCACTAACATTTTTTGTAAGGTCAATAGATGCACCTTGTTCATCATCGACGAAAATATACCAAGTACCCGCGCTGAGCATGACCGCAATTACGAAGAGTGCTCCAATGCTATTCCAAGTGTTGGCTTTGGCAGACATATGGTGACCGGCACCAACATCGGGTTATGAAATCATACCTAATTCAGCGCTTGACGATGAGGGTTAAGAAACCCATCTCCGAGCAGGTGGTTTAATCCATCTCTTGTATTTCCTTTCGCTATACAATGGGCTTGCAGTTCGGCCGCAGAGACGCTACCCTCTGAGGATATGAGCAGTGACTAAGCAAAGAGCATAGTGATACACACGCATATTCAGAGTTTCACAATACAACATCAAACAGCGTGTAAACCTGTAGGATTAGTATTTTCAAACAACACAATAATGAATTGCTATTGCCTCATCAAGTTATCATGCAGGAACAGAACCGCTGCCCTTGGTCGACAAAAGACCCCCTCTACATCGCCTATCATGATGAGGAATGGGGAAGGCCAAACCGCGATGGGCGTCGCTTATTTGAGAAAGTCATCCTTGAAGGTGCTCAATCTGGTTTGTCATGGATAACCATCCTCAAGAAGAGGGAAAACTATCGCCGCTTATTCGATGGTTTTGACCCAGCAAAGGTTGCAGCATATGATGATGAAGATGTTGCACGTTTGATGGCAGATGCAGGCATCATCCGCAATCAGGCAAAAATCCGTTCAGCAATCAACAATGCGAAGGCCTTTGTTGAACACTTTGGAGATGATGAAGATTCTTTCAGCGAATTCATGTGGAGTTTTGTTGGTGGTTCGCCCATTGTGAATCAGAGGAAAAGCATGCAAGAGATTACCGCAGTCACAGATGCAAGTACAGAGATGAGCAAGGCTCTGAAGAAATTGGGATTCAGTTTCGTTGGACCCACTACCTGCTATGCATTAATGCAGGCTGCTGGGATGGTTGATGACCATCTGGTGGATTGCTTCTGTCATACTTCAAAGCGAACATAATTTCATTAGCGCCTTTGTCGGGGTTGGTTAGTCCTTCTGCGTGGTTGACCTCGATTGGAATTTCCTTGATTTGATTGATTTCCGCCTCTTCTTGGGCCCTGCCTAGACTTGTTCCGGTTGTGATTTCTTGGCTTTCCACCGCCTTTACCATCCTTGATTTTGCCTGCCTTTTGTCCAGGCTTCGGAATGGCACCGGGATAATGGAATTGGTGTGAATCATCAACTGGTATGTTTTTTCCAATCAATTGTTGAATTCCGACTAGGTAGCCTGATTCTGTATCGTCGCAAAATGAATAGGAAATTCCCGAGCGCCCAGCACGAGCTGTTCTACCAATCCTGTGAACATAACTTTCAGGTTCGTTTGGAAGGTCATAATTGAAAACGTGAGTGATTCCTTCTACATCGATTCCTCTACTCGCAATATCGGTGGCAACTAGGATTGGAATATTGCCTTTCTTGAACCCAGCCAGTGCTTTTGTCCTTGCACCTTGGCTCTTATTTCCGTGAATTGCTACAGCATCAATTCCGCTCTGGTCGAGTTGCTTAACCAAGCGATTTGCTCCGTGCTTTGTTCGAGTGAAGATAAGTCCTTTCGGAACTTTTTCTTCTTTGATGATTTTGACTAATAGAGTGCGCTTGTCTGATTTTCGGATGAACATAATTTTTTGTTGGATTTTTTCAACTGTCAATTCCTTTGGGCTGACATCAACCATTACTGCATTGTTCAAGAATGAACCAGCAAGATTTGAGATTGAAGTTGGCATGGTAGCGCTGAACAAGAGGTTTTGGCGGCGTTTTGGTAGTAATTTCAGTACTTTTTGGATATCTCTAATGAATCCCATATCGAGCATACGGTCTGCCTCGTCAAGAACGAAGAACTCCACCTTGGTGATATCGATGTGTCCTTGGCCGATGAGGTCTAGTAAACGACCAGGAGTTGCTATCAGGATGTCCAATCCCCTTTGTAATGCTCGAACTTGGGGGTTTTGGCTAACTCCTCCAAAGATTACTCGATGGCGGATATCTAGATGTTTGCTATATGCAGAAAAGCGTTCATCGATTTGTGCGGCTAATTCTCGAGTTGGAGAGAGTACCAATGCGCGGATAAATCTCTTGCCTTGAGGGCGAGAGCGACTCATCACTTGTAGAACAGGTAATGCAAAGGCAGCAGTTTTTCCTGTTCCTGTTTGGGCAACTCCGAGAACATCACGTCCAGCTAATAACGGAGGTATCGATTGTTCTTGCACCGGTGTTGGAGAGGTATAGCCCTCATTCTTGACCGCTTGGAGGAGGCTCTTGGATAATCCAAGACTTTGAAAATCGCTCATATTCATCACTTCAGACCAAGATTTTCGCGCTGCAATTTGCCCTATACGCCAACCAGTCTGTTTACGGGGCCCAACCCATCACCTAAAACACAATAGGGTTGAATCCAATTCAAGTGGTGATTGAGAATCACGGCCCTGAAGACGGGTGGGACTGAACGGAGTTGCCTTCAGAACCGTGGTTCAGGAAACCTGTTGTCATTGGAAGTACATCAAACCCACCCTTTCTCTGCATCATTATTCACTCAAGCCGCCCTAACCTTAATGTTATTACAATAACCTTGATTGAAATGATATTGGCTTTCAGTGTGGCATTGTTATCGCTGGCAAGAAAGCGACGAGATGGCTGATAACACAATATTGAATATGGACCATCCTCCACCCGTGTCATGGTCGTCTCAACCCTTTCACCATCCGTTGCCCTACTACACTCGATGAGAAGCCGAAGTGGAGAGCGGTTGACAATAGGTCTATCAGACGAGGTTATCGCAAGGTTCTGCATCTCAGATGAGACTCTAGTCCAAGCAATCGAGGAAGCCTCTTCTTTGTTTGACAGCCTGCCCTCAACGCAGGCTGATGAAGCAACATTGGTTGAAGAATTACAATCGGACTTCATAAATTTCTACGCCCCAGAAACCGTCAATCCATACGTGGCTATAGCAGCACGTGGACCTTGGATTGTAACTGCTCATGGAGCGGTATTACACGACAATGGTGGCTATGGAATGCTGGGTGGCGGCCATGGCCCTGATGAAATAATCAATGCCATGTCAAAGAATTGGGTAATGGCTAATGTAATGACTCCATCATTTAGTCAGAAACGTCTTGCTGATGGTTTGCGCAAAGAACTTGGCCATACACGAGGGTCATGTCCATTTTCAAAGTTCATCTGCATGAATAGCGGTTCAGAATCAGTAACAGTTGCTTGCCGCATCTCCGATGTTAATTCTCTACGAATGACTGGAGAAGGCGGCCGTTATGCAGGCAAACCGACAAAACTACTGGCAATCGAGAAGGCATTCCATGGTCGTACTGACCGACCTGCTCAACTATCCCACTCTTGTTTACCATCATATGATGCAAACTTGGCAACTTTTAGAGACCGTGATACCCTTCTTTTGGTTCCTTCCAATGATACTGAAGCCTTGCGTGCTGCTTTTGCTGCGGCTGATGCTGATGGCTACTTTATCGAATTAATGGCTCTTGAGCCAGTTCAAGGGGAAGGAAATCCAGGGCAATGTGTTAGTCGAGAATTTTATGATGAGGCTCGCCGTTTAACTTTGGAACATGGCTCAATGTTGCTTGTTGATTCAATTCAAGCTGGAATTCGCGGGCAGGGCTGTCTTTCAATAATCGATTATGTTGGCTTCGAAGATTGTCAAGTTCCAGATTTAGAGACTTGGTCAAAAGCCCTCAACGCAGGACAATATCCACTTTCGGTTCTTGGCTTATCGCCTCGGGCTTCCGAATTATACGTAGTTGGAATTTATGGAAACACCATGACCACAAATCCACGTGCTCTAGAAACCGCAGTTGCAGTATTGGATAAGATAACTCCCGAACTAAGACAGAATATTCGCGATATGGGTGTTGAGTTCCTTGCAAAGTTGGAAGGATTAGCAGTTGATTTCCCGTCAGTAGTCTTGAAGACCCAAGGAACAGGATTGCTGTTGAGCATTGAACTTGATCCTGTCAAGATGAAAGTTGTTGGTCATGACCAAGTGGAAGTTTGGTGCAGAAAGAATGGATTAGGTGTAATTCACGGCGGAGAAAATGCGCTTCGATATACTCCTCACTTTGGCATCACATCTGAAGAAATTGACCTCGTAATAGATGTCACAAGACAAGCAATTCAGGCATTCCTAACTTGAAACAATTCCACCTTCCAATTGATATGCAATGAATGAAAGGATTAGGCGTGGCAAACCGCTTCCAAAATCTCAGTGCTGGCCAGAGCCGCTTGCTTGCATCATTTGGTTCTTTAATACTGATTCTTTCATTAGTGATGGGTTCGTTTAACATCGGCGAGATTAGCGCCTCTGAACCTGTGGAGCATTCATCAAGCATCTCTGTTGAGAAGGTATTCACCCTCGCAAATGAATCTGCTTCAACCACCAACGAGACCTATTTCACTCTAGATGTATTTGTGTTCCTCACAAATGGTGGATTGAAGGATACCACCGATGTCAGGATTGATGCTTACGCCCTAGAGAGCAGTTCTGGCTTAGGTAGGTCGAATTCCAATACCGTTCTGGGCAACCTGCCAGCGCAGACCTCGCAGGTTGGTATCGTTCAACTTGTTATACCACGCAATACAACATACGACATAGAATTACTTATCTGGAAGGAAGGCAAGGTGGTTATCACCGCCGCAGCAACCGTCACCGTGGCTTCAGAATCCAGTGAAACCGGTGCTTCAAGTTCTACCTACAAGGTTGATGGTGATGAGGCTTCATGGGATTCGGGTGATTTGGAATATGGAACTGATAGTGCAACCCGTAGCATGAGTATTGACCTATTCGGTGATGCCGAATTCGTGGGTTGTATGTTATGGCTGCTCGGTATTTTATTCTTCATAGGATTACTGATCAATTTGAATAATAGATACGAGACTTCAAAAGTGGTCCCAAAAACAGTATTTCCCCCTGTGAAATTGAGGGTGCCTTCAATGAATTTAATGAAGGCAATAGCAGGACTCGGAGTATTGTTGATATTGAGTTCAATCTGGTTATCTGCCTTTGTAGATGAACCCGAGAAGATGGCACGCCCTGAAGGTGGACCTCACCTCAATGTGGTCAATGTCTTCCCGTTGGTGACCCCCCTTGCTGATAATGAATCAACTCTTTCTTTGCAGGTCATCTTAACCAATGAAGGAGATGAGGATACTGAATCAGTTGAACTGCGAGCCTTTGCAGTCGAGAGTACTTCTGGAATTGCAAAAGCAGAGGCAACTACTGTTGTTCTGAATTCTGAAGCCGAGAAAACTTCGATGGCTGACCTCGATATGGTAATTCCTGATGGTCAGCGCTATGTCATCTGGTTATTGGCAACCAAGGAGGACAAGGTGGTTCTCCACGGTAAGAGAACAATTGTCTCGGTAGGTGGAAGCGGTTCCGCCCAAGCCTGGAGTACCGTCAAAGCCGACCAGCAGGGCTCACCTCGGGCATTGGCTCTTTGGGCTAGCACTCCCGACCCAGAACCTTGGAATGTGATTGGAATATCCAAGGAGAATTTTTCCGATACCATCTTATTGGCAGGCCTTGCTATGCTGGGTGGGATTCTTGGATTGATGATGCTCCACCCCGATAATATTCGTGGAGATGAGGAGGAAGAAAAGGCAACTCCTGAACTTGAATCTGATGTGGATGAATGAAGCAGATGCCCGGAGTTCTTGAGATCCAAGATATCAACCACTGGTATAGGGAAAATGAAATCGACTTTTCGTGGTTGAATAAACCATCACGACATCAATTCAGGTGGCGAGAAAGCAGCGGACGTTGGAGCACTAACACAAAACGCATTTCCAAATATCCTCAGTTGCTCAAAGCCTTTGGAGGCGAGCCACCAACTGATTTGTATTATGGAACAGCAGAATGGCTAGAACCAATTGGCTTACCTCGAATTAGGGAAACCAACAAACCCGCTCCGATTTTACTAGACCATTTGGTAGTCTTCGACATCGACCAGACCCCGTTCTGCCATCGTCGCCTCGAAGCAGCCCGAAAAATCACTTCTTCATTGGTGGATTGGTTGGAAGAAAATGAGAATTTGGATTTACAGTATATTTCCTATAGTGGCAGTAAAGGATTTCACATCGTTTTGAAAGACCTTGATAGAGAGAAGTTCGCAATCGAAGAGCCCCGCCTTAGAGAGCAAAAAGTTAGAGAGGAACGTAAGCAATTATTGCAACGAGTTATTGCTGCTGGTTTTGCTGTAGATGAAACCGTCACGGCAGATACTCGTCGTATTATTCGACTTCCTTCATCACTTCATGGAAAGACTGGTTGGATATGTACAATCATCGATAAAGAAACTTTAGCAAAGCCATTGCGGACTTGGGTAAAGGACATTCCACGCCATGAAAAGGCAGTAAAGATGCCATATTGGCCACCAAAGGTGAAGGCGAAAAAGAAATCGTCCCAGAAAGAAAAAGCCATCGTTGTTGATCATGGTTCTTGGGTAGTAATGGAAGCCAGTTCTCATGTTGCTGGTACTAAAGATAGGTCGGCATTACTGGCTTGGGTTCCACCTCATTGGGGCAATAAGAGAAAGCAAAGATTGTATGAAGAGTTAGATGAAATCGGCTGGTCTCCTTGCCATCATTGGAAAGCAGGTGATAGAGAGTTACTTTTGGTACCATTGGCTTTTCAAAAACAACAAATGATGCGTCGGTTGAAGGAACTTGGCCTTGGATTAGCATATTCACAATTTGAACGCTTAGGCCATTCATGGACAGGAGTTTCTCCCCGCAAATGGGAGGATGGTTTTTCTGATGAGGATTTTGAATATCTGGGAGTATTGCCTTCTGAAAAAGAACGCTGCAAGGAACCTTGGTCAAATCCGCATTTAGAATTGATTCAACGCCTTGGCGGTTTGGTGCAGATGGATGACCCTATGTCTGAGGATTTCACTGGTTCTGAATCCTGTAGTATTCGCATTTCAAATTTCAAGTGAAGACTATAACCTTCCTGTGGATTCGGTAAATTGCCCCAAAGGGAGCGAAAGCGATGACCGTTGAAGATAACTTCACACTTAGGCAGACTTCAAGTGGATACGGGGTAGGGGCGCCCCGTATCCAAAACAGGTGAACTAAATGGGATTTTTTGATTGGTTGACTGGTGGCAAGAAGTCCGAATCTAAACCTCAACCAGTTCAATATAGGCCAATCAATACAATCGACCTTTCAGGAAATCCAATTTGTGCTTCTGAAACTTGCGCTCAACATGTTTTCAAACCCGAGCACACTCATTGCTATACGCATTGGAAAATTGGTAAAACACAAAGAAAGGAGCATGAAAGGAAGTTAGGCAGAAATGTTTCTTCATCACGAAAAAGAAATTATAACCAGTTGATTTCCTCCTCTTCGCCCCTTTTGGGAAAGCCCATAGAAAGTTGTGATGAACAAACTGTTCTTAATTGTCTAATCACCAAAATGGGGATTCACCCAGGTCATGCTGCTGCATTTACATCTTCTGACGGGGCAAGAGGAGTCATCGGTTGGGCGCCTCCTCTTGACAAAGAGGGATTGGAGAACGAGGGCTATGAATGGACTGACTTCAAAGGAGCAAAATGGTATCGTTCACTTAGCCAACCTGGACCTTGGACTCGCCATGGTTAATGCAATTGGGATTATTGATTTTTCAATTGAGCCATTCATCCACCAAATGGACCAAGGTCTCGGCTCGATAGTAAGGCGATATAACGTCAGCAGCCTGCTTGGTTGATTCGAATGCACCACCTACTGCGATGGAATGTCCAGCCACCTCAAACATCGGGTCATCATTGGATGCATCTCCAACAACACACACATTCTTGGCTTCAATACCCCTTATCTTGAGAGAGTGTAGAAGGCCGGTTCCTTTGTTGACTTGGGGTTCTGCAAGATGAATGGCAAATCCTGTTCGCACCACTGTTAAGTCAGACCATTGTGAATCTGCTAGCAATTCTCTCATTCTCTGGTCATCAGCAACTATCTTCAGGCACCATTCACTTTCTCTCCAAGCATTAGATTCAATTCCGGTAGGGTCTAG
>Ga0066376_10004421_pt1 | contig 12202 bp, 6 predicted proteins | sample Knorr_S15_td_Bot_FD_77009 | JGI IMG/M metagenome (GOLD analysis project Ga0066376, IMG submission 77009) | Marine microbial communities from Southern Atlantic Ocean transect - Knorr_S15_td_Bottom_ad_5009_LV_A | ecosystem: Environmental > Aquatic > Marine > Oceanic | place: Southern Atlantic... | reverse complement strand
CGGTGCGTGTTGTTGCCCTCCAGAAAATAACCAAAGACCTTGTTGAATCCGACCTTGAGACTGGAAATCCCGCTACTCTCAATCTCGCTCGCCTGGTACTCGGCAATCCACTGTTTCCCGCCGGCAACCAGCTTTCGCAGCCGATCCAGTTCCTTGCTGTACCCGTCACGGATGATCCCACCATCCCGGGCATGAAGTGGGCAATCCTCGACCAGCGCCGCGGTAATTTCTTCAGATAGTTCCGGGCAGAGATCCACCTTTTCGACAAGTTCCCTGAGCAGTGAACTGGATGGATCTGCCAACTGTTCAAGGAGCTCGGGAAGCTGGCCGAGCGTGCGACCCACGTGGCTCAGATCTCGAGGACTCGCCCGCCCAGTAGCAATCCGGGCCAATAGCCGCTGCAGATCATAGATGCCGCGTAGCTGCTGGCGTATTCGATCCCTGCTGGCCGCCGAGGCGATGAGTTCTTCGAGTGCGTCATGCCGAGCAACGATGCTCGGAACAGAGGTCAGAGGATTCGCCAGCCAGTCGGCCAGCAGGCGAGATCCCATCGCCGTCACGGTATGGTCCATCACCGACAGCAGCGAACCCTCGCGGCTCCCATCCCGCATTGTGCGAGTGATCTCAAGGCTCTGCCAGGTCGCCGCGTCAATCTCCACCGTCTCTTCCTGGCGGTAAGGCACCAGTCGCTGAAAATGATCAAGCGAGGTCCCCTGGGTCTCTTGCAAGTATTGCAAGACCGCCCCGGCGGCACGAATCGCCAGGCGATCGAGATCATGGTCGTCAAACCCAAACCCTTCCAGGCTGGATGTGCCGAATTGACTCGTCAATGATCGACTCGCTGCATCCAGCCCAAATGACCACTCGGGACGTGGCGTGAGCATGCCGGTTCCTGCCAGCATCGCTGCCAACTCCTCGTTATCCTCCACCAGCAGGCACTCCGACGGCCCGATGCGAGTCAGCTGATCCATTAACTGGGAACGGGAAAAGCTGGCGGCACAGAAGCGACCGGTGGAAAGATCGGCCCAGGCAAGTCCCACGTTGTCAGTCTCCTTGCCACTGTCGCCAGCCGCTGTAACCACGCCGGCAAGGTAGTTTGCCTCAGTTGGATCCAGCAGGGCATCGTCAGTCACTGTCCCGGGAGAAACGACTCGAGTCACCTCGCGACGGACCAGCCCCGTTGCTTCCCGAGGATCCTGGACCTGCTCACAGACTGCTACTCGCCGTCCAGCGGCGATCAGGCGGGCCAGGTAGTTATCGAGCTGGTGATGCGGAAAGCCCGCCATCGGGATCGGGTTCTCCCCCTTGTCTCGACTGGTCAAGGCCAGACCCAGCAACTCGGCCCCCTGCTTGGCGTCCTCGTGAAAGAGCTCGTAAAAATCGCCCATACGAAACAACAACAGGGCATTGCCACATGCCTGTTTTGCTTCATCGTACTGCTGCATCATGGGGGTTTTTGCCATCGGCGGGCAATCTAACACTTTCCACCACAACTGGCCAGTAGCTATGCCGAGCGGGCGTCAGGCCACTGACAGCCGTGAGGATTTGGCCGCCGATCGAGTGTCCGATGAGCCGATGGATAGAATAGATCAACTCTCCAGCCAGTCCTTGAGTACGCCCAGCACGACTCATCATGTCAGACCAGTCCAATAACAACCCAGCACACCTGTGTCGCCTGCTGCGAGTCTGCGCCGGCGTGCTGCTGGTGCCGATCTGCTGCATTGCCTGGGAACTGCTTCGCAGTGACGGCAGCGGATCCAGACTGTCGGCCGCTCGCCTCGTCACGGTAGCAGCCAGTCTACTAGTGGCACTTGGCCTGGCAGGAGTCCTTGCAGGGCCCGACCGCTGGCGATCCTGGATCAGCAGACATCTCCTGGCCCGGCTGGATTGGCTAGGGCCACGAAGACCGACTGCCGGACATCGATTGTGCTGGCTGGCAATAATCATTGCCTGGTCTAGTTTCCTGGTTGCGGTCCAGCGAGGGGCTCCCTTGCAAGACCTAGAAACCACTGACTCTGCTGCCTTCAGCCGATACGCGTCGCAGGCAGCCGACGACGGTGGACCGCTGGCCCTGGTCGGTATGCTCTACCGCGGAGAATACGCCGAGGCCAACCAGCACCCGCTGTTGATCGGTATCCTGTCCGCCGTTGACAAGGAGGCCGTATCTTTCCAGTTGGTGACGACGGGCATCAGCCTGGCGGGGTTCATCCTGGTGACACTGCTGGTCATCCGGCTTGCCGGTCACCAGGTTGGGGCCGTCTTTGCCGCCCTGCTGGCTACCAATGCCGGCTTTGGACACCTCTCGCTGCAGGTCACCTGCGAGTGCCTGTTGATTCCGTTGGTGACCCTGAGCTGGTGGCAATTCCAGCGCTGGACCGAAGCGGACTCAAAACCGAGCACCTGGCCAGTCATGATCGCTGGCGGTGTTCTACTTGGACTTGCCTACCTGGCCAAGGGAACCGGGCCGATCTTCCTGGTCGGTACGCTCGCCTGGCTGCTGCTGGCGAACTGCTGCTCGTCTCGATCCCGGCCGGATCTCACGGGTGACGGTAGCGATTTTCGCCAAAAACATCGCCGCTGGCAGATGGCACTTGTCCTGCTCGTTGCCTGGATGGTGACCGCATCGCCGTTGCTGGCCCGTAACATGCGAATGTATGGCAGCCCGCTCTACAACGTCAACTCGCACTTCCTGTTCCTGGATGAGTTTGAGAACCCGTCACAGGTCGCCAGCCGGATCACGATCGGAAAAGCAGCTCAAGAGTACCTTGCCAGCCATACTGCTGGAGAGATGATCCGGCGGGAAGCGAGCGGGTTGGCCTGGGAGTCTTTCAACCTGGCCCGCCTGCTCGGCCCCCACCCGCTTACAGACAGCCGTGCCCTGCCAGGGATCCTGCTGCTTATGCTGGCTCTCCTCGGCATGGGTCTCCATCCCGGCACAGGCTGGAGGTTAATCGTCTGCTGGCTACTCCTGCTCTTCCCCCTCTTCGCCTGGTACGACCCGATCGTCCGCTCGGGGGAGAGATTCCTGTCGCCGCTGATTCCCGCCCTCTTGTTCTATGCCGCCGTGGCACTTGGCCGGCTACTCTCTCCCAATCCAGCCCACACCAACTCCTCACCAACACGGCGCAACCTGCTGCCGCTGGCATGCATCGCCTGGTGCCTGGTATGGAACGGGGCTCTCTGGATCCATCACACCAGCCAGCTCGCCTCGCCGTGAAGCACTACCTGATCGGCTTGAGGATTTCCAGCAGGCTGGTGTAATTGTCTGTCCAGAGGCGAACTTCCTGGGAGTCGGACTCGGTCATTTTTCTGGCAGCATTCTTTACTGTCGGGTCATTCAAGAAGTCCTCGTTCCTGGTGAGCAAGACCCAGTCCGCCTGGTCAAGCCAGGTATCGTCGTCCTTCGGCACAGAGAGCACCAGGGCGAATTGCAATCCATGATGGCGGGCCAGCCCGGTCACCACTGGAACCAGCCGCAGGTGGCGGTTACTCACATGAATAGCGATCACGCCTCCCGGCTTGATGTGCTGCTGGTACAACTCGATCGCTTCCACCGTTAACAGGTGAACCGGGATCGCGTCACTGGAAAAAGCGTCGACTGCCAGGACGTCATACTCAGCCGGCTTCATCCGCTCGAGCGATAGCCGGGCATCCCCCTGGATGATCCTCGGCTCGACCGGGCAATCCTTGAGGAAGGTGAAATGACTGCGGGCCAAGCGGATCACGTCGGGGTTGATCTCGAAGAAGTCAATCTCATCTCCCGGCTTCGCATAGCAGGCGATTGTGCCAACTCCCAATCCAATCGCCCCGATTTTCAGTGGACGATCAGCTCGAGACTGCTCGATGGCAATCCCCACGCCGCTTTTTCGACCATAGTAAGTTGTCGGTTCTCGCCGACGATCCTCGGACAGCAGCTGCAGCCCATGGAGTATCTCGCCGTTGACCAGGCTTCGCTTCTCCGCATCCTCGCGAACCAGCAGCACACCGTAAAAGTTCCTGGTTGCGAGAATTGTCGTCTCCTTTTCATCGATCATCGACCACTGTGCCGTGGCAACAATCCCCAACAGCATACCGAGTGTGATGGTAACGCCCATTTGCATCAGACCATGGCCTCCCAGGATGTTGCGGATCACCATGCCGGCAGCAAACATGAAGACGACCAGGATGCCGACGTACAGTTCCAGGAAGACCGGGAATAGCAGAGGACAGATGATGCTGACCATCACTCCGCCCAGTGCGCCGCCGATTGAGACCAGCAGGTAAAAGGAGGTCAGCTGGGAGGTCGGCGGTTTTCGCTTCACCAGCTCACCATGGCAGAGCATGCAGGCAACCAACAGCAATAACAAGTGTGCAAGCGTGTTGACGACCAGGTTCTCGGCCACGTTGGAGAAGTTCAGCCCCAGGCCGATATCCTCAAACAGGTTATTCACCAGGAAACGCATGTAAATCGAACTCACCGCCAGCGTGGAAAACATTGCCAGGGGCGTGAACAGGCCACGTCGATACCAGTTAGGCCGGTCGAAGCAGATGATAAAGGTCAGCAGGTAGACGCTGAGCGGGACAACCCAGAAAAAGGGTATCACTGCCACGTTCAGACAAAGGTGGTTGGTGACTGCCATTAGCATCAACGTGGCAAATGCCGGCAGCAGCAGCCAGGTGAGCCGGTCCCAGTTGCCAGCCCCCGCATCCTCCTTCGCCGATTTCTTCTTCTCAGCTACATCAATCTCGTCAGGCTCAGGCGTGCCGCCGCGCTCAGCGTGCGAACGAAGATAACGGGCAAACAGCACTGCCAGCAGTATTGCCAGCACAGCGTAGACGACGAACAACAACGACCAGCCGTGTGCCTGCTGGGGCGAGGTCATCGCCGGTTCCACCAGGAAAGGATAAGTAAGCAGGCCTCCCAGGGAGCCAACATTGGAAAGCGCGTAAAGCCGGTAGGGAGAACGATCGGGATACCGCCGAGCGAACCAGACCTGGACCAGCGGGCCGGTGGCCGAGAGCAACAGGTATGGGATACCCACTGAGACGAGCAGCAGCATGAGTATCTGGGCCATTGGCGAGCCCGCATCATCCGGCTTCCAGGACTCAGCCGGCAGAATCGGAAGCGTCAGCAGCGAGACCAGCACAAGGATCCCATGCACCCATGCCTGCCGATTGGGTGGAACGTAACGTGTCAGCAGATGGGCATAGGCATATCCGACCACCAGCATCACCTGGAAGAATAACAGGCAGGTGGTCCAGACAGACGGGCCTCCGCCAAACCAGGGGAGGATGATCTTGCTGATCACTGGCTGAACCTGGAATAACAGGAAGGCACCGACCAGTACGGTGATCGCTGCCAGCCAGGCGAAATGTGATCGATTCTGTGAGTCCATTAAGTATCCCTGGGCCTCACTGGGCCATTGTCTCACGTGATGGCCGTCGTCCCGTGTGCTTCTTCCAGAGCCGTCGCAAGAATGGTCACCACGACTCCCTTAAATGCAGGTGTTCGTGACTGAGGATCCACCGAGCGGTCTATCAGCACGTTGGCTTCGGGGTAGTACATCAATGCATTGCCCTGCCGGATGGAGTCAAACGACCGAACGATGATCTGGTCCAGCTGTCCTGTGTCACTCTTTACGCTTACCAGCTGGTCATGCTCCAGGCCAAGCCGGGCAACATCATCCGGGTGAATGAGGATCACGTCCCGACGATCCTGGCCCCGGTAGTAATCTTCTTCTTCATAGACGACCGTGTTGAATTGACCTTCACTGCGGACTGTCATCAACCGCAGCTGGTCGGCATCTCCCTTCAATTCGGGCAGCTGGTGGCAATGTAATTGGGCTCGACCACTCTCGGTTGCAAAGCGTGGCTGGTGCAATGTCCGTCCGTCGATCTGGAATTCCTGGCGAGTTTCATCGATTGAGGCAATCGCTTCAAAGCCTGGCACGACCCGGCCAATTGCCTCGCGGATCGAACTGGTATCCTGCATCGAGACCCAGTCCAGCGGACTTTGCTCACCAAGGACCTGCCCGGCAATATCAGCAATCACCTCGACCTCGCTGCGTGGCCCCTGGTGACGGCGAGGTCCGCCATCGCTGAGCCGCACGTAGTTAAACATCGATTCCTGGGTAGTCGGCTGGGGTTCCTCGTCCCGGGCCAGTACAGGCAGGATGATCGTCTCGGCCGCCAGTCCATGCAGGTGACCGGTATTGAGCGAGGTGCTGAGGTGAACGAGTCCTTCGAGTTGCCCCAACGCCTCGGCGGCAAAGCGGGAATCAGGGTTGGAGCCATAGAGGTTGCCTCCCAGGCAAAACCCCATCTGTAGTTCACCGCGATGGGCCGCTTCAATACAGGCCATCGTATCCTTGCCCTCGCTGCTCGGTAGCTCCACGTCATAGTGATCCTGAAGCGCCGTAAAGATCGCCTCTTTCAGCTTCGGCGTCACTCCCACTGACCCAATCCCCTGGACGTTGGAATGACCCCGGATCGGCATCAGGCCGGCATGTGGCTTGCCAACCATCCCTCGCATCAGCGCCAGGTTGGCAATCGCCTGGACATTCTGCACTCCGTGTTGGTGGTGCGTGATTCCCATTGTCCAGCTGAAGATGGAGTTCTGACTTTGCTGGTAAAGATCGGCAACCTGGCAGATTGTCTCTCGGTCCACACCGCTCCTGGCCTCAATCTGCTCCCAGCTCATGGCGCGAATACTCGCCAGCCACTCATCGACATGCTCGCAATGATCGAGCAGGAATTGCCGATCGGCTGCACCGCGAGCGTCGATCTCCTTGGCAATCCCGGACAGCAGTGCCAGGTCACCGCCGATATGGGGCTGCACGTAGAGGTCGGCAATCCGGGTTCCGAACAGCATGCTGCGGACATTGCTCGGAATCTTGAACTTGACCAACCCGGTTTCCACGACCGGGTTGATGACAATCACCTTGCCGCCCCTGCGCTTGACTCGCATCAGCGAGGTCATCAACCGCGGGTGATTGCTGGCTGGGTTGCCGCCGATCAGGAACACCAGGTCGGCCTTCTCAAGATCCTCCAGCACCACCGTGGCAGTGCCACTCCCAATCACACTGGAGAGCCCTACACCGCTTGCCTGGTGGCAGTAGTAGCTGCAGTTATTGACGTTGTTAGTACCGTAGAGACGAGCGAACAGCTGCAGGGAAAACCCTGCCTCGTTGGAACTACGGCCACTGAAATACCAGAATGTCCGATCCGGTTCGAGATCGCCGAGTCGACGCACGATTCTTGAGATTGCTTCATCCCAGCCGATCGGCCGCAGGTGCTCCGAGCCGGACTCGTAAAGCAACGGCTGCACCAGGCGTCCACACATTTCCAGCTCGCGCGACGTCAGCTGTTTCAACTGGTCAATGGTGTAAGCCTGCCAGAAGTCCTCCTCGATTCCCCCCTGCATATCGGCAGCCATGGCCTGGAGGGACTTCTTGCAGACTTCCGGAAAGCCGCCTATCTCGTTGACCATGCCACCCTGCTGGCCCCCCATGCCCAGGGCACAGGTCTTGCAGGCGTTGCGAGTCCGCAGTGCCTTGTACATCTTCCAGAAGCCACCCGCCTCGCGAGCTTTTTTCAAGGCATAACGTATCGCGTGCCAACCGCCGCCGTGTCGTGCCATCCGTTCAACTCCAAAACAGTGATCCTGTAGATGCCCCTCGCGTCAGGGCGATTCACAGTTCCGCGACGTTGACATATACCTTCAGCGCCGACTTTTCTTCTACCAGCAGCCGCATCATCTCCCGGTGTTGATCCAACCCGTCCACCGGGTGCGTGAGAATCTTCTCCACCGCCCCCGGGTAGCTCACTTCCGCCAGTGCCAGGTCCTGGATTCCCGATTCGAAATGCCGACGATTGGCATTGACCGACCCCAGTAACAGCTTGTTCCCCAATACCCAGTCCATATTGATCTGGTCCGCGGCAATCTCCATTGACCGTTCGCCACCAGTAATGCTCGTCCAGACAAGGACGCCATTATGCCCAAGTACTTTCATCCCTTCAAAGGCCATTGTGCTCGACCCGGTGGCATCGATGATCAAGTCCGCCTTGCCAACACGTTCGGCCAGTTCCTGCAGCGATGTCTGGGTGGTACTGACGTAGTGAGCATGAATTGCTTCCACGATGTCTGCATTGTGCGTGGGGGGCTCGGAGCGTGCCAGCGTGTAGACATCGAGGCCCCGCAGCGTGAGGATCAAAGTTGCCAGCAGACCTATCTGACCGGCACCCATCACGAAGGCAGTCTCCGGCTGCCAGACCTTCATCCGACGCTGCACCTCGTAGGCCTGCTGTACCGCCTTGGCAGCGCAGCTCATCGGTTCCATCAGCACATGCAGGTGTTTCAGACCTGGGGGAACCTTGACAATGAACTCCTCTTCGTCGACGAAGTACTCGGTCAAGTAACCGTGTAGCAGGTTGATGCCGCGTTCGTAGTAAATCTCCTCGCTGGTCATGTCCGAGGTACCGATCTGGTCGTAGATCGACCCGCCGGGTCGGCGCACGGTGGCGGTGACGAAGTCTCCTGGCTGGACGTGGCGGACGTTCTGGCCAACGTCCTCGACCACGCCAAAACACTCGTGTCCCAGGACCAGGTAATCATCACCGGGCGGCGGATTGCCGTAGAGCGCGTCGTTGATCTCCCGGTCGGTCGCATCCACCCCGACCTTTAAAACGCGGACCAGCACACCACGACCACCCTCTACATCGTCGACCGCTGGCTTCTGAATCTCCTGCAAGTGGACACTGCCCGACTGCCCGGGATAGACCGCGATCGCTTTCATCCAACCGTTCTCCGCTGCAACGACGACTCCAAGACAAGTGTGGCGACCTGGATCAGTCTAGTGCGATCGTGACTGTCTTGGTCTCCAGGTAGGCGTTGAGACCCGCCTCGCCCAGTTCTCGGCCCTGCCCGGACATCTTGAAACCTCCGAACGGTGCCGCCGCGTCAAAGACATCATAGCAATTGACCCAGACAGTTCCGGCCCGGACGTTGGCCGCCACGTGGTGGGCCTTGCCGATATCCCGAGTCCAGACCGCCGCGGCGAGACCATAAAAGGTGTCGTTGGCCCGGGCTACCAGCTCATCCATATCCTTGAAAGTGAGCACCGACATGACCGGACCAAAAATCTCATCGGTGGCAATATCCATATCGTCGGTGACCCCGTCAAACAGGGTCGGTTCAACGAAGTATCCCTTGTCACCGATACGGTTGCCGCCGGTCAGGCAGTTTGCCCCCCCTGACTTGCCCACCTCGATGTAACGCAAGATCTTGTCCATCTGGTTCTGGTCAACCTGCGGACCCTGGGTCGTCTGCGGATCAAAGGGATCTCCCACCTGGGTCGACTGGTTCATCTCGGTGACACGGCCGATGAATTCATCGTGGACCGATTCCTCGACGAAGACTCGGCTTCCTGCACAGCAACACTGGCCCTGGTTGAAGTAGAGCCCAAAGTGTGCCCCCGCCACGGCGGCGTCCATGTCGGCATCGGCAAAGATCACGTTGGGACTCTTGCCACCAAGCTCGAACGTCAATCGTTTGAGCGTTGGAGCCGCATCGGCCATGATCGTCTGCGCCGTGATGTACTCACCGGTAAATGCGACCTTGTCGACCCCCGGGTGTTTCGTAATTGCCCCCCCGGCGGTCGGACCGAAGCCGGGAATCACGTTGATCACGCCATCCGGAATCCCGGCCTTCTGGGCCAGGCGAGCCATTCTCAGGCAGGTCAGCGGTGTCTGCTCTGCCGGCTTCATCACGATCGTGCAGCCTGCCGCCAATGCCGGCCCCCACTTCCAGGCTGTCATCAGCATGGGGAAATTCCAGGGGATGATTTGCCCCACAACTCCCACCGGCTCCTTGCGCGTGTAGGTAAAGAAATTGCCTCGCACCGGGATGGTCTGACCGTGGACCTTGTCGGCATAGCCGGCATAGTAACGCAGGCAGTCGATTGTGAGCGGCAGATCGACATTGCGGGCATCGTTGATCGGCTTGCCGTTGTCAAGCGTTTCAAGTGCCGCCAGCTCGTCAATCTCCTCCTCGATAAGGTCGGCCAGGCGGTGCATCAGCGCGCCGCGATCTCGAGCGTCCATGCTGCTCCAGGGACCATTCTCAAAAGCCTCGCGGGCAGCGGTGACTGCCAGGTCGACATCCTCGGCATCGCCCTCGGCAACCTGGGCAATCACTTCCTCGTTGGCCGGATGAAGCGTCTCGAATGTCTTTCCGCTCTGGGCCGGCTGCCACTGGCCGTTGATGAAACAATCTGTCTGTCGAATTGCGGGATCGGTAATTGGCTCAATCAGGGTCGTCATGGCCAGGCTCCTATGGAGTTCGTATTCGTTGCCGCCGCGCAGTCGTTGTTCAATCGACTGCCGGTGCTCGAGCACGATTCTACCGCCTTGAGGTTCCGCCCGACAAGTCATCGCCGGCGGGCATGTCAGCTGGAGAGAGGTCGCAGGACCTGGCAGCCAGACTGCTGCAGCTTCAGGCAGAGCTCCTGGTACATCGCCTCGTCCTGGAAGGTCCCCACGATCGCTCCGCCCGAGCCGGCAAATTTGGCCGAGGCTCCCACGGAGCGAGCTGCTTCGACCATCGCCAGGTGGTCCGAATGGACATGGCAAATCGACTGGCGGATGGAAAAGTTCTCGTCGATCAAACGACCCAGCTGTTGCGGATCACCATTTTCCAGGGCAGAGCGTGCCTCGTCGGTGATCCCGGCGAGTCGCTGCATTGCTTTGACGAGCTCCGCATCCCCCTGCTGGAAACGGGACCGCAAGTCGTTGTGGACCACCTCGGTCGGTTCACCCAGCTCAGTCGAGAAAGCGATATAGAGGGGAGGCAGAGTGGCGGCATCGAGATGCTCGTAGCGTCCGTACCAGAGCTCATCCTGCTGTTGCATCGCTTTCTCGGTAAAGTCCATATGGACAAGGCCTTCGTAGACCTGGACGACACGGTCCTGCAGACCTGCTGCAATCCCCAGCTCGTCCGTTTCCACGCTCAAGACAAGCGTCGGTTGCAGATGTAGCGGAATCTCCAGCTGGTAAAAATCGGCCAGGGCCCGCAGCGTGGCAACAATAATTGCGCTCGAGCCGGCAAGTCCGACCTGCCGGGGAATGTTCGATTCGTAACGGATCGAGAAATTGCGATCGTGTAGTTCGTGGCGGCCCCGGCAATAGTCGATAAACCGCTTGATCGTCGCTTTCACCAGCCGGATCCCGCCGTAGTAACCATGTAATTCCACGTCCCGGGCCAGATCGTGGATCGAGCTGAAACGACCGTGATCCTGCTGGCTGGGAATCACCTCCATCTCTTCCCATTCATAGAGCACGACGTCGGCGTAATAATTGGGGATCGTGAAAGCGATCGTCTTGCCGCCATATCCATCCGACGGGTTACCGATCAACCCCACTCGCGCGAATGCTCGTCGCTTGATAACTTCCACCGCCTAGTCCTCCTGGCCCGGCTCTAGCACCGTCCTGGCATGTGCCCGGATCGAGGCACCATATTCTGGATCGGCGAAGGCAAAGTCGATGAAACTGCGGAAGTAGCTGTCGAAGTTGCCGATGTCGTAGCGACGCTGCCCGGCAGGTAACTTCATCCCGATCCCCTTGCAGCCCTGCTTGAGGAGCAGGTGAATGGCATCGGTAAGTTGAATCTCACCTCCCTTGCCCGGCGCGGTCGCTTTGAGTGCCTCGAAGACTGCCGGGCTGAAGACGTAACGAGCTGCTACGGCCAGGTTGCTCGGAGCATCATCGGCCGCTGGCTTCTCGACCAGGTCCTCCAACTCGAAAACATCGCCCACCGACCCACGGGGTTTGGCAATGCCGTAATTGACCACGTCCTCGCGAGCAACTTCCTCGAATGCCACAACCACGTCTGCATGCTGGGATTCAAACTGGTCAACCATACGGCCCACGATGTCGCTCTGGGCATGCAGGCCAATGATCGAGTCTCCCAGGGCCACCACCAGTGGCTGGTTGCCAACCAGCGGGCTGGCGCAGAGCACGGCATGGCCGAGTCCCAGTTGACGGCGCTGGCGGGTGTAAAAATACTCCAGGTCACGCCGTTCAAAATCAAGCTGTTCGAGGCAGTCTTCACGGCCCGATTCCCTCAGCCTCTGGATCAGGTTCTCGTCGATGTCAAAGTGCTGCTCAATGGATGCCTTGCCGTGCGAGGTGATGAACAGCAGCCGCTTGATTCCGGAGAGTGCCAGTT
>Ga0066376_10004420_pt1 | contig 12209 bp, 14 predicted proteins | sample Knorr_S15_td_Bot_FD_77009 | JGI IMG/M metagenome (GOLD analysis project Ga0066376, IMG submission 77009) | Marine microbial communities from Southern Atlantic Ocean transect - Knorr_S15_td_Bottom_ad_5009_LV_A | ecosystem: Environmental > Aquatic > Marine > Oceanic | place: Southern Atlantic... | reverse complement strand
TGTATCAGGCGGGCACCCTGTCCGGCAACCCGCTGGCCATGACCGCCGGGCTGGCGACGCTGCGCTACCTGCGCGACGAAAACCCCTACCCGCGGCTCGAGGAACTCGGCCAGCGCTGGGTTGCGGGCATGAACAGCGCCGCCCAACGGGCCGGCGTCGACTTAGTCACCGCCAACTGCGGCTCCATGGTCGGCATGTTCTTCACCTCTTCGCCGGTGCACAATTACTCCGACGTTCAAAGCTCTAACGTCGATCTGTTCCAGGGATACTTCAGGGGCATGCTGGAGGAGGGCATCTACCTGGCACCTTCCGCCTTCGAGATCGGCTTCATCTCGACGGCGCACACCGATCAGATCATCGACCGCACCACGGCGGCCGCGGAGCGTGTGCTGAAGAGTCTGGCGTAGGGCGACCAAACCCAACCCGCGGCGGGCGCCAAGCCGCTGCCTCTGACTGGAACCATTCAAATGGACTCGATCCTCGACTATCTCGATCGGCTGGTGACCTACGACTACTTCGACTACGTCGTTGGCGGGGCCCTCGTCCTGGCGTGGTGGGTGGTGCGCAAGACGCGCAACACCTTACGCCAGCTGAAAGGCCAGCCATTGCTCGATGAGGGGGACGGCATCACCGAGGATCGTCCCCGACGTCGGATTCCCCTGTCATGAACCAGGATCTCATCGCCCAGCGCTGCGAGGCCATGCGGGTAGAGGAGCTCGTCCGGGCCGTCACCGTCGAGCGTGGCGAGAACACCGTCCAGTTTCGCGAGGTCGCTCTGCGCGAGCTCGACAGGCGGGGCACCGGCCTTGCCGTACACCTAGACCGGGCCAAGGTGCGGCGCAACGACGGAGAGGAGGGCTTCGTCCCTATTCGAGAGGCGCTCGCTTACCTGAGCACCGACCTCGCGCCCTGGGACGCCCTGCTGTTCACCAGCTGCCTGGGAGACACCTTCGTCGTGCAGAGGGGGGCCCGGCACTGGGTGGCCCATCACTACGAAGGCGACGGCTACGGTGGCTCGTTTCTTGTCGAAAACGCCGAGCGCGCCGGTGAGATTCTCTCCCTCTTTCTGCGTCTGGAGAATTGGGCAGACCAGGCCGGCCAGCGCCATCACCTCGACAGCTGGGAGCCCCTGGTAAACTCCGACTCGCGCGAACTCCTGCAGACGGTCTGTGCCGATCTGGACGGCGAGGGTATTCCCTACATCATTCAGGTTCCCAGATTCGCCCCCGATAGCGCCGAAAGCATGACGCTACTGGTCTCCCCCGAGGACATTGATGAGGCCAACGACCTCATCGACGAGACCGAGGAAGCGGTGGAGGATCTGTATGTCCAGGCCGAAGAGCTGGCCGAAACCCAGAATCGCGCCCAGGAGCTGGAAGTCTACGAGATCCTCGCCGGAACGGACCCCGATAATCCGGCGGTCCATTACAACCGCGGCGGTGTGTTGCTGGAGCTTGAACGCTGGGAGCAGGCGGCGGATTCACTGGTCGAGGCAGTAGCCCTGGGACTCAAGACGGTGGAATCGAATCTGGAGTTGAATCCGCAGAAGGGATCGAGGGGACTGGGAGGGGTGATGGGGATATACGCCCTGCTGCTCAGAAAAGTGACGTCAGCGGCTCTGCAGGAATCGGCTGCGCCGAGCCCGCGCTACCCAGACCACATCGACGATGCCGACATTCTCCTCCAGCGCCTTCTGGAAAGGCTCCCGGAGAGTCTGAAAATCCTCCACTGTCTGGCCTCGATCGCCCGACTGCGGAACGACGCCGACACGGCCGAGGCCCGGTACCGCCGCATCCTCGAGATCGACCCCGACGACCAGGTCGCCTACTTCAACCTCGGCTACCTCCACTCCGAAAAGAGCGACGGCGGCGACTGATCCATCATCGACGAGATACTCAAACATGGCACATGAAACTCTCCGCACGGCAGAGCTCAGCATCGTGGTGGGCGACAACGAGGTTGGCATCGGCGAACACGCCGGTCACCGCCCCGGGTACAACGGCGTCTGGTGTCTGACTAGCGTCCACGCGCCCGAAAACTGCTTCGTGCCCAGCCTGTCCGGGCTCAACCTCGAGCATCTCATGGACGACCTCTTCATGACCGAGGCGGGGGGCGAGATCTTCGAACCCCGGCAGCATCCCATGACCCTCCAGCGACTCTCCGACACGTCGGTGCGCCTGCTGCAGCAGGCCAGCCCCCTGACCGGCGTCGCTTCGGTCACCACCTTCACGGTACGGGAGCCGCACGCCGTCGACATGACTTTCGAGGCGACCCTGACCGAACCACCGAGAGCCGGCCGTGCCTTCGGTTTTTTCTGGGCCAGTTATATCAACGCGCCGGAGTCACCGGCGCTGCAGTTTCTCGATGCCGATGGCATCTGGTGCTGTCTGAGCCCGGATGGCCACGGGGATGGCAGCGGCAATACGGTGTGCCACGCCTCGGTCGACCCCACCTGGGGCGATCCCGGGCGGCGTTACAACGCCCACAGCCTGGCGCACTCCTTCAGCAAGCGACGCTTCCAACTACCGTTGATGTTCGGACGACCAGGCGACGGCTCCATGCTATATCTGCAGATGTTCGACCAGCGGGAGCCGCTGCGGTTGTGCATGTCTCCCTCCGGAGGCGGTCTCAATCACGAAAAGCGCCTGCGCAACCCGGCTGGGACTTCCAGTACATCCTCGAGCAGGCGCCAGCGGGCACTCGGTGCAGTCTGCGTACCCGCGTGGTCTACAAACCTTTCGTCGACCGCGACGAGATCGAACACCTCCATGCCCAATGGCTGACGGAGCTCGGTTGACGTGTCCTCGGCGTGGGCAGCGTCCGGATCGTCAGACTTCCTTCGTGAGGCCGTCGCCTGCTCTCCGCATTCATGCCTTTCGCGCGATGATGCAGGCGTAGTGGCCGAGATCGAGCGTGCAGCGGACGTCCGCGAAGCCGAGATCCATCAGGATTTCCAGATGGCGTGGCACTTTGAGCTTGCCGTCGGACGGGGGTTGGTCATCGTCTGGCATGGTGACGAGATCGGCGTTTATGATGAGGCCACCTCGTTCCAGAAGGTGGAGGGCCTTCTCATATGTGGCGGTGACCGCGGCCTCGGAACCGAGGTCGTGGATGGCCATGTTGGAGACGACGGCGTGGACCGGCGATGAAAGCAGCGACGGCCAATCGTCTTTGACAAGGTCGGCCTGGTGGAGCGTGATGCGTTTGTCATACGATGCGAGCTTGTCCCGAGCGATCTGGATAAAGGGAGCTGAGTAGTCAATGCCGATATAGGTCAGCTGTGGCTGGGCGCAGAGAAGCACTTCGGCCAGCATACCGGGGCCGGGTGCGAGCTCGACAACGGTTGGCGCATTGTTGGCGAGATCTGCGAGGTGGTCGGCGACGTGAGCGAAGACTTCCAGTCGCTCGGGTCGCCGCTCGTTGACGGTTGCGGCGTAATCCCGAGCCCATTGAGCGTCGTTGAAGCGATGGTTCACAGAATACCTCACTTTAACAGCACCATCTTCCGCGCCACTCGCTCCGCACCGGCTCGGACCTCGTAGTAGTACGTGCCCGACGCGCGCCCACTGGCATCCCACGTAAGCTGGTGCGCGCCCGCCTCCTGCCAGCCTGATGCAATCACCTGTTCCGCCTGTCCCCGAGCATTGTACACCGCTACCTCCACTTCTCCGGATCGCGCCAGGTCGTAGTGGATCTGAGTACTGGCGTTGAATGGGTTCGGATAATTCTGTTCCACCTGAAAGGCGCCAGGCCCGCTGCCGGATTCCATTCCCACATCCGTGGGCACGTCCATAATCTCGGCCATCTGGTCCACGAGGCGATCAATCTGGGCCTCGTCATTGTAGATGTGCGTCGACAGCCGGATTACGGGCACGTTCTCGTTGGGGATGGAGTTGCCTGACAAGACCCAGTTGTATCCGGTCTGCTTGATGGTTATGCGGCGATCTCCCAGCGCTGACTTCAGTTGCCCAACCGTCGTTCCTTCGAGCCGGTAGGAGACCATGGCGGAGTTTAGCCCAGGATCCTCCGGCGTCACCGGTGTCAGGTTGGGGAAACCGCTCAACCGCTGGCGGAGGTAGGCGTTCAGCTGTCGCACACGCGCTTCGATTCTCGGCTTTCCGATGATGGTGTGGAAGTCCATCGTATCGCCGTGAGCGAGCATCAGTGGCGTGTTGCGCGTGCCGCCGCCGGCCATGTATACGGCGTAATTGTTACGCTCGCCCGTAGAGGCGGAGATCGGCCGAATGTCACTGACTACCCTACCGCTAATGTAGAGCAACCCCGTGCCCTTCGGAGCAAGCATCCACTTGTGGCTGCTCGAGGCGTAGGCGTCGACCTTTAGATCGGCGACATTGACATCCAACATGCCCGGAACCTGGGCGCCATCGCACACGAGGAAGATCCCCTTGGGACGGGTGATGTCAGCGATTTCGGCCAGGGGCATCAGCAGCCCCGTGGTGGTGTTTACGTGGCTGACGCTGACGACGCGCGTGCGGTCTGTGATGCCGTCCTCGATCCGCTGCAGGATTTCTCCGCGGTCGGCGATTGGCGTGGGCAGGTGGATCTGACGCACCTTGATGCCCGCCATCTGCTCCATGTGGAGCCAGCAGATCAAACCCCCGGCGTGCTCGTGGTCCGTGGTCAGCACCTCGTCGCCTTCCCGCCAACGGATACCTGTGGCCACCAGATTCATCCCCTCAGTAGTGTTGCGGGTCAGCAGCATAAGGCCCTGCCGCCCACCGACGAATTCGCTCGCCTTGTCCAGGACGGCCTCAGACCGCGCCTCGGGGTACCCCGACCAGGCGTAACCGTACGGGTTGGTCTCCATGCGATCGAGATAGGCCTTGTGGGCCTCGACAATCGCCCGCGGGGTGGCACCTATGCTGCCGTTGTTGAAGTGAAGTCGCCCTGGCTCGAGAAGAAACTCCTCGCCAACACGGCGCCAGTAGTCGGTTTCGCTGGGTGTCGCGGCCAGATCGTCAGCGAGGGACTTTAGATAGTCGCTGATCGCATGAGCGATCTCGGGGAGGGTGTGCACCACGGCCAGGGTGGCGATAAGGCCCTTGAAAAACTCACGTCGCTCCATCTTGCATCTCCTGGGCCAGCGCCCGTTTGGTTGTATGGTTTTCGCTTCAGTCGAAGGGCGCCGCTCAGAGGAATGATAAGGACCTGATGGCGTAGCAGACAATATACGAGAGCGACGCACAATTGGGGGGAACAGGTGCGGGAATCGCCGGCCACCTGCATCCACCACCGACAGCGGGCACTTCGACTGCATCGTAATCGCGGTCGGCGTCGCGCCGCAAGGGGGCAGGAGGAATGCGTACGTACGGTTATTGACGTCGTACGTACAACTTCGTTGATTCACGAGAGTCAGGGAGGAGGCTAAGCATGGTCTGACGAATGGTAGATCTGATCTACCTCGACACGCACGTAGTCGTGTGGCTCTACGCGGGGGAACTCGAGCTTTTCGGCAACAGAGCTCGAAGAGATCTCGAGGAGTGTGATCTTCTCATCTCGCCGATGGTCACGCTGGAGATACAGTACCTACACCAGACCGGCAGGCTCACTGTCGAGGCCGATCCCATGATTGACGACTTACGCCGCACCCTCGATCTGCGGATCAGCGATATACCTTTCCATCAGGTGATCTCGCGGAGCCTGGGCAACATCTGGACTCGCGACCCCTTCGACCGCCTCATCGCCGCCCAGGCCGCCCTTGGCCAGCACCGCCTGCTGACCAAGGACCAGAATATCCGCGACCACTACACCCGCGCTTACTGGAATTAGAAACAAGCGCTGCCCGCCAAGGCGCGGCATTGCCAATGCCGGAAAAAGGAGACACCATGGCCACCAATCAGTCCATCTGTTTCGGCTGTTTCGCCCGTGGCGGTCTCTCCGCCGAGGAGGTTATCACCGAGGCGGCGAAGATCGGCTACAAGTCGGTGGAGATGCTGCCCAGGGAACACTGGCAGACCGTGCGCGACCACGGCATGCGCGTTGCCGTCATCGTCGGCCACGAATCGCTGCCCGACGGGCTCAACAAACGGGAAAACCACGACCGCATCGAGGATGAGCTCCTGGCCAACATCGAGCTCGCCGCGGCCGAAGACATATCGGGACTCATCTGCTTCTCGGGAAACCGCGAGGGCAAGTCGGAGGAGGAAGGTCGGGACAACACCATCGAGGGGCTGAAGCGCGTCGCCGGCGCCGCCGAGAAGAACGGCGTTAACCTCTGTGTGGAGCTCCTCAACAGCAAGGTCGACCACGCCGATTACCAGTGTGACAGAACTCCCTGGGGGGTGGAAGTGTGCAAGGGCGTCGATTCGCCGCGGGTCAAGCTGCTGTACGACATCTACCACATGCAGATCATGGAAGGCGATCTCATCCGCACTATCGGTGAGAACATCGACTACATCTCACACTTCCACACGGCAGGCAATCCCGGAAGAAACGACATGGACGGCGAGCAGGAGATCTACTATTCCCCCATCATGCGGGCCATCGCTGAAACCGGGTACGATTTGTATGTCGGCCACGAATTCATCCCCAAGGCGGATCCCCTCGCAGCCATGAAGGCCGCGTTTGACACGTGCAATCTGTAGAAGTCGTCCTTTTTCGGCGGCCCTGCTTGCCTATATGGTCTGGTCTGACCAGACTATGTAATGAGCAGAAGGAGCAACACCAATGCATATGGTCAATATCTCAGAGGCAAAAGCGCAGTTCTCCGCCCTGATCGCAACGGTGATGACGGGAAAGGAGATCCTTATCGGCAAAGCAGGGAGGCCAGTGGCCAAACTCGTGCCCTATGACCGGAGCGAAGAGCCTCGTCAACCCGGAGCGCTACGCGGTAAAATTGGCATCGCCGACGATTTCGACGAGTTGCCGGACGACATCATGGCAACGCGTGACTCGCGCGTGAAACAGTATGACATCTCCGTCATCAATGCCTGAGGGACACCTCATCGTCCCAACGGGCGGCGCCCTGGGCGCCGAAGTCCGGGGCCTCGATCTGTCCGAGCCCCTGTCCGATCCCGAGATCGCGACGATCCACCGCGCCCTCCTCGACCACCTGGTCCTCCTCTTCCCGGGTCAGCGGATCACCGATGAGGAGCTGGTCCGCTTCACCTCCTACTTCGGCACACCCGTCGAGCATGTGCGCAAGCAGCGAGACCGCCCCGTAAAGGAGATCTTCTTCATCTCCAATGTGAGAGAGAACGGCGAGCTCATCGGAGCACTCGGCAACGAGGACGTGAGTTTCCACTCCGACCTCTCCTACCTGCCCCAGCCGGGCACCCTCTCCCTGCTGTACGCGGTGGATATCCCGAGTACCGGAGGCGATACCCACTGGTGCAATTGCTGCGCCGCGTACGACGCGCTCGACGAAAGCACCAAGAGCGAGCTCAAGGGTCTGCGCGCCCTCCACCGGCACTCTGTGGACAGCCAGAACCCGCCCGAGCCGGTGACCCATCCCGTCGTCTGCACCCATCCCGAGAGCGGTCGTCAAGCGCTGTACGTGGGGCCCCACCTGACCAAGAGCATGATCGGCTTGTCTCCGGCCGACAGCGACGCGCTTCTGAAACGGCTCTACGAACACCAGTCTCAGCCCCGGTTTGTCTGGACCCACAGCTGGCGTGTTAACGATCTGGTCATGTGGGACAACCGACCCACCCTGCACCGCCGGGATGGCTTCCCCGACACCGAGCGACGGGTCATGAAGCGCACCCAGATTTTCAACGACGTCGTCCCCGTTGAGTAACGAGAGTGAGTAATTGAGTGAGTGAACTGAAGCCTTATCTGGACTCTACCCCTGTCGCCGGCGACGGCCCGGAGCTCCGGCGCCGCATGGAGCGGGACGGATACCTCTTCATCCGCCGACTCCTCCCCGCCGACGTCCTCGAGGCCCTGCGCCTGGATCTCCTCCGCATCGCCCGCGACGGCGGCTGGATCAGCCGCGACGCCCCGCTCGAGGAGGCCGTGCCCGACCAGAGCGGTTTCTGCGTGGAACCGGAATCGGTCTACATGGAAGTCTACGGCCGCATGTACGCCCTCCAGCAGTTTCACGCCATCCAGCACCGACCCGAGCTCCTCGGTCTGCTGGAGCGCATATGCGACACCGAGGTCATGCCCCACGCGCGTATCATCGGCCGCACTATCTTTCCGGCGAGAGATGCCTTCACCACACCCGCACACCAGGATTTTATTCCCATCCAGGGTACGCCCGACACCTACACCGCCTGGTTTCCGCTCCACGACTTGCCCGCCGATCTAGGCGGTTTGGAGATCTCCGCCGGTTCGCACACCGCGGGAGTCTACGAGTTTCGTCCCGCTCTCGGCGCCGGGGGTCTCGAGATCGTCGATCCTCTGGACGGCACCTGGGTGGGCGGCCCGTTTGAGCAGGGGGATGTACTGTTCTTTCACAGCCTGTGCGCCCACAGAGGGTCGCCCAACCGAGGACCCTCGATGCGCATGTCCATCGACGCCCGCTACCAGCGAGTTTCCGATCCCGTCGGCGCCGGCAGTTTTCAGCCGCACGCCCAGCCCTCGACCTGGGAGGAGATCTACAGCAGCTGGAAGTCATCCGACTATCAGTATTACTGGCGCCAGTGGGATCTGGAGTACAGCGAACACGACACCAGCTATCACGAGACGCGTGACCAGCTCGCCTTCGAGATGGCCGCCGAAGGAGACGAGCGCGCCCGCTCCACGCTGCAGCGTATCGTCGCCAGGGACCCAGATGCTGACAAGCGCGAGCGAGCCGCCGAGCTCCTCGCTAACCTGGAAACGGTGGGTGAGGTGAGTGAATGAAGCTGTCTGAAAAAGTCGTGCTCATAACCGGCGGCGGCTCTGGGGTAGGCGCCGCCATCGCCCGCATCTGCGCGGCCGAGGGCGCCCGCGTCATCGTCATCGGCAGAGACGAGGCCAAGCTGAGGGCGGTCTGTGACCGCCTAGGGGATGCCGCCACCTTCTTTGCCGCTGACGTCACCGACAGGCCGCGAGTGAAAGAGGTGGTAGACGCGGTCATCGCCGACCACGGCCGTCTCGATATTCTCGTCAACAACGCCGGTGTCAACGTCGTCGATCGCGCCCTGGCCAAGCTGACCCCCGAGAACTGGGACCTCCAGATGGACATCAACGTCACCGGGACGTTCAACCTCATCCACGCGGTCCTTCCACATATGCGCGAGCGCCGCGAAGGGACGATTATCAGTATCTCGTCGCTGGCCGGCACCCATCCCAGCGTCCTGGCCGGAACGGCGTACAGCGCCTCCAAGCACGGGATGTCGGTGTTGACGAAGATGGTGGACCTGGAAGAATCCGTTAACGGCATCCGCGCCACCGTCATTTCACCGGGGGAGATCAACACCCCCATCCTCGACCAACGCCCGGTGAAAGTGAGCGACGAGCACAAGGCGGGCATCCTGCAACCCGACGATATCGCCGAGGCCGTCCTCTACGTCGCCTCCCTCCCCGCTCGCGTCTGCATTCCGGAGATGCTCATCAAACCGCTGGGGCAGAAGCCCGGCTGATCGCCACTGAAGACGGACCTGCCGAATGCGAGAGATACTGACCGACATCTTCCACTGGCGCACCGAGCATCCGGATATCCACGTGGTCGTCGATTCCTACTACGTGGCCGGCCTCGAGCCCGCTTGTCTGATAGATCCCCTCGAACCCGCAGAGGGTCTGAGCTGGTTCGAAGGGCGCGAGCCTCCGCGGCACATCTACCTCACCAACCGCCTGCATGAGCGCCACTGCCGGACCTTCGTCGACGCCTTCGGGTGCGCGGTCTGGTGCCACCGGTCGGGACTGCACGAGTTCGCTGACAGCGAGTTGGAAGTGAGACCCTACGACTACGGAGACGAGCTTCCGGGCGGCATCCAGGCACTCGAAGTGGCCGTCCTCTGCCCCGAGGAAACCGCACTGCACATTCCGCTGGCGGGTGGTCTGCTCTCCATCGGCGACGCTGTCATCCGCGCTAGCGCCAGTGGTCTCTGCTTCGTCCCCGACTACCTGCTCGGCGACGACCCACCCGCGATCAAGCGCGGCATCCGCGATGCTCTCTTGCGCCTGTGCGAAGAAGAGGCCTTCGACCACCTGCTGCTCGCCCATGGTGAGCCCATCATCGGCGACGGCAAGGAAGTTCTGCGACGGTTCCTGGACGAGCTGGCCGACCTTTGACCGGGAACGGCCCCCGAACCGGCATGAGGCAGCTGCGGGGAAAGCCGCTGACCAGCTTTCTCAAGCGGTCGGACCGGCCCGACAGGGATCTCGTCTTCGTCCTGCAGGATGTGGAGGATCCAGTCAACGTCGGTTCCGCCTTCCGCATCGCCGATGCCTGCGGTGTCCAGCAGCTGGTGCTCACCGGGATCAGCGCGCGCCCACCGCACCCTCTCATCAAGAAAGTCGGCCGTGGCCGCGACCGCCGGGTCCAATGGCGCTATGTCGAGCACGTCACCGATGCCCTGGAGGAATTCAGATCGGATGGCTACGGGATCTGCGCCCTCGAGATCACCGGCGAGTCGGTGCCCTACTACACAGCGCAGTACCCGCCCATGACCTGCCTCGTGGTCGGCCACGAAGACCACGGCGTCACCAACCGCGCCCTGGCCGCTTGTGACATGGCCGTGTTTATTCCCATGTACGGGAAGGGAGCCTCGATGAACGTCCACGTCTCGCTCGGAATCGCCGCCTACCACATCCTGCACTGCGACCCTTAGCGGTCCGCTGATAATACCCATTCGCGCTGCGATGCGACTCTATCAACGGACTGCTGCACGCGACCAGATCCGGTGACACCGCTTTTGCGCAACTCAACCCACCCTATGAGGAATCACCCATGGCCAAGCACATTCTGCTGGTAACCATCGACTCTTTGCGGGCCGATTTCGTCCACTGCTACGGCAAGCGTGAGATCCGGACGCCGAATCTCGACGCCTTTGCGACCTCGGGCGTGCGCTTCGATCACCACCTGTCCAGCCTGGCCACGACCCTGCCCTCGCATTGCAGCCTGCTGACGGGGTGTACGCCGTCTGTGCATGGGATCAACTGGAACGGAGTGGACGCTCCGCGCCGGCGTCTGACCCTGGCCGAAATCGCCGCCGCCGAAGGCTACGCCACCACCGCCATCACCAGTTGGGGAGGATTCCAGAAACAGCAGGTCTACGGCTTTCAGCAGGCCCACAGCGAAGGGGGTGCCGGCGGCGACGAGAACCGGGGCGACGAGACCATCAAACGGGTGGAGACCTGGCTCGAAGGCGTCGATCCCGGACGCCCCCAGCTGCTCTGGGTCCACTTCATCGACCCGCACACCCCAGACAATTGCCCCGAGCCCTTCCCCCAGACTTACGTGGGCGAAGTGGAATTTGTCGATACCGTCGTAGGCCGCCTGATAGACGGCTGGGATCAGAAACTCGGCGCCGAGAGTTCCGTCGTCGCCATCACCGCCGACCACGGCGAACACCTCGACGACCACGGCGTCGAGCGCGGCCACGGCACGCTGTGGATCACCAATGCCTGGACTCCCTTCCTGCTCCGCTGCCCTGGCGCCATCGAGCCGGGTTCCGCGGTAGACGAGCTGACGCGGCAGATAGACGTCCTCCCCACGATCCTGAATTATTGCAGTCTACCCATGCCCTATGACGTCCAGGGCATGTCCCTCCGAGGATTGATAGAGGGGAAGGATGCGGACATGCGGCTCGTGCATCAGGGCCAGGCCGTGTACGGGGAGACCGACACCACTACAATGCGCACCGAGCAGTACACCTTCTTTTTCGGCGACAACCGCGACCTCGTCCACGCCTTCGATCGCCGCACCGATCCGCAGGAGGAGAAGGATCTGTGGGCTACCGACGGCCGCGCCCCACAGTCGGTCGAACACTCGGTGCGGGACGGGGAGGAAAAATGAGCGACACACCCAAGACGCCCGCCCACTACTCGGCCATCAATGACGATGTACTCGGCGAAGTCGAGCGCGACCTGCGTTTCCACCCTTGTCAGACAAGCGACCCCGAAGTCCTGAGTCACGAGCAGATCGACACCTACAATCGAAACGGTTACCTGACCGGCATCCAGGTCTTCGACAGCGACGAAATCACCGAGCATCGACGCTACTTCGACGACCTGCTCGCCCAAGCTGAAGCGGAGGGCAAGGACAGCTACTCCATCAGCACCGCGCACATGAAATACGGCCGTGTCTACGACCTCCT
>Ga0066376_10004414_pt1 | contig 12224 bp, 8 predicted proteins | sample Knorr_S15_td_Bot_FD_77009 | JGI IMG/M metagenome (GOLD analysis project Ga0066376, IMG submission 77009) | Marine microbial communities from Southern Atlantic Ocean transect - Knorr_S15_td_Bottom_ad_5009_LV_A | ecosystem: Environmental > Aquatic > Marine > Oceanic | place: Southern Atlantic... | reverse complement strand
TTTGAAAGATTTCATTGACGTGGACGCCGAGATTGAGCGTAACACGGCGTTGGAGCAGAAATTATTGGGTCAGATTCAAGGTCGCCAGAAGAAATTAGCGAACGAGCAATTTACAGCTCGGGCCCCAGCGGAAATCGTCGAACGCGAACGCGCTGGATTAGTACAGCTTGAAGAAGAGCTAGCCGCAGTGCGCAAATCCCTCGAGGCATTGCAGGCGTAGCATGAGGGCTTATTCCTTCCTGTTCTCAGACCCATCCGAAAATGACTTGCGGACTGGGGACAATTGTGTAGTTCGCATCAATTGTTATCGTCGAACAAACCAATTTTCTCGGCTCACGATCCTCCTGCGGTAGATATCGCCCCTACTTAATTCTGGGGAATCCCATATAATACTAGCGATACGTAAGACACCAAGAACCGATTTGAGAGGGATACGACACATGCCTGTGGAAATGAAATTATCGCGGATTATTATTAGCGATATCAATGATCATCAAGTGATCTATCTAAAGGAAGTCGACGGCGAACGCACATTTCCAATCGTGATCGGGATCGCCGAAGCGTCGAGTATCGACCGCCGCGTGAAGAACCTTGAAACATCACGCCCGCTGACGCATGACCTGATCTGCCTCGTTGTTGAGACACTCGGCGCTGAACTCGATAGCGTTCTTATTAGTGATGTCGAAGGACACACATTCTATGCTCGATTGCGGATGCGAAAAGATGGAGAGGTCCTCGAAGTAGACTCGCGACCCTCGGATGCAATTGCGGTCGCCGTGAGTTGCGACCCACCATTGAGCATCTATGTTGAGGAAAAAGTACTCGAAGACGCTATCGCTGAAGCTTAATGTTGCACGTCAGCAAACGCTTGAGCTAACACCTGCCCCGCTCGACTCGCCTGATCACTGTCCACCACAATGCTCACTCGCATTTCACTCGTGTTCATCATCTCAATGTTGATCTTGACGTCGGATAATGCTTGGAACATCCGCAAAGCCACTCCCGTGTGACTACGCATTCCAATACCACTCACCGACACAATCGCAATCGCTGGATTGCACAGTATTTCCTGTTCGCCAGGGAAATCACCAATCAACTGCTGCAAGACGTCAACGGTCTTTTCAACATCGTCGCGGGGGACGGTCAACGTGATGCTGGCGATATTGTCTTGATCCAAATAACTCTGAATAATCATATCCACGACCACACCAGCTTCAGCTGTCGCGTCAAAGATCGTTGCGGCTACACCGGGAGTGTCAGGAATACCTTCGATGGATATACTCGCCTGTGACTCATCTAATCCAATATCCGTAATCGACAACTCTTCCATGTCGTGTAAGCGATTCGCCGCCGCGGCCGAATCGGCAAGGGGAGTAATCGCTGGCGACTCTGCCTGACGGTTTGGTTGCGAAGCTTGCTCCAATTCAAACTTGCTATGCACCGTATGGATCGCAAGCTCGGCCTGTTCACGAGCGACCAATGCTGAAATCTTGATTTGGCTCGTCGTGATCATGAATATGTTGACGTCCTGATCCGCTAAACAGCGGAACATTCGATTGGAAACACCGGACTGGACAGCCATGCCCATACCCACGACGGAAATTTTCGAAACATCGTCACGATGGGAAACGCGGTCCACCGGCAATGTATCTAAAGCCGGTTGAATCATTTCGAGGGTCAACTGTAAATCACCCGACGGCACCGTAAAGGAAATGTTCGATTTTCCCAGTTTCCCCGCGTCTTGAACAATCATGTCGACTGTAATATTAGCTTTGGCAAGCGATGCAAAAATGGCATTGGTGGAACCCGGTTGATCCGGCACTCCGCTTAAAGTAATTAACGCTTCATTAAACGTAACCGCCGTGCCACTAACCGCTCGGTTCGGATCCTCGGAAATGTTGGAGATGATCGTACCGGTTGCTTCGCTACTGCTACTGCGAACATGAATTGGCACGGAGAATTTCTTGGCAAATTCAATCGAACGGCTATGCATCACGCCGGCACCCATACTGGCGAGTTCGAGCATCTCGTCGTAACTTGTATGTGATAGCCAGCGAGCGTCACTGATGACCCGCGGATCGGCTGAATAAACACCGTCGACATCCGTGTAGATTTCACACTCGGCGCCAAGTACAGCCGCTAAGGCAACGGCCGTCGTGTCACTGCCGCCGCGGCCCAAAGTTGTGATGTTGAAATCATCGTCGATACCTTGGAATCCAGCGGCGATGACAATATTGCCGTCGTCCAGCAACTTCTGCATGCGGTCGGTCGAGATCGAAATGATCCGCGCTTTTCCGAATACATTGTCCGTTTTAATGCCAATTTGAGCACCTGTTAAACTGATCGCTTTGTGTCCTAGTGACGAAATCGCCATCGCCATTAAAGCCACACTGACTTGCTCACCAGTGGACAACAGCATGTCCATTTCACGAGCCGGTGGTTGTTGCATGATTTCGTCAGCGAGGGCAGTTAGCGTATCGGTGTTTTTGCCCATCGCGCTGACGACCATGACAACTTGGTGACCCTGTTGCTGAGCGCGAACGGCGGTGTGAGCGGCGGCTAGAATTTTTTCGGTAGTGGCGACACTGGTGCCACCGAATTTTTGAACGATAATCGACATATTGATTTGTAGGGGAGTGTGTAGTTGGTATGTTTTAGGTTGCTAAACGTTTGCTGCGAACTTAAGGCTATGCATCTATAAATGTCTTCATGACTTCAAACCCGTGAGGGAACTGGTGAGCGGATGCTTCCGCTTGAATCTCGTCGTAGCTAGTTTGAGTGTCCGCTGTAATGCCCGTACCGGCTATGGTAAACGGTACAATGCCATGGCTATGAGTCTTTGTTTGTACCGGTGTAGGATGATCAGGCGATACTAGGATGCGGTGATCTCCTTGCTGTTTGAGTGCCTTGTGAATAGGACCGACGATATGCAAGTCGATTTCCTCGAGCGCTTTGATCTTCGCTTGAACGTCGCCTTCATGTGACGCTTCATCCGGCGCTTCGACATGCACACAGACCAAATCTACGTCAGGTTCGGCGATTGCTTTAATTGCCGCCGCACCTTTTGCCGCATAATCCGTGTCGGTATAGCCAGTTGCACCGGTGACTTCAATACGCGGCCAATCTAACATCACGGCGATTCCGCGAAGTAGATCGACGGCCGTAATCATCGTGCCTTGTTTGTGGTAGACGTCCATGAAGGTCGGCAGGGCAGGAGTCTTTCCGAAGCCCCAAAGCCATACATTCGTGGCCGGTAGTTTGCCCTCGGCTATTCGTTTTTGATTGACTGGATGATCCTTGAAAACCTTACCGCTAAGGTTCATGAGTTCACTCAATAGGTCGCTGCCAGGACCACGCGGGAAATCATTAACCACAGTGTCATCTGTTAAGTCATGTGGCGGTGTCGAACGAGTGTCTCGGCTAAACGGAGCTTTGTCATCACTTGCACGGTAGAGCAACAAGTTGCGATAACTCACCCCGGTAACAAATTCGAGGTCGCTGCGACCTAGTTCCGCTTGTAGCGCCTCGAGTAGTTCCGCCGCTTCGCTGTCCGAGATATGATCCGCTGTGAAGTCACGCATGATTTGATCTTCAATCGTGACCAAATTGCAGCGTACGGCCCAATCGTGAGGGCCTAATTCGATGTTCTGCGCAGCAGCTTCCAGTGGCGCACGCCCCGTGAAATACTTGTCTGGGTCAAAACCTAAAAGACTCATATTCGCCACGGCTGATCCCGCTGGTAGGTGCGGCGGAACATGATTTGCCGCTCCGACAATACCTGCCCGGGCAATCGCATCCATGTGTGGAGTGCTGGCAGCTTGCAGTGGGGTTTGACCGTCGAGGCTTTCTTGCGGAGTGTCTGCACATCCATCGGGGATGATAATAACGTATTTCATAGCGTGAGGTTTCTATTGATTGGTTTGCCGTTCGTGTTGGTGCCGGTGTTACTGTTATTAAGGTGCTCGTGTTTTACAGTGTTGCTGCCACAGTGGCAGCGGTAGTGGCGTTAATCTACGAGTTCATGATTCGCATCACGACTGGACTGCCCTTGATATTCGCTGAGTTTTTGAGTTCGTCGGCTGCCGCTTTAATAGCTCCGGCGGTAGTGGCATGACTCATGATGACCAACTGGACTGTGTTTTCAGGATCGCCGGATTGCGTTTGCTGTTGGTTGATCGATGCGATGGATACGCCATGGCGACCAATGATACTTGTCAGGCTAGCCATGACCCCTGGGTCGTCGTTAACTTGGAGACGAATGTAATACTTATTGACGGCGGTGTCTGCGGGTGCCATTTGTCGTGGTGATTGCGCGTCGGACCAGAGTTCAAGGTTGCCAAATGTCAGTCGAGTTCGCCCGACGACAGTGTCGATGATATCGGCTACGACGGCAGAGGCGGTCGGCATTTGCCCCGCACCTTGACCATGGAAAAAAACGGGTCCGACAGCGTCACCCCGTACCCGAATGGCGTTAAATGCATCTTCCACCTCGGCTAATGGATTGCCTTTGCGAACAAGCGTCGGAGCAATATTCATTTCGACAGCGTTACCATTGAGTTTTGATTCGGCGAGTAGCTTGATGCGGTACCCACAGCGGTCTGCATTTTGAATATCGCGCAGCTGCAGCGATTCGATACCCTCCAGCGGAATGTCTTGCCAATGAATGCGAACTCCAAATGCAAGATGGCTCAGGATCGCAAGCTTTTGCGCGGTGTCACTGCCATCGACGTCTAACGTTGGATCTGCTTCGGCATACCCTAATTGCTGGGCTTGCTTGAGGGCACTTTGATAATCCGTACCGTGTTGTTGCATTTGGGTGATGATGTAGTTGCAGGTGCCGTTGAGGATGCCCTTGAGCGCTGTGATTTGATTACCCGTGAGGCATTGTCCAATGTTGGTGACAATGGGAATACCACCGGCAACCGAAGCTTCAAAGGCAATGCAGCGATCGAGTTCACGGGCGCGGTCGAATAGTTCAGCGCCATGTTCCGCTAATAGTGCTTTGTTGGCGGTGACAACATCTTTGCCCGCCTCAAGCATTTGTAGCATGATCGTTCTAGCAGGCTCTGTGCCACCGATTAACTGTGCGACCACTTTGATTTCGGGGTCGTTCACGATGTCCTCGAGATTGTCGCTTAAGACGCCCGCGGGTATTTCGACGTCACGTGGTTTTTCGAGGTCGCGGACGATGACTTTTTCAAGCCACGGGATGCGGCCGGCATGACGAGCTGTGCGATCACCGTGATCCAGTAATAGCTTGGCTACTCCTGTACCGACAGTTCCTAAACCGATGATGGCAATTTTTGTCTTTTCCATGGGAGTCTTGTAAGTTGATTTGGTATCTATTTGTATGAAGGTCCGTGGGTTTGGCAACCCAAAGTTGTTTAAAACTAGTGTAGTTACCTATTACATTGTTCGGCATTATTGACTGGTTCGTGCCACATGCAATGGTTTGGATTTTGTGAGAATTCTCGATCCGTTCTGAGGGACTGCTTGATAGTCGTCGAGCGTCAGATGCGTTAAACTACACGCGGACGAAGACTGTAAATATGAACAGGCACCTAAGAAAATTTGCAGAACTCATAGTATGGTCAGTCTAAACAATGGTCAAGGCGAGCCAGGTTGTTACACGAATCACATACCGGTGATATTAGAAACACGCGGCGCACCAGAAACAACAAATATAATAGTTGCCAGAGATATATCGACACTATAAAAAAAGAAGTCGAGGAAAGAATCACGATGGAACCAGCGGCCCAAGAATTCTTAGAACGCTTATTGCAAACGCCTGGGCCGTCAGGTTTTGAGGAACCGGTGCAGCGTGTGGTACGAGAGTATGCGGAGTCGTTTGCTGATGATGTGCGGACGGACATTCACGGGAACGTGATTTGTGCGATCAACACCAACAATACAACGCGGTTGATGTTTGCCGGACACTGTGACCAAATCGGAATGTTGGTTAGCCATATTGATGATGAAGGATTTGTTTATGCTCAGACGATCGGCGGTTGGGACCCCCAGCAATTGATTGGTCAACGCTTGGTGATTTGGACAGACAGCGGTGAAGTGCCCGCAGTCGTTTCTCGCAAGCCGATTCACTTGTTGACGGATAAAGAACGCACGCAAGTCGTGAAGCTTACTGAGCTGTGGTTGGATATTGGCGCTAACAGTAAAGAAGATGCGCAGAGTGTTGTTGAGATCGGTGATCCGATTACGCTTAAACTCGGAATGCAACCGCTACGTAATGGCTTGATTAATGGTCCGGCCATGGATAACCGAACCGGTACTTGGGTTGTGATCGAGGCGTTGCGGCGAGCGAAGTTAGTGAATCCTGATTGCGGAGTGTACGCGGTATCGACCGTGCAAGAAGAAATTGGACTCCGCGGGGTTCGCACTAGTGCCTTTGGAGTTGACCCGCATACTGCCATTGCTGTTGACGTCACCCATGCGACGGATTGCCCCACAATCGACATGAAACAACTGGGCGATATTCAATTGGGCCAGGGGCCGGTTGTGTTTCGTGGTCCTAATATGAATCCAGGCGTTGTGCAGCGACTGCGCGATATTAGCTCAGCACACCAAATTCCCTCACAACTCGCAGCGATTGGTCGCGGTGCATCAAATGATGCCAATGCGTTGCAGTTGAATCGAGTGGGAGTGGCCACTGGATTGGTCAGTATTGCGAATCGATATATGCATAGTGCGGTTGAGACGATTGCACTGGACGATTTAGACAATGCCGCTGATTTGCTTGCTCAATTTGCATTGGCCTATACCGCAGAAGATGACTTTACACCTTGCTAATCCTCAATCTGTTTCAATTCCAACTACAAATTTGCACGAATTAGAGGGAATTTGGAAATTGGCTAGGCTATGGTAATTCTCATGCGTTTAAAATCAGAATTCCTGTCAAAATGGCAACAAACATGTGGTGGATATTGTGGTTCTGCCAATTTGGCACCACTGGTTACGTGCACAGACATTAGCGGGGGGATAATAAAAATATAAATGCCGCTAGACGTCCTTGTGTATTCTTGGTTTGTGGTTTATTTTCGAAGGTTTGGCACGCGTATTGCGTTGCCTTATAGGAATTACCAATTCATAGAGATCGTAAAACACTCAATTCGATGATACACTTCATCCGAGATTGGGTTTGAAACAAAAATAGACGATTTGGACAACTCGCGAAGGAGAATCCGGACGTGGCAAAACAAATGGTTTTTGATGACAGGGCAAGACAATCCCTGTTAACTGGCGTCAGTAAACTAGCACGAGCAGTACGCAGCACATTAGGTCCTCGCGGCCGAAATGCAGTTTTAGATAAAGGTTGGGGATCACCCAAAGTAACCAAAGACGGCGTGACCGTTGCCGAAGATATTGAATTAGACAATGCCTTTGAAAACCTCGGTTGCCAGATGGTAAAGGAAGCTGCTAGCAAGACGAATGACGTCGCTGGTGACGGAACAACCACAGCTACAATTTTAGCTGAAGCGATTTTTCGTGAAGGATTGAAGATGATTGCCGCAGGTGCTGATCCCATGGCGTTGGCTCGCGGAATCGCAAAGGCTGTTGATGCGGTATGTGACAGCGTCTCGAAATTGGCCAAGCCGATTGATCCAAAAAGTAAAAAAGAAATTCAACAGGTTGCTGCAATTGCCGGCAATAACGACGCCACGATTGGTAAAGTGCTAGCAGACGCCTTTATCAAAGTCGGCAAAAACGGTGTCATCACCGTTGAAGAAGGTCGTGGAAACGAAACAACCGTTGATGTTGTTGAAGGCATGCAGTTCGATCGCGGCTTTCTGTCTCCTCACTTCGTGACCAATGAAAGTGAAGTGATCGTAGAGCTTGAAAATTGCCTGATCCTGTTGTTTGAAGAAAAAATATCTTCCAACAAGAAGATGATCCCACTGCTCGAAGCAGTCAGCCAATCCAAGAAGTCGTTGCTGATTATCGCCGAAGACATCGAAGGCGAAGCATTAGCGACTCTCGTGGTTAACAAAATGCGTGGTATCTTGAATGTCTGCGCTGTTAAAGCTCCAGGTTATGGTGACCGCCGTAAAGCGATCATGGGAGATATTGCCGTGCTAACGGGGGCGACTCCTATCTTCAAAGATTTGGGGATTGAACTCGAAAGTGTCAAAATCGCTGATTTAGGTACCGCTAAGAAAATCAAAATCACCTCGGAAACGACAGTGATGGTTGGTGGAGCGGGAGCTAAAGTGGACATTGTAGGTCGTGTGGATCAAATTCGTAGTGAAATTGATGTTACCGACAGTGAATATGATCGCGAAAAGCTTCAAGAACGGTTAGCGAAACTCGCTGGCGGTGTTGCTCAAATTAACTGTGGTGCCACGACCGAAACCGAAATGAAAGAACGCAAAGCGTTGCTCGAAGACGCCAAATCAGCAACGCAAGCCGCACTTGAAAGCGGAGTTGTCGCAGGCGGTGGAGTTGCCTTGATTCGTTCAGCCAAAGCAATTGATAGTTTAGGGCTAAGCGGTGACGAAAAACTCGGCGGATCGATTATTAGGAATGTACTGGATTACCCTCTACGGGCAATCGCAGAAAACGCGGGACTTGACGGAGCGGTCATTGTAAATCGAGTGCGAAAGCTCACGGGTAAAAACGACGGCTATAATGCTGACACGGATACCTATGGCGACCTTATCGAAATGGGAGTCATCGAACCGGCGAAGGTAGTCACCACAGCATTGCAAAATGCAGCAAGTGTTGCTTCGTTGTTGATTACCACAGAATGTCTCGTCACCGAGATTCCTGTGGAAGACGACGACGACGATCATCAAGACCACCACGACCACGGAATGGGCGGCGGCATGGACGCGATGGGCGGCATGGGCGGCATGGGTGGCATGGGTGGTATGCCTGGCATGATGTAATCCAGACTGGGTTGACTGACTTTGTGCAGTTAACGCCGCAGCACACCCATCAACAATCAACAATCAACAGATAAAAACTAATTCATTAAGTACTAAGTTATCAAAGGAATATTCGAATCATGGCAAAGATCAAAGTTCGTCCATTGGATGATCGTGTGGTTATTCGTCCGGCAGCTTCAGAAGAAGTAACAGCTGGAGGAATCGTCCTTCCCGATTCTGCTAAAGAAAAACCTCAACGCGGCGAAGTCGTTGCTGTGGGTAGTGGCCGTTTATTGGAAAGCGGTGAACGTGCTTCGCTTTCAATTGAAGTCGGAGATATTGTCATTTACGGAAAGTTCGGCGGAGTCGACATGGAAGTAAATGGCGAAGACGTGAAGATCCTCCGAGAATCAGATATTCTCGCGAAGGTTCTATAACGAGCAGCAAATCATTTTCATAATCAGTTGAATCATTGAAAATTCAACGCTAGGAGTTTGAATCGTGGCAAAACAACTTTTGTTTGAAGACAACGCTCGTTCTCGGATGTTGCGTGGTGTAAATAAACTAGCTGACGCGGTAGCCGTCACAATGGGTCCTACGGGTCGCAACGTCATTATTGATAAATCTTTTGGTGGCCCGACGGTTACCAAAGATGGCGTTACGGTTGCCAAAGAAATCGAATTAGAGGATCGCTTTGAAAACATGGGCGCTCGGTTGGTGGTTGAGGTTGCTCAAAAGACCTCAGATCTAGCTGGCGATGGTACAACTACTGCAACCATCTTGGCACGTTCCATCTATCAAGAAGGCTTGCGGAACATCGTGGCTGGTAGCAATCCGATGTCGGTACGCAAAGGGATTGAAAAAGCAATCGCGGCTTGTGAAGGCGAGTTGTTACGTATGGCTCGTCCCGTTTCTAGCAAAGAAGAAGTCACTCAAATTGGCTCCATCAGTGCCAATAATGACGATTCGATCGGCGAACTAATAGCCGATGCTCTGCAGCGAGTTGGAAAAGATGGCGTCATTACTGTCGAAGAAGGCAAAACAGCCGACACGACCGTCGAATTTGTCGACGGTATGCAATTCGACAAAGGCTATATCTCGCCATACTTTATCAATCGTCCAGCTCAAATGGATTGTGAACTTGAGGATGCTTACATTCTTATTCACGAAAAGAAAATCAGCAATTTGCAAGCGTTGGTTCCAGTGCTTGAAAAAGCAAGTGGCACTGGCAAACCGCTATTGATTATCGCTGAAGATGTGGACGCTGAGGCATTAACATTGCTCGTGGTCAACAAACTACGAGGTGTTCTCAACGTTTGTGCGGTGAAGGCTCCAGGTTTTGGTGACCGTCGTAAGAACATGCTTGGTGACATCGCCACGTTAACCGGCGGAACGCTCGTTAGTGAAGACCTCGGCATGCAGCTTGAAAATCTAACGCTCGAACAACTCGGCCAAGCCCGCAAGATCACGATCGACAAAAGTTCGACGATTTTGGTTAACGGAGCTGGCAAGCGAGCCGACATCGACGCTCGGGTTGAGCAAATTAACAACCAAATGGCTCAAACGGAAAGCGAATACGACAAAGAGAAATTTCAAGAACGCTTGGCGAAACTCTCGGGTGGCGTAGCCGTTATTTCTGTTGGTGCTGAAACCGAAGCCGATATGAAACAGAAAAAAGCTCGGATCGAAGACGCCTTGCACGCTACTCGTGCTGCAGTTGAAGAGGGAATCGTTGCTGGCGGCGGCGTGGCACTTCTTCGTTGCCAAAAGGTTGTCGAAGAAATGCGAAGCTCTGTTCGGGGCGAAGAAAAAGTCGGTGTCGACATTATCCTTAAATCGCTCGATACTCCACTGCGTCAAATCGCTGACAATGGTGGAATTGATGGTTCAGTGGTTGCAGATAATGTACGAGCTAAGAAATCGGCTGTGTACGGATACAATGCGAACACCGGCGAATATGGCGATATGTTAGTTGCCGGAGTTATCGATCCTGTCAAAGTCGTACGTACAGCGTTGGCCAACGCAGGTAGTATTGCTGGCCTGATGCTGACGACCGAAGTTTTGGTGACAAACTTCGACGCAGATGATAAAGATAAGCAAAAGGTAGAGGGCAGCGTAAGCTAGTTAATACTAGACCTGCGTAACACCACGATCAAACCTAATACAATTTGGTTTAACGAAGTCGCCTCCCTCTTGGATGGGGGTGGCTTTTTCAATTTTAGGTATTCGCTACGGTATTTGAAGTGCAGTACCCGAACAACAGGTCGCTATCGCGCGGAACTCAATTGCGTCAATACATGGTCGTCGGACAGTAAGGCGAACTAGGATTGTGATTAAATAGCTATGGCTCAAAAACGCGATTTCTATGAAGTACTTGGAGTTGCTCGTGATGCGCCTAAGAACGTGATCTCAAAAGCCTACCGTAAACTAGCGATCAAATATCACCCAGACACGAATCCAGATGATGAAGACACAGTCTCTAAGTTTAAAGAAGCCGCGGAGGCTTACGAAGTTCTGAGCAATGCTGAAAAACGTCAACGCTACGATCAATATGGGTATGCCGGATTGGACGGCATGGGCGGTGGTGCGGCATCGAACGTCGAAGATATCTTTGAAGCTTTCGGCGATCTATTTGGTGGTGGCGGCGGCGGTATTTTCGACGGTATTTTTGGCGGTGGCCGTAGGCAAAATCGCGTGCATCGAGGTGGTGATATTCGCTGTGACGTGACGCTTGATCTGGAGCAAGCTGCCACGGGTTGCGAGCAAACATTGGAAGTCGTTCGCAATGAGATTTGTGACAGTTGTGATGGATCCGGCGGCGCGGCGGACGCGGAGCGCGAGGTCTGCGTACGCTGTGATGGAAGAGGGCAAGTTATTAAGTCTGCTGGTATTCTTCGCGTGGCGACTACCTGCACTGCTTGCCAAGGACAAGGCAACGTGATTTCTGCGGCCTGTGAAGAATGTCGTGGGCAGGGTGTCATGCCGCAGACAAGTGAAATAACGATTAGCATTCCGGCGGGAGTTGACGATGGGACTCGAGTGCGGATGACCGGGCAGGGCGAAGCTAGTCCTGATGGCGGACCCAGTGGGGATTGTTATTGCTTCATCGAAGTGCGTCCGCACCGAGTGTTTGAGCGCCATGCTGAACATCTCGTCGTTCGTCTGCCAGTAACCTATGCGCAATCTGTGTTAGGCGCTGAGATCGAAGTGCCGACGCTCACTGGGCGTGAAGTCTTGACGATGCCTGCTGGCACTCCCTCCGGCGAGACATTTCGGTTACGAGGACATGGAGTACCGCATGTTCATTCTGGGAGACTAGGTGATTTGCTGGTGCAAACCTATATT
>Ga0066376_10004412_pt1 | contig 12226 bp, 10 predicted proteins | sample Knorr_S15_td_Bot_FD_77009 | JGI IMG/M metagenome (GOLD analysis project Ga0066376, IMG submission 77009) | Marine microbial communities from Southern Atlantic Ocean transect - Knorr_S15_td_Bottom_ad_5009_LV_A | ecosystem: Environmental > Aquatic > Marine > Oceanic | place: Southern Atlantic... | reverse complement strand
CTAAGTGGCGGTTTATATGGAGTTATTGGAATACTTTCTAGTCTTATTTCAAGAGATAAAACACAACAAGGTCAGCACATTGATATATCTTTGCTAGATGTTCAGATATCCCTTTTAACTTATATGATAACAATGCATACATTGTCCGGTTTGGACCCTGAACCAATTGGTAATGCTCATTTTGTTCACGTTCCCTTTAATAGTTTCACAACAGAAGATGGTTTTATTGTAATTGCTGTTATAACCAATGAATTTTGGCAGTCTTTACTTAATGTAGTTCAAATTGATGAATTAAGAGATACAAAATTTAATGATTCTGTAGATAGATTAGAAAATCAGAAGTTTATTGAAGATCTCCTTAATAAAAAATTAGAAACAAATTCTTCTAGTTATTGGTTAAACAAACTAAATAAAGCAAGGGTGCCCTGTGGACCTATTAATAGTTTCAGTAAAGCAATATTAGATGAACAAGTTCTACACAGAAACATGATAGTAGAAGTAAATCATCCTGATGGGGGTAAAGTTAAAATGCCAGGGAATCCTATTAAGATGTCTGTCACTAATGAAGACTCGTTCTCCCCTCCTCCTCATTTAGGACAACATACTAATGAAACTTTAGTTGCTTGGTGCAATTATTCTCAGTCGGACATAAAAGGATTAATTAAAAAGAAAGTTATAGCTTAACCATAAATTAATATCAATCTGTCTACTGCAAAGCTTAAAAAGGCTATTATTAACACAACAAGAAGTATAATTAAAAGTAACTTCCAAAATTGAAATTTCTTATCTGCCATATATTGTTTTGCTTAATTATAAATCCTAAGGCAAAATCTATTATAGATGGTAAAACAAGACTTGATTGAAATGGAAGGAGAGGTTATTGAAACTCTTCCTAACACTACTTTTAGAGTTAAATTAGAAAACGAACATGTAATTACTGCTCATATATCTGGTCGAATGAGAAAGCATTACATAAGAATTATGACCGGTGATAAGGTGAAGGTAGAGATAACGCCTTACGATCTAACAAAGGGTAGAATTATTTTTAGAGAAAGATAGTTTAAGAAACCCTGTCTTTACTTTTTACAGAATCTTTCAATTCCATTGTCAGCTCATCGTTTTCTTCATCTACATAAACGATTCCTCCTTTAGATGAAAATTTTCCAAATAGAATTTCTTCTGCTAGAGGTTTCTTAATCGTTTCTTGTATCAATCTTTGCATAGGTCTGGCACCCATAGTTTTGTCGTAGCCTTTATCTGCAATCCAGTTTCTAGCTTTATCTGAAACTTCCAATTGAACCTTTTTATCGTCTAATTGAGCTTGAAGTTCTACTAAGAATTTATCTACAACTGTTTTAATCACATCTTTGCTTAAAGGATTAAAAGAAATCATTGCATCTAATCTGTTCCTAAATTCAGGAGAGAAAGTTTTCTTAATAATCTCTAAGCCATCTTTAGTATGATCTTGAGCATTGAAACCCATCGACGCTCTACTCATATCTTGTGCACCTGCATTTGTAGTCATAATGAAGACTACATGTCTAAAATCTGCTTTTCGACCATTGTTGTCAGTTAAGGTCCCGTGATCCATAACTTGCAAGAGGATATTAAAAACTTCAGGGTGAGCTTTCTCTATTTCATCTAGAAGAATTACAGAATGGGGATGTTTTGAAACAGATTCGGTCAATAGACCTCCTTGGTCATATCCTACATATCCAGGAGGAGCTCCTATTAATCTTGAAACAGTGTGTCTCTCCATATATTCAGACATATCAAATCTTATAAATTCTATGCCCATGATTATTGCAAGTTGTTTTGATACCTCTGTTTTACCTACTCCAGTGGGACCTGAAAAAAGAAAAGAACCAACTGGTTTCTCAACAATTCCTAACCCTGCCCTCGATAACTTTATTGAAGCTGCAAGACTACCTATTGCCTCGTCTTGACCAAAAATTACCCTTTTAAGATTTTCTTCTAGTTTTTCTAAAGAAGCTTTATCTCTTGTTGAAACAGTTTTTTCAGGGATTCTGGCTATAGAAGCAACAATTTTTTCTACGTCTATTGCTGAGACGGTCTTTTTTCTTTTAGATTTAGGTAAGAGTTGTTGTCGGGCACCAGCTTCATCGACTACATCAATAGCCTTGTCTGGTAGAAACCTGTCATTAATATATCGAGAGGATAGCTCGGCAGCTGCTTTTAGAGCGTTTTCTGTATACTTAATACTATGATGATTTTCAAATCTAGTTTTCAAACCTTTAAGAATTTTAATGGTCTCATTTACAGATGGCTCTAGAACCTCAATTTTCTGGAATCTTCGTGAAAGAGCCCTATCCTTTTCAAATATGCCTCTATATTCTTTATAAGTTGTAGATCCTATAAAGCGTAAACTATTCTTTGCTAAAGCAGGCTTTAGAAGGTTTGAAGCATCCATAACTCCCCCAGAAGTTGCTCCGGCCCCAATAATCGTGTGAATCTCATCTATAAAGAGAATTGAATGTTCACTTTCTTCTAATTCTTTTAACACTAGTTTTAATCGCTTTTCAAAATCCCCTCTATATTTAGTACCCGCCAAAAGTGCCCCCATATCCATACAATAAACTGTGCTGTTTTTTATCAACTCAGGTACTTTATTCTCAACTATTAGTCTAGCTATACCTTCTGCAATAGCTGTTTTTCCAACACCTGATTCTCCTACAAGCAAAGGGTTATTCTTGTTTCTTCTAGCCAAGACCTGAATTATCCTTTCCACCTCTTCTTTCCTACCAATTAAGGGGTCTATCCTTCCATTTTTAGCCTCTTCATTTAGATTTAAAGTGAAAGCTTCAAGAGCTGAACTGTGTTTAGGGGATTCTTTACTAACTCCCTCTGATATGGATTCTTCTTCAAATTCTTCATCATTTTTCCCATGGCTTATATAGCTAACTACATCTAATCTAGTTATGCCTTCTTGTTCTAATAAATAAACACTGTGGCTTTCTTTTTCACTAAAAATGGCAACTAATAAATTAGCTCCGTCAACTTCTTTCTTGCCTGAAGATTGCACATGAAAAACAGCTCTTTGAAGAACCCTTTGGAACCCTAAAGTTGGTTGAATCTCCTGATCTTCGTCTTTCTGAATAATTGGTGTAGTTTTAGATATAAAAGACTCAAGATTTTCTTGAAGCGCTTTTAAGTCTGCTCCACAATATTTTAAAACTTCTATTGCTTCTTTATTTTCTAAAAGTGATAAGAAAAGGTGTTCTAAGGTTACAAACTCATGCTTTTTCTTATGAGCCAATTTAAAGGCATCATTGAGATTTTTCTCTAACTCATTATCTAACACTATTCTTCATCCACTGGTTCAATTTCACTAATTAAAGGATGTTCGCTTTCTTTAGCAAAATTATTTACTTGTGAAGATTTAGTCTCTGCTACCTCTTTAGTAAATATACCGCAAACTCCTTTACCATGTGTATGTACTTCTAACATAATTTGGGTAGCTTTGTCTCCATCTATTCCAAAAAAAATTTGTAGTACATAAACAACAAATTCCATCGGCGTGAAATCATCATTAAAAATAATAACTCTATAAAGAGGCGGTTTCTTTAATTTTGGCTTAGCTGTCGCTACTGTAACAGCAGTTCCATTATCTTCTAGATCATCTTCGGGGTCTGAATTTATTGCAGAGAATATTTTTCTGATGAACATTAGTCCATGTTATCAATAATTGCTTCTCCAAACTCAGAACATTTAACAAGACTTGCTCCGCTCATTAAACGTTCAAAATCGTAGGTTACCGTTTTATTCTTAATAGTTTCTGAAAGACCTTTTATTATGAGATCAGCTGCCTCTGTCCAGCCTATATATCTCAACATCATTTCTGCTGAAAGAATTAGTGAGCCCGGGTTTACTTTATTTAGACCTGTATATTTAGGGGCAGTTCCATGAGTAGCTTCAAACAAAGCTACCTTATCTCCTAGATTAGCTCCCGGGGAAATCCCTATCCCTCCCACTTCTGCAGCTAAAGCATCTGATATGTAATCTCCATTAAGATTTAAAGTTGCTATAACGCTATATTCGTCTGGTCTAGTTAGTATTTGTTGGAGAAAAGAATCCGTAATTACATCTTTGATAATAATATCCCTTTTAGTAATTGGATTTTTTACAGCAAGCCAAGGTCCGCCATCTATTTCTACTGCTCCGTATTTTTCAATAACTAACTGGTAACCCCAATCTTTAAATGAGCCTTCAGTGTATTTCATGATATTGCCTTTATGTACCAATGTAACTGAGCTTCTATCATTATTTATTGCATATTGGATTGCTTTATCAACTAATCTTTGGGTGCCCTCCTTTGAGACCGGTTTTATACCAATTCCACAATTATCTGGAAATCTAATCTTTGTAACCCCCATTTCATTTATTAAAAAATTAATTAATTTCTTAGCTTCTTCAGAATTAGCTTTCCACTCAATTCCAGCGTAAATATCTTCAGAATTCTCCCTGAAAATAACCATATCTGTTTTTTCAGGATGAACAACAGGACTAGGAACTCCTTCAAAATATCTTATCGGTCTTTGGCAAACATACAGATCAAGTTCTTGCCTTAAAGTTACATTTAAGGATCTAAATCCACCACCAACTGGAGTTGTTAAAGGACCTTTAATTCCAACAAGATAGGCCTCTAAGGCTAAAAGAGTTTCAGAAGGAAGCCAGTTACCTTCACCATAAACTTTAACAGATTTTTCTCCACAATATATTTCCATCCAGGCTATTTTGTTATCATCTCCATAAGCTTTAGATACGGCATTATTGACTACATTCATCATCACGGGAGTAATATCAGAACCAATTCCATCTCCTTCAATAAAGAGAATGATGGGATTATTGGGAACAATTAATTTACCAGTTGAGTCAAAGTGAATTTTTAACCCATCTTTAGGTTCTTTAATATGTTTAAATTCCATCTTTTTGCGATTAATTTTGTGAGCGGGACCAGAATTATATAGCATATAAACCCTAAATCTAATTGAAACACCTCAAAATGAGTAAAGCTAAAGTGCTTCTGGGACTATCTGGCGGAGTGGACTCTTCTGTGGCTGCTTTGATTTTAAAAAGTGAAGGCTATCAGGTTGATGCTCTGTTTATGAAAAATTGGGAAGACGATGACGGATCTCCTTATTGCAGTGTTAAAGAAGACTTCATGGATGCAGTTTTTGTAGCTGATCAAATTAAGATTAATTTAAGTGAAGTTAATTTCTCTGAAGAATACAAGAATAAAGTTTTTAATTATTTTCTTAAAGAATTAGAGTTAGGAAGAACTCCAAACCCTGACATTTTATGCAATAAAGAAATTAAATTTGATAGCTTTTTTAATTACGCGATGGAAAAAGAATATGACTTTATTGCAACTGGTCACTACGTTAGAAATAAAACATCTAAAGGCTCAACAAGCCTTTTAAAAGGGAAAGATAAAAAAAAAGATCAAAGCTATTTCTTACATTCAGTCAGAGAAGAAGCTTTAGCAAGGTCAATATTTCCTTTAGGTAAACTTAAAAAAACTGAGGTTAGGAAAATAGCAAAGAAAGAAGGATTGATAACCAGTGGTAAGAAAGACAGCACTGGAATATGTTTTATTGGCGAAAGGCCTTTTCCCGAGTTCTTAAATAACTATTTGTCACACAATCCAGGCAAAATCCTAGACGAATATGGAACGGAAATAGGAGAACATAAAGGCTTACCCTTTTATACACTAGGACAAAGACAAGGCTTAGGTATAGGTGGGATGAAAAACTCAACTAATTCAGCTTGGTATGTTGCGAAAAAAGATTTAGCTAATAATATTTTAATTGCTGTGCAAGGAATTAATCACCCTCTTCTAATGTCTAGCAAGCTAGATACTAGAAACCTAGAGCTAGTTAATCCAATTGAAAACAAAAAGTTTTCTGGCAAGGCTAAAATTAGATATAGACAAGAAGATCAAGACTGTCAAATAGAAATAATGAATAACAAATTAAAAATAAAATTTGTTCAGCCTCAAAGAGCAGTCACTCCAGGTCAATCTGTAGTTATTTATCAAGATGAAGTGTGCTTAGGGGGAGGTGAAATTCAAAATATTTCTTAAGGACTTTTATAAACCTCTCCTTCTTTCATTACAAAATCAACTTCTTCTAAAATTGAAATATCTTCTAATGGATTTCCACTTACTGCAATAATATCAGCGGTTTTGCCTCTTATGAGGCTTCCTAGATTATGCTGTTCTCCAAGTAATTTAGCAGCTTCTAATGTGGCAGACTGTATAGCTTTCATAGGAGGCATTCCAGCTTCAACCATATGTCTAAACTCAGCTGCGTTTTTCCCATGTTCTGAAACACCAGTGTCAGTGCCAAAAGCTATTTTTACACCCGCTTGGTAAGCTCTGCCAAAAGTGTCTTTAATTTTTGGTCCTATTTCAGCAGCCTTAGGTCTAACTAATTCAGGAAAAAAATCTTTTTCTTTAGCCTTTTCAGAAACCCATAAACCGGCAATTATAGTAGGTACATAATAAGTTCCTCTTTCTCTCATCAATTTCATACCTTCTACATCCATTAAGGATCCATGTTCAATAGAATGAACTCCAGATCTAACAGCCCTTTTTATGCCTTCAGCTCCATGGGCATGTGCTGCAACCTTGAAACCATAATCATTAGCTATGTTAACTATTTGAGTTATTTCTTCTTCTGTTAGCTGTGGATTTTGACTATGTTTAGCATTACTTAAAACTCCTCCTGTAGCTGTAATTTTAATTAAATCTGCACCTTCCTTATATCTGTACCTAACTGCTTTTGAAGCATCATCTACATTGTTTACTATTCCTCTGGCTGGTCCAGGATCTGAGGTTAATGATTTGTTCAATGAGTTTGTGGAGTCTCCATGGCCTCCAGAAGAAGCAATGGTTGTTCCAGAAGAAAAAATTCGAGGTCCCGAAACAATTCCCTTCTTAATAGCATTTCTTAAACTAATGGTTACCCCATCGCTGTCTCCTAAATTTCTAACAGTAGTAAATCCTGCTTTAAGAGTCTTTTCTGCATTTGCCACTGCTCTAATTGCATAGTCACCTGAGTTTAAGGTTATTTTTTCTTGGAAAGAATTTTTGTTGTATTCAGAGCCAAGGTGAACATGCATGTCTATTAAACCTGGTAAAACTGTATAACCGCTTAAATCTATATACTCATCATCGGAATCTGGCGTGATAAAACCTACCTCAATAGACTCAATTTTAGAACCTTCAATAACAATACTCATTTCTGATGATGGGACAGAACTTTCTCCGTCTATTAATAAACCGGCATGAATAACCGTTGTGGCACAGGTAATTGGAGAGAAATTAAAGAAAATAATTATTAAAGATAAATATAATTTATTCATTATTAACAGTTTGCTTCCTGGCCAATGAGAACGCAAGTATAGTTGTTCATAAGTTATAATCCCGAATTCAAAAAATGAAATTTTCAGATTTATCTTCGATTTCTCCTATTGATGGAAGATACTCTAAGCTTGTAACAGAGCTTCAAGATATATTTAGTGAGTATGGACTTATTAAGTATCGAATTTTCGTTGAAATAGAGTGGTTTATTCATCTTTCATGCCAGTTAAATATTAAAGAATTGCCTAAATTAACAAAAACCTCTGCGAACTCTCTTAGAGCTATACATAATGAATTCAATTTAAAAGAAGCCAAGAAGGTAAAGAATATTGAGAAAAAAACTAACCATGATGTAAAAGCAGTTGAATACTATTTAAAGAACAAACTTTCCGAATCAAAACAACTAAGCGGATTGTCTGAGTTCATACACTTCTGTTGTACTTCTGAAGACATTAATAACATTTCATATGCCTTAATGGTTAGAGATGCTTCTGAACTTTTAATTTCATCTCATACCAAGAATTTAAATGCTCTTTTAAAAAGAAAAGCTCATCTTTATGCAAGCACTCCCATGTTATCTAGAACACATGGCCAAGCAGCAACTCCTACTACTGTGGGAAAGGAATTAGCCAATTTTTCTTCTAGAATTGACCGTATAACTAGGGACATAGTTGATACGAGATTAAGTGGAAAAATGAACGGAACTGTAGGGAACTATAATGCTCATTTAGTAGCATACCCTAAAGTCAATTGGGAAAAGATATCCAAAACCTTTGTTCAAAATTTAAACCTAGATTGGTCCCCTTATACCACTCAAGTTGAACCTAAAGACAATATGGCAAAGCTATTTCATGACCACGGACGATTGAATAATGTTTTGTTAGATCTTTCTAGAGATTTATGGGGCTATATCTCTCTTGATTATTTTTCACAAACTTTCAGTAATAAAGAAGTGGGTTCTTCTACAATGCCTCATAAAATTAATCCAATAGACTTTGAGAATGCAGAAGGTAACCTAGGTATGGCTAACTCAATGTTTCATCATTTAGCTTCTAAAATAACTGTTTCAAGGTGGCAAAGAGACTTATCTGATTCAACTTCCATGAGAAATATAGGTATTTGTTTTTCCTACACTTTAATAGCTATGACTTCATTGGTGAAAGGACTTAACAAACTTGAAATAAATCGAAAAGTAATTAAACATAATTTAGATAACTCCTGGGAAATCCTTACAGAAGCAATCCAAACCATTATGAGAAAATATGGAGTCAAAGGAGGATATGAAATGATAAAGGAAGCTGCTAGAGGAAAAAAGATTACAAAAAAAGAAATACACTCAATTATTCAAGCTCTAGATGTACCTGCTCATGAAAAAAATAAACTTCTATCACTCACTCCTTCAACATATTTAGGTTTAGCCAAGAAGCTAGCCAAAGGTATTTAAAACCTTAGCTAGGACCCTTTTATTGATTTATTCTTCGTCTTAGTTAAAATCCTCATCTTTCTGGTTATAAGTTATTAAAAAACAATAAATTTTATAGCGGTGTAAAACTTTTATAACAAAGGCCCTAAAGACATGACTAAATATAAAGAACTCATAAAAGAACTCAAAAGTCTAAAAGATAACAAAGGCTCAACTCTAGGTGGAATAGACCCTGAACATGCAGCAAGAATGAGACTACAAAATAGATTTTCAACAGGTCTAGAGATAGCTAAATATACTTCAAATATAATGCATGCTGATATGAAAGAATATGACAAAGACCCTTCCAAATATACGCAATCACTAGGTTGTTGGCATGGTTTTATTGCCCAACAGATGGTCATGGCAGTTAAGAAGTATCAAAAAACAACTGCAAAAAGTTACGTATACCTTAGCGGGTGGATGGTAGCAGCCTTGAGATCAGAATTTGGACCTCTTCCAGATCAAAGCATGCATGAGAAGACTGCAGTACCCTCGTTAATTAATGAAATTTACACCTTCTTAAAACAAGCAGATGCTAGCGAATTACAACACCTATTTATAGAGTTAGACGAGGCTCGAAAAAAAGGAGAAAACGAAGACAAAATCATTCAAAAGATTGATAATTTTGAAACTCACGTTGTCCCCCTAATTGCTGATATTGATGCAGGTTTTGGAAACGAAGAGGCAACTTATTTGCTAGCCAAGAAAATGATTGAAGCGGGTGCAGGTTGTATACAAATTGAAAATCAAGTTTCTGATGTAAAGCAATGCGGTCACCAATCTGGAAAAGTTACAGTCCCACATGAAGATTTCTTATCTAAAATTAATGCCATTAGATACGCTTACGTAGAGTTAGGAGTAGAAAATGGATTGATAGTTGCTAGAACAGATTCCCTAGGAGCCGGATTAACTCAAAAGATTCCTGTATCAAGCGAGCCTGGAGATATTGCAAGTAGATATAACCATTTCCTAGAAACTGAAGAAATAGCTGATTCGAAGGAATTAAATCAAAATGATATAGCTATTCAGCAAGACGGTAGACTAGTTAAACCGGTAAGACTTGAGAATGGATTATATGCTTTTAAGAAAGATACTGGGGTAGATAGAGTCATCCTAGATTGTATAACCAGCCTAGAATCCGGAGCTGATCTTTTATGGATTGAAACAGGGACACCTAATCTCAAACAAATAGCTGATATGGTAAATGAAATTAGAAAACTTCACCCTCGGGCAAAACTTGTCTATAACAACTCCCCTTCTTTCAATTGGACGTTAGCTTTTAGAGAGCAAGTTTATGCAAAGTGGTTAGAGTCTGGCAAAGACGTATCTAAGTATCCTAATCCAGCAAAAGAACCAAAAGCGTTAATGGATGAAAAGTTTGATAAGTCAGCACTATCTCAAGAAGCGGATGAATTGATAAAAGAGTTCCAGAAAGATGCGTCAAGAGAAGCAGGAATTTTTCACCACCTTATAACTCTTCCTACCTATCATGATACCGCTCTTGGTACTCATGTTTTAGCAGAAGGCTATTTCGGAGAAAAGGGAATGTTAGCTTATGTCAAAGAAATCCAAAGAAAAGAAATTAGAAGGGATCAAGCCTCTGTTAAACATCAAGATTTAGCAGGAACTACTATAGGCGATAAGCATAAAGAATATTTTTCTGGTGACAATGCTCTTCTTGCAGGAGGTAAAGGCAATACTATGAATCAGTTCTAGCTAAGAAAACCAGTTTCTTTACTTACACTTAGCTGGATTGCCACCGCAAATTTCACAGTCTCCACCGTCTCCCAATGCTTTTAATCCACCACATGAACCTGCTATCGGTTTCCTACCAAATATTACACCTATAGACATAGATAAAAATATCAATAAGAGAATACTAAATGTAATAAGTATTGTACTCATGTTTAAATTTTAATCTTCTTCAAAACCATTTAGAAGTCTTCACAATATAATTTTCATTTTCTTTTAAAATATAAACAGTTCTTATTTTATGAATATTTGAATACTTTAAACCTTGGTCGGGACCCATAACATTCAAAGCCGTAGCCAAAGCATCTGCTTTCATAGTATTTTCTGCTAAAACACTTACTGACACATGCTTTTTCTTTAAAGGCTTAAAGGTAGATGGGTCAATAGTATGAGAAACTATTAATCCATCTTTATTTTTAAAATTTCTGTATTCACCTGAAGTAGCTAGAGATAAATCTTTGTTGTCTCTTGAAGATAAAGTTATAAGAGGAGTGTTAATGGAACCTGGATTTTCTATTCCTACAACCCATGGCTCTGAAGAAGATTTATGGCCTTTAAATTTAACCTCACCGCCTAATTCAATTAGATAGGAATTAATTGACTTAGAATCTAAATATTTAGATAGAAGATCAATAGCGTAACCCTTAGCTACTGCCGACATATCTAAATAAACATTTTGTGTACGTTTTATTCTTTTCTCTTTAGGATCCACTTCAAACGAGAAACAATTTACTTCTTTTTTTAATCCTTCTAACAGACCAGTATCGTATGAATTAGATAGCTCCGGTGGACCAAATCCATAATAATTAACTAAATGGCCAACACTAATATCAAAAGAACCGCCTGTAGATAAGCAGGTTTCCTGTGAAAATAATGCCACTTCTATAAAATTATTTGAAACATTGATCCACTCATTAATATTTGTGGCATTTAGATATGAAATAGAAGATGAATTAATGTAAGTCGACATCTCTAGGTTTACTGAGTTGAGTACATTAAAGATATCCTTTTCTATGCTGCTATCCTCAAAATCTACAAGAATAACTTTATAGGAAGTTCCCATTACCTCCCCTTTAAAATTTAAAGTCTTATTTTCGTAGGTTAAGAATGTAACTAAGAGTATGAGGGCTAAGGAAAGAAAGAAAACAAGAAAGTAAGATCTCTTTTTTCGTGCTCTCAATAGGTCAGATACTAAAGTCATCAAATCTGATATCTTCAGGTTCAACACCCAAATCGTCCAGCATGCCAAATACAGCATCCATCATGGCTGGAGGTCCGCACATATAGTATTCACAGTCTTCAGGAGCCGGATGTGCACTTAAATACCCGTCAAGTATAACTTGGTGTATGAAACCTGTTGGTCCATTCCAATTATCCTCAGGTTGAGGGCTATCTAAGGCCAGAGTCCATTCAAAATTGTCGTATTTTCTAGCTAGTTCATCGTACTCATCTTGATAAAACACTTCTTTAAGACTCCTTGCACCATAGTAGAAAGTGATCTTTCTTCTACTGTTAAGTCGTAATAATTGATCAAAAATATGGGATCTCATGGGGGCCATACCCGCCCCTCCGCCTATAAAAATCATTTCAGCATCACTTTCATTTGCATAGAAATCTCCAAAAGG
>Ga0066376_10004411_pt1 | contig 12229 bp, 12 predicted proteins | sample Knorr_S15_td_Bot_FD_77009 | JGI IMG/M metagenome (GOLD analysis project Ga0066376, IMG submission 77009) | Marine microbial communities from Southern Atlantic Ocean transect - Knorr_S15_td_Bottom_ad_5009_LV_A | ecosystem: Environmental > Aquatic > Marine > Oceanic | place: Southern Atlantic... | reverse complement strand
TGAGGTCGGAAGCCGCGGGCGATGCAGGCCGCATCGGTTAGGCGATCTCACGCACTCCGGGGGTGAGCGGACACGACTGCAGGCGGCTTCCCGAGGCGCATCGGACGTCGTTGCGCCCGTCTTGCGATGCCCAAGGCATCGCGGCGGCGGACGCGCCTAGCCGAAAACCACGGGAAGCCGTCTCTATGGGTCTTTATCATTAATCCTTGGTATTACTTCCCTCGCCCAGCCGCGGCGATTATAGTCCGCCCGACCGCGGCCGAAATAAAGCCATAAAAACCCATGTTGGAAGTGCTGTTTCTTGGATTTCTGATCGGCCTGCGCCATGCGCTCGAGGCCGACCATGTGGCCGCCGTGGCGAGCCTGGCCAGCGCCGAAAAATCATTTGGGCGGATCGTCGCCCACGGGGTGGTCTGGGGGATCGGCCATTCGGCGACCCTGCTGGCGGTCGGCGGAACCGTGGTGTTGCTCGGCGTCGCCATGCCGGAACGGCTGGCCATCTGGCTGGAATTCGCCGTCGGCGTCATGCTGATCGGCCTCGGCGGCTGGGTGCTGGTCCGCCTGGCGCGGGATCGCATCCATTTCCACGCCCACCGCCACGCCGACGGCGTCTTGCATCTACACGCCCATTCTCACGCCGGCGAGGACGTCCCCCACGATGCCGCCCGCCATGATCACGGCCACCCGCCCGGCCTGCCCTGGCGTTCGCTGATGGTCGGCGTCATGCACGGCATGGCGGGTTCGGCCGCGCTGCTGTTGCTGACCGCCGCGAGTTTCACCTCGGCGCCCCTGGGGTTGCTCTATATCGCCGTGTTCGGTGTCGGCTCGGTCGTCGGCATGGCGGCGCTATCGGCGGTCATCGCCGTGCCCATGCGCTATTCGGCGAAGGCGTTGGGTTGGGGCCGCCACGCGCTCCAGGCGACCATCGGCAGCGCCACCGTGGCGCTCGGCGCGGTCATGGTCCATGAGTTCGGCGGCGCCGTCCTGGGTTGATCGACATAGCGCAGGGTGGTCAGCATGCCGGCCTTGGCGTGATAGAGATTGTGGCAATGCATCAGCCAGTTGCCCGGGTTGTCGGCCTCGAAGGCCACGGTCACCTGGGCGCCGTTGGCCGCACATGGACGGTATCGCGCCGGGCGCCCGAGAAGCGCCGACCGTCGATTTCCACCACCTGGAAGGCATGGCCGTGGAGATGCATGGGATGGGACATCATGATCTTGTTGCGGAAGACGATTTCAACGCGCTCCCCGGCGGCGATTTCCAGCGGCGTGTGATTCTGGGCGGTGACTCCGTTGAGGCCCCAGACATAGCCTGACATTTCGCCTGTCAGGTCGACATTATAGACGCGGTCGGCGGGGCGCGTCGGCAGCGGATCGGCCGTGGCCGGGCATCTCTATTTCCCGCGCTGGGTTTATGACTATCTGGAGATGCCGGGATGGGCGGAAGCACAGCTTTTCATCACCATCGGTGGATACTTGATTGGTCTCGGCTTCATCTTCTTCGTGGTTAACGTGGCGTGGAGTTCGAGCCACGGAAAAATCGTGGAAGACGATCCATGGCCTGTGATCTTTGACGATAAAGCGGCGGTTGCCGCGGCGCCGGCGGAATAGGAAGCCATAATCACGATTAGAATGTTCGTTGTGGTTGGTGTAATCGGAGTCCTGGCGATCTTTTATCTCACCGTTTTTGCGGTCGGGCCGATAAGTCAAACGCCACCGTCGAAGAGTCTTCTGGCCGGCTTCCGGGCGGAAGGAATTATCCCTGCAAACGTCAATCTGGAGGAAGACGAAACAGCCGAGGAAGCTGAAGTCTTCGACATTCCGCCCGAGGACGCCGTCATGCTTGAGCAGATTCTGGCCGGAACCATGTCCATGCCCGGCATGGATATGAGCGGCATGGACATGAGCGGCATGGAAATGAGCGCCATGAAAATGGACGGCGACGGCGCCATGAAAATGCCCATGGATGGCGACGGCGAAACCATGGATATGAGCGCCATGAAAATCGACGGCGACGGCGATGGGGAGATCCACATGGAGGAGGATGACGACGACGCCGGGCATATGGGTGGAAACGGCATCGAGATTGCCTACGAAGGCGAATTTGACCGTGAAATCAAGCTGACCATGGCCGAGTGGAAATTCTCAAAAATGATGATCGACGTAAATCCGGGCGAACGGATCAAGTTCACCGTGACCAACGGCGATCAATTGCCCCATGAGTTCATGTTCATGGACATGCCGCTCATGTCGGCCGTCGATTACCGGATCAAAAGGGCCGACTGGAACCTGCTGGAACACGAGGCCCTGTATGAAAAAGCCCAGGTGCTGCCCGGTGGTGAGTTCTCGTTCGTGCTTACGGTGACACAGCCCGGATCATGGATGTTCATGTGCATACTGCCCTATCACATGGAGATGGGCATGACGGGCGAGATGGCGACAGAAGGCATGTTCATGATGAATATGCAGATGTAAGCACGATTGGCGGCGGCCGTCCCGTGGCGCCGCCGCCCCTCAGCCCAGCGGCTTGAACTGCTTGCCGAGCCGCAGGGACTGGCCCTGGTAGTTGGAGCCGATGGCCCGGCCGTAAGTCTGTTCGGGAACCTCCAGCAGGCGCTCGTAGCGCAGCCAGCCGATGATCTGCTGGTGTTCGAGCATGAAGGGAACCTCGTGGGCGCGGACCTCGAGCACCACCTTGCTGGCGTGCTCGGCCTTGCCGTAGCCGAAGCCGGGATCGAAGAAGCCGGCGTAATGGACACGGAATTCGCCCACGTCGGTGTCGTAGGCGACCATCTCGGCGGCATGGTCGGGGGGGATGCTGACGGCTTCCTTGGTGGCCAGGATATAGAAATCATGCGGGTCGAGGATGAAGCCCTCGCCCGGCTTGGTGTAAATTGGTTCCCAATAATCGCGCGGCTCGTAGATGCCGCGCACATCGACGTCGATCACGTCGGTGTTCTTCCTGGCACGGAAGCCGACGAGGCCGCTCGCCGGATCGCCTTCGAGGTCGATCGACAGGCCGACGCGCCTCTCGCGGATGGTTTCCTTGCCCGGCGCCGAGTCGACCAGCGGCGCCTTTTCGTGCAGCCGCTGGAGTGTCTCCTGGCCGAACACCGGGGACCCCCGCCGCAGCCTGAGCTGGTTGAGGCGCGAACCCTTGCGTACCACGATGCTGAACGTGCGCGGCGCGATCTCGATGAACAGCGGGCCGTGATAGTTGCGCTCGACCCGGTCGAACGCCGTCGCTCCGTCGGTGATCAGCCGGGTAAAAACGTCGAGGCGCCCGGTCGAACTCTTCGGGTTGGCGAAGGCCGCGAGGTCGCCGTTGAGCCGGATGCTCTCCAGCAACGGCACGATATAGACACAGCCCGCTTCCAGCACCGCGCCGCCGGTGATGTCGAGCTCGTGCATGCCGAGCTGTTCGATCTTGTCCATCATGCCCGCCTCGCGGCCCGGCATGAAGCTGGCCCGCACACGGTAGGCGACGACGCCGAGGCGCAAATCGAGACTGGCCGGCTGAATCTGATCCGGCTCGATATCCTCGACCGCCTCGATCCTGTGTTTCTGGATCAATCCGCGGATCGACTGGGACGGCAGGATGCCCGTGCCATGGATCGCGTCATCCCCGGCGCCCTCGGGCGACGGGGAAAACAGCGTGTTGGTCGCTTTGGCCATCCGGCGGCTCCTCCTGGTCGAACGCCATCAAACTAACAGATTTACGTTTGTTTTGAATTGCTTGAATGGCCACAGCTTCATCCACAGGAAGCCCCTCGCAAAGATGCTTGTCGATCATGGGCTTGGCCGTCTTATCCCCGTTTATCCATGCCCCGCAGGCAATGATCGATCCACTGGGCGGTGAGCTTTTCCTGCACCGAATTCTGCCGCAGGCGCGCCGCGAGACCGGGAAAATCCACATGATCGAGGGGCTGGTCCTGGTTGAAGCAGGAGAACACCACGAATTCGAGACCGCTCTCGGGGTCGCGGTGGGCTTGCAGGCACTGGGCGCAGATTTCCTTCATCATACACTGCATGGGCGAATTGATGCTGCCGATGGCCCGATGGCCGGGCTTGAGGAGATCCGCCAGCACCCCGTGGCGCGCCGCGTTCAGCGCCGCCATCATGCGATCCGAGCCGATGGTGAGGATCCGGTCGACCTCGCCGAGGGGAATCGGCGCGGCGCCCAAATCTCCCTTGCCGTAGGCGGCGATGGCGTCGACGATGGTGCCGGTGAAACTGAGGTCCCGGGGGCGGCCCGGGGTGAAGCCGGGGGCCTCATCGCAGGCCCAGACGATGGCATCGGCGGCGGCTTCGATATCGGCCACCTTGTAGCGGTCGGCCAGGGCCTTGTAGCCGGCGAAATAGAGCACTCGGTTGCCCGCCTCGCGCATGGCGCGGCCGATGGCGAACAGCACCGCGTTGCCCAGGCCGCCGCCGGCCAGCAGCACGGTCTCGCCCGTGGGGATCTCCGTCGGTGCGCCGGTCGGGCCCATCACCACCACCGCTTCGCCGGGCTCGAGCAGGGCGCAGATGTCGGACGAGCCGCCCATTTCCAACACAATCAGGCCGAGCAGTCCGGCTTCGGCGTCGACCCAGGCGCCGGTCATGGCGAGCCCTTCCATGGCCAGCCTCGTGCCGTTGGTTTCAGGCGCCAGGGTCTCGAAATTCTGCAACCGGTAGAACTGGCCGGGATGGAAGGCGCGGGCCGCCGCAGGCGCCCGCACCACCACCTCGACGATGGTCGGCGTCAGGCGATTGACCGCGTGGACCGACGCCGTCAGGCTATCGTCGAGGGCGGCGAAGAAATCGGCGGTCGAGGCGGCGCTCGCCGGACCGTTCCGCGCCAGCATCCGCGAGATCACCGGATAGCCCTGCTTGGCGCTGGCCATGGCCTTGACCACATTGCCGGCGTAGGACGGATGGACGTCGCCAAGGAAGCTCACCGCGCGGCCGTCGTCCAACAGGCTGGTCAGGATGCGCACTTCGCCGGGTTTGGCGATGCGCTCCGGCGTCACCGCTTCGCCGTTCTCGTCGATCGCCTGGAAATAACGCCCGTCGAGGGAAAACCGCTCCGGGTGTTCACGCGCCAGCACGGTGTTGGGCTGGGTTCCGGCGGCCACCAGAATGCTACGCGCCGGCAGACTCTCAACCGCGTCCAGGGTGATCCAGCCGCCGCCCTCGCGGGTATGCCGCTGGCGGTTGAGGCGCAGCGCGCGGGCATGGCCGTAGCCGTCCACATCGACCGCCACCGGCGACAGGCATTCAGCGAAACGGATGCCTTCCTCGAAGGCCAATCCGACCTCTTCGTGATTGAGCGTATAGCTCGGCGCGTCGATCAGCCGCTTGCGGTAGGCGATGGTGACGCCGCCCCAGCCGTCGAGCAGCTCCAGGATACGGGGCTCTCGGCCCTGCGCCTCGGCGAGGCCGCGCTCCTGGCGGATGGCGCGGCCATGGGCGATGAATTCTTCGGCGATTTCGCGCTCTTCCGGGTCCCAGGCGGCGCGCACGGCGTCCTCGCCGCGGATCTCGCAAAGTGAGTCGAAGCGGGCCAGGAACTTCTCGACCTGCACCGGGTAATAGGCCAGGGACTCGGTGGCCGTGTCGATCGCCGTCAGGCCGCCGCCGATGACCACCACCGGCAGGCGGAGCTGCATGTTGGCGATCGAATCGGTCTTGGCGGCGCCGGTCAGTTGCAAGGCCATGAGGAAGTCCGACGCGGCGCGCACGCCGCGCGCCAGGCCGTTGGGAATCGGCAGCACCGTCGGCTTGCCGGCGCCCACCGCCAGGGCGATATGATCGAATCCGAGGGCAAAAGCGTCCGTATCGGTCAGGGTGCCGCCGAAGCGCACCCCGCCGTACATGGCGAAGCCCTCGCGGCGCTCCAGCAGCAGGCGGATGAGTTTCAGGAAATTCTTGTCCCAGCGCACGGTGATGCCGTATTCGGCGACCCCGCCGAAGCCCGCCATGACTCGATCATCGAGGGTCTCGTAAAGCAGGGCCACATCCCACACGGGCGCAAACCCGGGGCCTGAGAATTCCGCCGCCAGGGGTTCGATCTTGAGGCCGTCGATACCGACCACGGAATGTCCGTCGTTGAGCAGGTGATGGGCGAGATTGAAACCGGCGGGACCGAGGCCGACCACCAACACCTTGGACCCGCTCGACGGTTTCGGCAGGGGCCGGGCGAAATCCAGCGGGTTCCAGCGGGTCAGCAGGCTGTAGACCTCGAAACCCCAGGGCAGGGCAAGCACGTCCTTGAGGCAGCGGGTCTCGACCTGGGGGATGTCGACCGGCTCCTGCTTCTGATAGATGCAGGCCTTCATGCAGTCGTTGCAGATGCGGTGGCCGGTGGCCGCCGCCAGGGGGTTGTCGATCGCGATGATCGCCAGGGCGGCGATGGCGTGGCCCTGGGATTTGACCAGGTTCATCTCGGAGACGCGCTCTTCCAGCGGACAGCCGACCAGCGGCGCCCCGAACGGGCTGGGCTTGAAGCCGCCGTCCTTGTCGCGCAATCCCTTGCGGCAGGAATCCTTGCCCTGGTTGTGGCAGAAGATGCAGTAGTTGGCGTGATCCAGGGCGGCGGTGAGATCCATGCCCGCATCGGTCAGGGCAAAGCCCTGGCGGCGGCGCAAGGCGTCCTTGGGCAGGCACAGCATATCCTGGCCGTGGCGCGCCACGGTCTCCAGCGGGATCAGATGCTCGGGATCGGGCTTGCGCGGCAGCTTGAACAGCACGCCACCCTCGAACCGCGTCCACCCCGCTGGGCTGCGCAGCGCCCAGGCGGCGAATTTCATCGCCACGTCGAGGGCCTCGCCATGGCCTGCTTCGTCGTCGAGCCAACCGATTACCGCGGCCGCGAAGGCAAGCTCGCTCACCGGTTCGCCGAGCAGGGCTTCGAGCCGCGCCTCGAGCGCCGGCCCGCCGAGCGCCATGGCCTGTTCGGGGCTGATCTTCTTGGCCGCCCGGCGCTGCACGAACAATCGCTTACAGGCGTAAAGCGGGGCCAGGGCGTCATGGCTCTCGGCAAGCGCTGCGACCTCCGCCCGTATGGCGAAAAGGCCGGCGACGAAATCATCCACATGGGGCGCCAAATCGATCATCAGCCCGGCGGACTCCTTGTCGTCGAGCGAATCGGGCGCGGCGCGGGCCGCGGCCAGACGCCGGGCAAGATGCGTATCGGCCTGTTCGATATGATCGAGGAAGGCGGCGTCCAGCCTGACCAGCCCGGGCCGCGCGTAGAGATCGGCGAAGGCCAGCCCATGGCCCAGTGAAAGTTTGCTCATGACCCCATCACTCTACATCTATTGTCGATGATATAATCTGTCATATGGGTTGCGGCAAGACTGTTTGTATACAAACAAAATCGACTCACCGGGATTCATCCGCCGAAGCTGGAAATCAACCGCGCCGCAACATTCGCGCCCTTGACAGAGACCATCAGGTGACAAGACTGGAAGCAGGGTCGAGAATGAAAAAAACGCCACGGCCCTCGCGCCGGGCCTGGGAGGTGTTATGCGGTTTCTGTCGAGTATCCTGTTGACCGTCATACTCTCGGCCGCGGCGGGAACCAGCCGATGACCACACACCAGCCTATCACCGGCCCGGTGGCCTGGCGCGGCGAAGATTTCGCCTCCCGGGATGATTGGATCATACCGCTTCCCGAGGGCACGGCCCTGGAGATCGAAACGGCCCTGGGCGCCGTCTCGGGGCTCGCCTGGCGGGATATCACCCGCGATGATTTCCCCCTGCCGGAGTTCTCCAAGACGCTTGCCGACCTCGCCCATGAGCTCGAACACGGCCGCGGTTTCGTGCGGCTGCGCGGCCTGCCCGTCGGGAACTACGACGAGGACGATCTGCGCAAGATTTTCTGGGGCATCGGCACCCATCTCGGCACGGCGCGCTATCAGAACGCCCGCGGCGAGCTGATCGGCGAAGTGCGCGACGAGCTGCGGGCCTACGGTGCGGTCAGGGAAAGCTATGCCTCCGGCGTCGACGGCCGGCCGGTCTCCTCGCGCTACAAGACGCGCGGCAGCGGCGCCTTGCGTTTTCACACTGACCGCTGCGACGTGATCGCCCTGCTCTGCGCGCGGGCCGCCAAGTCCGGTGGGGTCAGCCTGCTGGTCAGCGCGGTGGCGATCCACAACGAAATCCTGGCCCGGCGGCCCGATCTGGTGGCGCTGCTCTACGAGGATTACCACCGCGCCCGCATGGGCGAGGAAGCGGGCGGCGAGGAGAAGACCTACGCCCTGCCCATCTTCGCTGTTCGGGACGGGTATTTTACCACGCAATACTCCCGCACCTTCGTCGAGGCGGCGCAAGAGCTCGACGGAGTGCCCCCCCTGACGGCGGCCCAGGTCGAGGCCCTCGACCTGCTCCACGAGGTCGCCGACGAGCTTTGCCTGGAAACCGCCTTCGAGCCCGGCGACCTCCAACTGATCAACAATCACGTGACCTATCACGCGCGCCGCGCCTTCGAGGACGATGCCGGCGACAACGGCCGGTTGCTGCTCCGCCTGTGGCTCGCCATGGCCGACAGCCGGCCCCTGCCCGCCGGCCACCAGGTGCTGTGGGGGGCCGTCGAGCCGGGCGCCCTGCGCGGCGGCATCGCCCAGGAGAACCGCGCATCGTGAAGCGGTTGCTCATGGCCGCCCTGTTGGCGGGGCTCGCGGCGCCGGCCGCGGCGGCGGATATCAGGCAGGGCCGCGCCTGGCAAAGTCATGCAGCCAGTGCCACGCCTTCAAGGCCGGCGCGGCGGATAAATTCGGCCCCAGCCTCAACCGCATATTCGGCCGCAGGGTGGGCAGCGTCGAAGGCTATCCCTATTCAGCGGCCATGAAGAGCGCCTCATGGCAGTGGACGGAAGAGACCCTCGACGCCTTCATCGCCAGCCCCAAGGCCCATCTGCCGGGCAGCCAGACGCCGTTCCCCGGCCTGCCCGACGCCGAGGACCGCGCCGACCTGATCGCCGACCTCAAACGCGCGACGCGGTAGAGACGCCAGGGAGCCCCCGTTAATGGCTGAAGTGAAGCCGTCCCACGGCAACTACGATCATTCGATAATCGACGTCAATCAGCTCATCTGGGGCGAAGGCTTCATGTCGCCGGGCGGGGCGGCGGCGGTACGGCTGATCGTCGATGGCCTCGAGCTGGCCGAACGCTTCCGGCTCGACATCGGCTGCGGCATCGGCGGTGTCGATGCCGTGCTGGCCGAGGAATACGGCTGCTCTGTCATCGGCCTCGACATCGTGCCGCTGCTCATCGAGCTGGGGCGCGCCCGCATGGCCGATGCCGGCCTCGCCGACCGCGTCGATCTCAGGCTCGTCGCGCCCGGCCCGCTGCCGCTCGAGGATCATTCGGTCGATGTGGTTTTCGGCAAGGACAGCTGGCTGTTGATCGCCGACAAGCCCGGCTTCTTCACCGAGGTCTTCAGAGTGCTGCGCCCCGGCGGGTGGGTGGCGACGAGCGAATGGATGGGCGACGGCGCGCCGGTGAGCCGCGACATGGACGACTATTACGCCCTGCGCGGCATGCGCTACGCCCTGGAGACGGCGGCGGACTACGGCGAATTCCTCGGCCTCGCGGGGTTCACTGATATCAGCGTCGGCGACGGCTTGAGCGATTACCGCCACGCCGCGCGCCACGAGCTCGAGCGTATGCAGGGCCCGCTTCGACACTCCATGATCGAGGTCCTGGGAGAACGGGAACACGCCCATTTCGTCGCCCAGTGGCGGGCCATGAGCCGGGTGCTCGATCTCGGCGGGCTGCGCACCGACCGGCTGCGGGCCCGCAAGCCCGGATAACCGCGGCCGGATCTACCAAGGAGCCATGATAAAGACTCATACAGACGGCTTCCCGTGGTCTTCGGCTAGCCGCCTAGGATCGCCGTGTTCTCAATGAGAACGCACTCTTTGAGAATGTACCTGTGAAGTTATCTCTCCATAAGTTCACAATTTGGAAACCCCGGTCGCCCCGGCGGGGTTTCTTTTGCCTGAAACCTTCCAGGAGTGAATGATTCGTCTCATTCCTGGAGGATTTTGATCCCGGCCAGACGGGCGCGCAGGGTCTCCCGGTCCATGGTCTCGACCGGCAGGGCGACCAGGGCCAGGATGGAGTCCTCGATGGCGCCGTAGACCGAGGCATATTCGGCCCTGATCTCGGCCTCGCTGCCACTGAATACGAAGGGGTCGCGGACCGGCCAGTGGGCGGTCACCGGATGGCCGGGCCACACCGGGCAGGCCTCGCCGGCGGCATTGTCGCAAACCGTGATGACCATATCCATTGCCGGGACGCCGGGAGCGGCCGCCGCGCCGAACTCGTCCCAGCTCTTGCTGCGCAGGCCGGCGGTCGGCCAGCCGAGACTTTCGAGCAGGGCCAGGTTATGGGGATTGACGTAACCCTGCGGGTGACTGCCCGCACTGAAGCCCTGGAATCGCCCGGCGCCGTGACGTTCGATCAGGCTCTCGGCCATGATGCTGCGGCATGAATTGCCGGTGCAGAGAAACAGGATGTTCAGCGGCCGAGCGGTCATGGCGAGGAGGCGCGAGTGGCCTCTGGCGGGCGGACGCCGCACAGCTCCGGGCGGCCTTGGCAGCAATCCTCGGTCAGGAAGCCGAGAAGGGCTCGAATGCCCTGGTGATCGGCGCTGTAGAAGATATTCAGGCTCTTGCGCCGGGCCTTGATCAACCCGGCATGTTCGAGCTTGGCGAGGTGGAACGACAGGGTCGCCGGCGGCACCTTGAGCCGCACGGCGATGACCCCGGCGCAGAGCCCTTCGGCCGCTCTCCCGCCGGCCGGACCACGCGCGGCGTGATCCCCGGCCGCGCCGCCGTCGCGCACCAGCAAGCGAAACACCGCCAAGCGTGTATCCTGCGCCAACGCCGACAGAGCCTCGACACCGTTCTTTGTATTCATATTTCCTAAAATATAGAAATAAAATTGATTGTCAAGCCAGGTGGGAAGGAGGTGAGCGGTGGCGGTGGTGGGGTTGCGGAAGATGGGAATCGGGGCGGGGGCGGTCAGGACGGCTTGGCGGCGACGACGACCTTGACCTCGTCGCGCTGGAGTTGCCGGGCGAAGGCCGGGGCCGGCTCGCTGTCGGTGATCAGGGTGTCGATGGCGTCGAGCCCGGCGATCCGCACCAGGGCGCGCAGCCCGAGCTTGGAGCCGTCGGCGACGACGATGGTGCGTTCGGCGCGTTCGATGACCGCCCGGGAAAATTCCGCCTCGCTCAAGTGGTAATCCATGAGTCCGTCCTCGATATCGATCGCGCCGACCGACAGGAAGGCGATATGGGCGCGGAACTGTTCGATGAAGGCGACCGCGCCGCCGCCCAGAACCGCCCCATCGTCGGCGCGCAGCTCGCCACCCGCCATGAACACCCGATTGCCGTTGCGCGTGGCCAGGGTGTTGGCGATATCGACCGAGTTGGTCATCACCGTGAGGTCGCGATGGCCGAGCAGGGCCTCGGCCACATAGGACGTCGTGCTGCCCGTATCGAGCATGATCGAATCGCCGTCATGGACTTCGCGCGCGGCGCAATCGGCGATCTCCTTCTTGGCCTGGGCGTTCTCATGGAGCCGTTGGCGGAACGCCGGCTCGCGCAAGGCGTCGAGCAGGGCGACGCCGCCATGGACCTTGCGCACCAACCCCTCGCGCGCCATCAGCTTGATGTCGCGGCGCACGGTCTCCCCCGACACCCCGAGCGCCAGCGCCAGATCGGCGACACGGCAGACGCCGCCGCCGACTAGCGCCCGCTCGTTGAGGGACTTGAGAATGGCCGATTGCCGGTCTGGTCTCAACATGGCTCGGGCCTCGGCATGGCGGTGGGTGTCTCCTGATGTGACGTTGGCAATCATACGTGGTTTTTTATGGTTATTCCACTATCGGCCGTGGTTTTTTGTTGTTTAATGACAATTTACTTGATCGATACGCGAAAACTGGCTTTCATACGATGCGACCGGGGTGCCGGGATGCACTCGGTCAAAAATCAATGCGATCCACACATCAATGGGAGGAATATTCATGCTGAAACGACTTACGACCGCGGCCTTTGCAGGGGCCATGACGGCGGCTATCGGATTTTCAACGCCGTCCGCCGCCCAAGTTCCCGAATCGGCCTGATCGCGCTCGCCGGCTATCAGCTCGGCGGCCGCCGCCTGGCCCTGCTGGTCGCCGCCATGGCCCTGTTCATCGTGGTCACCGGCAATTGGCCGAAGGCGATGATCTCGACCTATC
>Ga0066376_10004410_pt1 | contig 12232 bp, 15 predicted proteins | sample Knorr_S15_td_Bot_FD_77009 | JGI IMG/M metagenome (GOLD analysis project Ga0066376, IMG submission 77009) | Marine microbial communities from Southern Atlantic Ocean transect - Knorr_S15_td_Bottom_ad_5009_LV_A | ecosystem: Environmental > Aquatic > Marine > Oceanic | place: Southern Atlantic... | reverse complement strand
AAATGCACCGCAACCCCAAGCACTTAAAACTAATGAATCATGATTATTTTGATAAGCAATTTTAAACATCATCTTTATTTTATCTTTTGTTTGTTTGATTTGATGTTTATCAGTATAATTAGTGATATTATAATCTGTTTTTGGTCCATTGATTGCTGGACTAGCAATTATAGATATATTTTGTCTTTTTGTCATAAATTCATATCTAGTGAATTCATCTTTTCTAAATATGGCAACATTTGGACTATAAATTGTATCAATATTATACATTGGATAAAATTTTTGCGTTAATGTTAGAAAATAGTTACTTCTTCTAAATATATTCTCTTCTTGTGTTCCATATCCTAATTCAACTAATCCTCCTGGAATAAACCAATCAGACATATTTAATAAAAGAGGATTAAATCCTTTTTGTTTTAATTTAAGAGTAGCATTAATTGTATCTTCATTAATAACATTAATAATAGTTTTATTAAATTTTGGTGTTAATTTAATATTTAATCTTTTATATTTAACAGATTCAGATATATTTTGTAATTTGATTTTTGAAATTCTTTTAGTTTCATCGTAAATTTTAATTCTTTCAATATTATCCATAATCTTCTCCAACTGATACAATTTATTATTTTATTTTCATATTAATTTAAACGAATTTATCAAATAAACAAAATTTAGAATTGAAGACATTTAAATAAATTAAAAAAAATAATATGCTTTTAACCGATTTTAAAAAATATAATGGAAATTTTATTATTGATACAAAAAAGTATAACTTTTTGAATAAAATTTTCTGCCATGATACGTTTAATATTATATTAAAATTTTTAGGTAAACAACTTAAAATCGGTACTTTTATAGATGTATTAGATTTAAAGACTCGCTCTAGTTCTCGTGAAGTAGGTATTTGGAGAATATGTGTTATTGTAGATATAAATATTAAAAATAATGAAATACTTATAAAATATCCTGGGTGGAGAACAGAAAGGAACGAATGGATATCCATATATAGTAAAGGACTTCAAATTGTGGGAATAAATTCTTTAAATAAACGATATCATTATATGTTTCATGAAACTTGTTCAAGAATACGACCACGAGATAAAGATATAGAAATATCTCATATAACAATATTAGATGGAATTGATAGCGTATTAAGTGGAAGAATAATAGATATAAAAGAAAATATTAATCATGAAAAATTATATACAATTAAAGTTAAAAATGGAAAAGAATATCAAAGAAAGATTTATTATTATAAATATGATAAAGATATATTGCCAGAAGATTATTTATATATAAATAGTTCATTATTTACGCCAATAGATAGATAAGTGTTAAAATAGCTACAAATCCAGAACTTGAAAATATATTTTTTTATAAAAAAAATTGATTATAATTATAATTGTTAATTAATAAAAAAATATGGATAATACTAATACTGACACAGACACTAAAATTGAGGATTTTGATTGTCCCATTTGTCGTGAATTATTATTTAGACCAGTTTCTTTATCTTGTCAACATATTTTTTGTTTACATTGTATTGAAAATTTAAAAAAATCGAATAGTAAAGCTAAATGTCCATTATGTAGATTATATTTTTTTTTACCGCCAAATTATAATCTTCTTCTTGAAACAATTATAAAAAAGAGCTATTCAGATGAATATAAACAAAGAAAAAAAGAAATTGGAGAAATGAAACAAGAAAGTATTATTAGAAATAGAATAACAACAGAAATTTTACAATCGAATGATATTCAAAATAATAGAGTATCATCTTTTAATGTTCTTCGTATTAATAATGATAATAATTTTGATAATTTTGATAATCATTATCATTTTGATTTTGATAATAATAATGACAATAATTTAAATTTTTATGATAAAATATCATCATTTGTTTCAAATTGCGGACAAAATGTTTCAAATTTTATGCATAGACATGGTCATGTTGTAATGTATACTGGATTTTTAGTTATAATTGCGGCAAGTGCAAGAAAAATGGATAATCATAGAATAGAGAATGATAATCATAGAAAAATATTAATAAAAAATTTAACAAATAAAGTTAATTCAGTTACAATTTCTTTATAATAGTGACGTATATGCATAGATTACTATGTAATTCATTTCAAAATGTCTTAAATGCAAAAATAAAAAATTTTCTAATATCAATTTGAATATTAAACTGATATTGGAAAAACTCTAACAGCTTCTAGAATAGAATCATTATTATCACATGGTATAAATTCAAATGAAAAAGATAAAATTTCTTTTAGATATATTTTATGACGAATATATTCTCGATTGACACCTTCTGGACATACTACTGATTCTTCATGATAATTTTCAATTATCATTTCTTCATTATTTTTTATTATTTCAATCGACAAAATTGAAGCAAACCCTTTACGTTCTACTATAAAAACATCTTGTCCAGTAGCATGGTGAGTTTTCCACAGAAATTCTTGTTTAGATATTTTTAAAAATATTTCTTTGTATGAAAAACTCTTTGGTTTTAGTGTTTTGATAGATTGTATTAGTGTTCCTTTATATAGAAAAATTCCATCTTCATGAAATGAAATAATAACAACTTTTTTACAAAAGAATAAATTATAAATCAAATTTATTAGAAATAATATAAAAAAGATTAAATATATATAAATATTTATTTCCCATGGATATTCTTGATTTATCATTAGAAATAGAGGAAGAATTAATGAAATACTATAGAAAATAACAGAAATAAAAATTCTATTATATGAATTATGGGGGTTTAAATAAATTGTATTTCCATTATCTAATTTATGAAAAGTTTGCCATTTTAGATTTGGAATTGAAGATAATTTTTCTAAATTATCTGAGTTTACATAATTTAAATAAAATAAAGATGAGTTTAGGAAATTCGTATCAGTAAATAATTCCATACCACCTTTATAATCATAAATGAGTTTATCTAAGCTTTCTATTCCAGTTAGTTCTATCATAGAATTCATATTTATTTCTTTAACAAAAAATCAATTTAAATTATTAATTAAAAATTTACTAAAAATTAAAAATAAACAATAAATTATTTACCACAATTATATCTTAATATAAAGTTACTAAATCAATTTTATATTAAAATATATTTATAATATATATATTTATAATATATATATTTATAATATATATATTTTAATGCAAAACAAAAAAAATTGTGAAAAAAAAACAGATTTTTGTTTAAATAAAAAAAAAGGACAGTGTGCATTATTAGACTATGTTAAAAGCACAATAGATGGTGGAATAACCATACCAGAAAACAAATTTGGATTTTTTTATTTTAGTATAGCACCTAAACAATTTGTTAATAATCGTTTTAGAATATACGTTAAATACTTTGAAATTGAAAAAAAAGTTGAATTACGTATTTATCACTATATATCAACAGCACTTGTGAGACACGACATAGATAGCAAAACAAAAAATGATCATAAATTTTGTTTGAGTTTAGAATTAAAAGAACGATTCAACATAATAGGACGAAAATATTATTATTTTAAAACATGTTATTTAGCACATGTTATTAAAGGACCTTGTGGTATTAATAAAACTGAACTTTCGGGTATATATTTAGTACGTTTGGCAGAAAAAATTCTTAGAATTTTTAGAGTAAAATTATCTACATTACTCGATGATTCAAGAATAGAAATGTGTGAAAGTAATGTGTCATTAAAATTAATTAAATTATTACAAAAGGGGAAAACTTGGTATGAAAATGTATCTGAGTATAAATTAGATGTATTATACAAATTAATTAATAATATTAATAAATATCCATTTAATAAATCCCGCAAAACAAAAATATTGAATTTACTTGAAAAATCTCGCAATAATCCATTAAATGAAAAAGATATTAAATGGTTAAAACAAATATTTGATGAAGCTTTTAAAATAAGTAATAATAAAAAAAATAATGAAAAAAATCAAGAAATAATAAAAGACATACATTCAGAGATGTCAAATGCATATCTCGATAAAATACATTTTAACACATTAACTGAAATAGTTCGCAATAGTAAATTATCTACTATATTCAAAATTGTAAAATACCACCACCCTAGAACTATGATATCATTATGGGAATTCGACGATCCAAACTATTCCGAACTTAAATATGAACCTTTAATAAATAAACTTGAAAATTTATTATCAATAGTTGATTTAACATTAGAGAATACATTTAAACAAGTTTTTTTAAAAGTGTTCCATCAAGATACTAAATTGGATGAAGATGAGGAACAAAGTGAATGTTTAAAACTAAAAATATACGAATTAATTTTTAATTGGAAAAGAAAAAAAATATTAGAAAATGATACACCAGATAATGGATATAAAGGATTAACAGAAGAATACAATCTCAGTCCAGATAGTATTAATAACTATAAAAATATAATGCTCTTTTATGAAAGAGCCAGTTCTCAGATGTTATATATAAAAACACACACTTATAAAGAAGTTCTAGAAGAATGTAGTATTATAGAACAACCACGAACTAGGAAAAAATTAACTAGACAAATACCATCAAGAGAAAAAGCAAGACAGGAAGCACTTTCTGTAGCAAAAAAAGTTAAAAAAGTTAAAGAAGTTAAAGAAGTTAAAGAAGTTAAAGAAGTTAAAGAAGATAAAAAAGAGACATCTATAATAAATAATTCTATAAGACCTACTACTTTAGCAATCACTGAGTTAAAATTCACTGAGTTAAAATTCAAAAATAAAAATAAAAAGGAAAAAAGGAAAAAGAATAAAAAAAAAATAAATTAGTTCATTATAATTAACAATATTGATTTAAATTGAATATAAATATGACAATCAGAATGTACAGATGTATTACATTTACATACTTTATATAATTTCTGAACTTTGTTATTACCATAGCACATAAAACATATTTCATATTCGAAAGTTTTGGAAGTCAAATATCTGTTAAAAAAAAAAGTTATTATTAATAAAAAAAACGAATAATTTTTAAGTATGAAAAAGACCGTAAAAACAAAATTACAATTGTTTTTATCTTATCCTATTCAATAAATTAAATTAATTTAATTATCGTAGTAATTAGTTAAAGAATATTTTATGAATGAAAGATAACTCTAAATCTACTACTAAGCCAAATTTTCCTGTGCCACCCAAACGGCCTAGACCAAAACAGACGTGGGTAAAACGTGCTGAAGCAAATAAACAGAAAAATATATTACGAAATCTAATAACTAGAAAAATAGTAAGACTAAAAGTAATAAGACTAAAATAATGAATGGAATCAAAATATTGAAAATTACTGTGGAATTATCTTCATATTTAGAATTATGTCAACAAACAGATGCTGTCAAAGATGCTTTTGTAAATTGTCTTCGTCAATGTATGACAAAATCTAGAGATGAAAATGCGAAAAAAACACTTAATGAATTTATAAATTTTGTAAAATATATAGAAAGTAGACGAGTAGGTGATTTTTCTTTTCAGATAATGATTTTATTGAATCATGAAGAAAATGTAGAACTTTTTTCTGAAATTTTTAATTAAAATTTTATTATTATGAAAAATCCAGTCCATTGTATTTTTTCATATTTGTTAATTAAACAATGTAAATATCTACTTCGATAATCACTTTAGTTTTTTCTTTATAATCTTCAATAGATATTATTATATTATATGTATAATATTGTTTCAAATACAAGACAATATTTAATTGAAAAATATATACCAGTATTAACTGGTAGTTTACTTTTTGTTGGTGTTGGTTCATATACCAAAAATTATTACTTATTAAATTCGAAGTTAGAATTTATTATTATTGATTTTTTACAAGAGCGACAAATATATGGCAGTCCAATGGACCATTTCGTAACTGATTTTTTAAAATTTAATCCACAAAGAAAATTTAATCACATATGTTTATTTGGTGTTTTTGGACATGAAGAAATTTCTAGAACAAATAGTAAAATATAATATGCAATCTTTTGAAAATGTTTTACAAAAATGTAATCAATTATTGGAAAAAAATGGAACAATATTATTCGGATCGTCGTATACAAGATTGGTCGAAAAAAATAAAGCATATTGGATTTCAAAATTTGAAAAATTAAATGATACTTATGATTATTTGGAAAAATGTGTTTGTCAAAGTAATTTAATTGTATGGATTACACCAAAAATTTACTAATTGAGTCAAATATTTATATTATTTAATATTCTTGTTGTTAAATTTATCCATCCACCACCTCGTTTTGGAGAATTCTCTATTATATAATCACGATTATTTTTAATTATATCAATAATATTGTCTAATGAATAATTATTATCAAGTACTTCTATTTTAATACTACTTATATGTAATAAATTTTTGTATTTTAATATTTTAAAATTATTTGGATTGCAAAATATTGGAATATAAATACATTCTTTATTATCAGATAGTTTTATAGATTGTGTTCTTCCATAAGCATACCAATTAGCATATTTTTTTTTTCCTTTATCTCTTTTAGATAATTCATTTTTATTTTGTAGTAAATATTCATAAGTTTTTGAATTATCTTCTTTAAATATATCTTCTTGAATTATTTTTCCATTTAGATATGGAAAAATAATCCATGTTAATTTATTACTTTTCATAACTTGTTTCCAACAGGGTTCATCAAATAATTTTATATTATGAATATATATTTTGTCCCGTAATGTGGCAATTCCGTTTTTTATACTACAAATATTTTTGAGTGTTCTTTCACTATTTTTTACTTTATTACTATAAAAAATATTATAATCATTATTTATTATGTTTTCGTATGATTTTTTTACACCATTATAAATCATATTATTTTTTTTTAATTTTGAAAATATAGTAATACAACAATAAACAGATATATTTTTAAATACTTTATCAGATTTAAAATCTATAATTTCTTGAATATATTTATTAGCGAATAAATATTTTCTAAAATTAAAAGCAGATTTATTATATAAATATGAATTTGGTGTAATCGAAACCATTATACCATCATCATTCAATAATTCTAAACATTTTAATATAAATGCATAATAAATATCAATATTACCAAATTTTAGTATATTACTTTCTTTTAAAAAATTACGATAATCATTCGATAAATCTTGAATTCGAATATATGGGGGATTTAAAATAATATTATCATATTTACATTTTATATCTTTTTTAAGAAAATCTACATTATATTTTTGAAGATTTTTTAATATTGGACATTTGTCTAAATATTTTTTTTTAATGTCATAAATATCAATTCTTAAATAATTATTTAAATCTAAAAAGTTTAATAAATTGCCTTCTCCGACAGATGGTTCTAATAATAAACCACTATTTGATAGATAAGATGACATTTTTTTGCTAATATTTTCTGGTGTAAAAATATCACTATTAAAATGATTTATTAATTTTTTATCTACTATTTTATTCTCCATTATATTATAAATTAATATTTCAATTTTATCTTTTTTATTTACAATTATTGCTATTAGATATTAGATATAAAACTAGAAATAGAATGAATCAACTTCGACGATAACTCTACTTACGGTGTAGAAAAAACTATCTTGGTAATAAATCATTATAATTCACTTTTTTTTCTTTTTTTTTATTACAACAACTAGCACAATAAAAAAAAGAAGAAATATTTGCAGCACGATTTATCCATTTAGGTAAATCATAATTACAAATTTCTTTACAAAAAACTTTTGTAAAATGATTACAATTATTTTTTATTAAATCATATTCGTTTAATAAAAATTTATCTCTAAATGTATTCATAATACATTCTAATTCAAAATCACTTATATTAATTTCCCCAATAATCAAGTTTTGTTTATGATATTCATTATATGTACCAGGTAACATACTTTGTATTCCATCTTCATTTATTCTTTGTATTCCATCTTCATTTATTAAGTCATCCTCATTTGGCGAGTCATCCTCATTTGGCGAGTTAAATTCTCCAAAAGCCCATTCAATACCATTTATTACAACTCCGCTATGGTATAATCCCATACCAATTTTATCCAAAAATTTGTTTTTTGGTGGATCAATTTCGTATATATTTACACTAACTAATTTGGACATTATTATATAATGGAATTATTTTTATATAATATAATCAATTTTATTAAATAATTATTATTTACTTTTACATATCATGTCTAAAAATTTCAACATTTCTCAGCCCAAATTGGACTGGAAAATTGACTAAAAAAGCTTGAATACAATATTTTTCATATTTTTGTAATTGAGTTTTTGCTTGATTTGTTAATGTCATTGTAGTTTTTAATTCTATTATAATTGTATCATTTATTACTAAATCTGGTTTACAATAACCAACACATATATCATCAAATATTACTGGAAAAACTTTTTCTATTTCAACTTTTAAATTATGATTTTGTGTTAAATCATGTCGCAAACATTGTTGATAAATTTTTTCAGAATGACCTAAACCTATATCAGTTATAATTTTTTGCCCAGATTCTTTTAATATTTTTTGAATATCCATTTTATATAATTATATTTAATTTATATTTAATTTATCTTTACATTATTTTTATATAAATTTTCAACATGTTTTATAACTTGTGGTTCAAATAAATTATAATTTTTTATATTACAAGTTAATTTTTTACATAATGAATTACAAATATTTGAAGAATATCCTTGGATTTGACAACCATTTATTAATGTGACTTTTATTTGATTCATTATTTTGCTTTCAGGACTATTACATCGTTTTAGAGCAAATCTTGCTGTTTTTCTTAATTTTGAATATCTCGTTTTATTTAGAGAAGGCTCGATATAACTTAAATCTGGACACTTAACTTGTTCTGATAATATAATTCCTGATAGTTTATCTATATCAGATGAATTTAAATGTGTTTCTATCATCATTTGAGTATCTTCTTTTTTTTCAAGATTTTCATTAATATTTAAATCATTTTCTATATTAATTTCTAATCGCACATCTAATTTACTTTCTGATTTTGAAATTATATGATTTAATGTTGGTTCTAGCATATATTGAAATAATTGATAAGACATTATAGCATCTCTCGCAGCATATTTTATTTTTTTTGATTCCCTAAGTGGTAATGACCAATCACATACTGATTGACTTTTATCTTTATAATGTTGCTTGCCTACAAATAAAGAATATAAATTTACTAAATTCGGTTTTTTTATATTACCAACTTCTGCAAGAGTTTTTAATTCAAATGAACCATGAAAATGCGATAATTTATAATTATCACATATTTTACGTAAATCTCCTTCAATGCCAACACCAGTTTTTAACCATTTTTCACCAAGAAAAATTTTTTTTAATTTTTTGGGTAATGGTAAACCAATTCCCGGTAAATAAATTAAAAATACATATTTTTTACTAGCAATTTGTATTAAACAAACTGCTTCATTTGTTGGTGTATCTATTACCCAATTTCTACATTTTTTAAATGAATTTGGATGATTTGATTTTGATATAAATTCAGCATCAAATCCAATACAATAAGTTCGTGCTGATTTATTAACTATAGCATCTTCTTCTAAAATATCTAATTTTGATAATTTATTTCTATCATCAATTAATATAATATTATATGGTGTTTCCATTTTATATATTTAAATAATAATTTAATCAATTTTTAATAATTAAAATAATTAATTATTATTAATAATTAAGTATATAATATTATTAATTAAATATATTCTAAATTAGATATGCCTAAACAAAATATTAGTAGATTAATTAAAGCAAGAAGAAAAAAAAGAAGAACTAAATTAAGTCAAAATAATCAAAATCAAAATAAAATTTCCGGATCCTTGAATATGAATGAAATTTCAAAAATGATTGAAAATTTACCATCAAAACAAAGAAAAAAAATATTAAAAAAATTCAAAAAAAGTGCACAAAGTTTAAATTTACAAGATATGGCAAATACTCATAATAATGAACATGAACATACTCAAGATTGTTGTTCTTCTGAAACTAATAAAGAAGAAATTCCTCAATTAGTTGACAATAATTTAATCAAACCTCCTAACAATGTTGAATTACTGAAATTAATTCAACAAAATACTAAATCTAAGAAATTATTAGAAACAACGGTAAAAGAAGTAGATATTGTAGAAGAAGTCGTAGAAGAAGTCGTAGAAGAAGTAGTAGAAGAAGTAGAAGAAGTCGTAGCAGAAGTTGTAGCAGAAGTTGTAGAAGAAATCGTAAAAGAAATCGTAGAAGAAGACGTAAAAGGAAAAGAAATTATTTATATTTGAAAAATGAAATTATAAAAATGAAATTTAAAATATTTTTCATAGTAAAATGGATAAATTTATTAAAATAAATTCAATAACAAACAAAAAAATTTTATTAAAAGATGAAAATGATAAACCACTTTTAATAAAATATTCACATGCTTTTACTAATATTGAAAGTAATGAATTATACAATTATTTTTTAAATTGTGAATGGAGAACTCAAAAAATTAAAATGTGCGGAAGATGGGTAGAACAAGCACGTCAAACATTCGCATATTCAAAAAAAGGTGAAACTTATACATATTCTGGTTTAACCATGAATCCTGTTAAATATGATGAAAAAATAGAATTTATTCAAAAAAAAATAAAAAATTTATGTAATCAAGAATGTGATTATTATTTATGTAATAAATACAATAATTTAAAAAATTATATTAGCGAACATTCAGATGATGAAAGTGATTTAGATAAAAATTCTTCTATTGTATCTATATCACTTGGGCAAAGAAGACGATTTGTTATTAAAATACCTAAACATTTATCAACCGAAAATCCAAGAAAACCGATTCTTATTATTAATATGAATCATGGTGATATTATTGAAATGTGTTCTGGATTTCAATCCAGATATACACATTCTGTTCCAAGGATGACAAAATTTGAACAAAAAAAAATAACTCATGAATATCGTATTAATTTGACTGGAAGAGTTCTAAATGAGTGAATTTACGGTTTTTCATTATTACTTAAACGAATATTAATATCATCTATAACATCTGGTAAAGATGTAATATCGTCTATAACATAATGTGCTCCACTTTTTAATAAAATTTCACGAGATTGTTTAACACGCTCTTGTCTTTCTTCATAATTCATTTTTTCCCATTGTTCTAATGAGTCAATATCAGTATAATTGCTTAAACCTGCAATTCCTACTGCCCAACATCCAGCATTCAATCCTTCACCAACACCACTAACTGTATCGTCTACCTTTACTACTGATTGTATTGGAGATATTTTTAGTTGTAGTAAATTTTGATATACCATAAAAGGTGTCGGACGAAATCCCATATTATTTGGAACTTCATCACCAGCAACACTAGAATCTGGTATATATCCCTGTTCTTTTGACGTTTCTAGCAATACATCAACCATAACTTTTGTAAAACCAGTTGTTGAACCAATCTTTATATCATATTCGTTTCGTAATTTATTAACTGTTTCAGCAACTCCATCTATTAATGTTGAATATTTTGGTAAACAATCTAATTGCATTGGGACAAAATCTTTGAAAAGTTCTTCTGCATCTTTATTTGTAGGGATTGAACCTTTTATTTGACACCATCGTTGATTTACTTCTGGCATTTTTAAAATTTCTTTTATATGTAAATCTTTTCGCAATCCCATTGGTTTTCTTGCTTCTTTCATAGAAATATTTACTCCATGTTTTTTGAAAACAGCAACAAAAACCACAGCTGGTGCTAATACATGAGCATCTACTGTAGTTCTACTCCAATCTAGAATACATGCCTTTATTCTTCCATTGTATACAGATGGTTTTAATTTTATTAAATTTTGTATTTTATTCATTGTTTTTATTATTAATAAATATTAATAGTTATTTCTTTATTATATATTAATTAATTTAAAGATTAATTGAATTTAATTTCTTCTAATTTTTCTAAGTCTTTTACCACCAACTAGTGCTGGTACTACCTGTACTGGTGCTACTTGTACTTGTTCCAGTACAGGTGCATTTTGTGATGGTCTAAGTATATTAGCTATGAAGATTGGAAAAAAATTTGGTAATGGTCCTGTATAAATAAATTTAAACCAAACAAAACCTCCAGCAATAATAATAACAAATAATGTAAATATTATTCCAAATATATTCCCTGACGTTTTTCTTGCTATATTTTTAACTGTTTTTTT
>Ga0066376_10004408_pt1 | contig 12245 bp, 10 predicted proteins | sample Knorr_S15_td_Bot_FD_77009 | JGI IMG/M metagenome (GOLD analysis project Ga0066376, IMG submission 77009) | Marine microbial communities from Southern Atlantic Ocean transect - Knorr_S15_td_Bottom_ad_5009_LV_A | ecosystem: Environmental > Aquatic > Marine > Oceanic | place: Southern Atlantic... | reverse complement strand
GCCGTCGACATACATGACACCCAGGTAGAACTGGGCATAGGCGTCTCCCTGTTCCGCCTTCAATCTCAGCTGATCAATGTCATCCTGTGCGCAAGCAGGTAGGACCAGCAGGCTCAGCATCAAGACTAGAATTGTTCGGGTGGGCATGGTCATCATTTCTTCGGCGTTGGCTTCCACTCACGGGCCAGCCGTTGGGCTTCGGCGATTTGTTCAGCGGTCATTTCTTCAGCCATCCGGTCCCGATTCCTGACAGTTCTTTCTCTGTCTTCACCTATCAGGTCTGAAGCGGCGAGATTGAACCAAATATGTGCCTGACTATAGTCTTGGGGTACTCCCTGGCCGTTGTCATACATGACATCCAGGTTGTTCTGTGCATCGCTATCTCCCTGCTCTGCTGCTAACCGATACCACCGCACGGCCTCCTTGTAATCCTGGGGTACTCCCTGGCCGTTGTCATACATAAGACCCAGGTTGAATTGGGAGGACGCATGTCCCTGCTCGGCCGCTAACCGATACCACCGAACGGCCTCCTTGTCGTCCTGGGGGACGCCTATGCCGTAGCCATACCTGAAACCCAGGTTGTTCTGTGCAGTGGCGTCTCCCTGATCGGCCTTCAATCTCAGCTGATCAATGTCATCCTGTGCGAAAGCAGGTAGGACCAGCATTCCCGAAATCAAGAATAGAATCATTCTGAAGAGCATAGGACACCTCACCGAGAGATTGGACAGCATTGCTTTCGCAGTATCATAAACCTGTCTCTCTCTGAAGGCTAGGGGGGAGATCCTGCGGGGAAACCTTGACAGTATCCCACCAAATTCGATTGAGGTGGGGATGGGGAAGGAGAAAAGAAGGCCGCCTGAAGGTTGTGGGGAGTGAGCCGTCTGGCGTTACAGGAAGGCTGCTTTGTCTCGCTACCCGTTATTTCTTCTTGTTCCTATCCTTTTCTAGGAGTCTGCCTACTGCCTCATCGAGTTGAGCTTGCTCTCTCAACACTTGTCCTAACCGCTCAGCAAGCTCTGTGAGAATAACCCTTATATCCCTGGCGAATCCCAGACACTCATCATCCGTTTGAGCATGCAAACCTTCGCTCAGGGCGCTGTACAAAAACCTTAGTGGATTGTGACCCTTTATTTTAATAGCTTCAGGAAAGCAAGGTTCGATTGTTACCCCGTGCGTTACCCCAAGCGTGATCTGGCCCTTTTTGAGACCCTCTTTATTGCTGCTAACTAATTGAAAACAAAGAAGTGGGTCGTGCCGGACTCGAACCGGCGACCCTCTGCTTAAAAGGCAGATGCTCTACCGACTGAGCTAACGACCCACACTCAATGGGATGCTAGCCTTATATCGAAGTTCCCTGTACCGAAGCAACCACAGGGTGGGGATTTCTCGCCCTCGCGCCTCTGAAGGCCTCTCCCAGATTTACGGGAAGTCTCGGCTGATTTGAGTCGACAATCCCTTGTAGACGAGTGTCTTGGGTTTTGATCTGGTCTCGAAGACGAGGTAGCCCTCTGTCACTGTGTTCGGTTGCACGTTTACAGCTTCAAAGTAGGCACCCATCCGGTAGACAGAGGTTGAAGCAGATAGACTCTGACCGTCCTTGGTCACCAATGTGAAGTTTTCGGGGTCGGCATGTCGGACTGCCTCGGATACATTCTTCATCCAGACGTAAAGCGTCAGTAAGTACCCGTCCTCGACTCTAACCGCCATTTGGAGGTCATGATTCCCTTGATAACACCCCATCCTGCTGAGCCGGACAGTATTCAATGAACGTTCATTCCTTTGGTTGGGATCAAGCTCCCGGGCTCGAAGTAGATAGCGCTCAGCCATTGCCATCTCTGCACAGTTGTCTGATCCACTGAGTTTGCGACCTTCAACCGCCAGTGCCCTGGCCTCCTCCAGTCGCTCGGTGGCTTGCCGTGCATCCAACGCCTCATTGGCCCCCTCGACTCGATCGGGGAGATTTTCATTATTTGCATCGACTTCCGCTTGTTCTTTGACCAATCGTTTCTGCTCCGCAGCCTGTCGCTGTGACGCTGTCTCATCGTATGCAACCTTGATCAATGTTCCACTGACAAGAAGCGCAAGGGCAGAGCAAAGCACCAGTGCGATTCCCGGGCTTCTTTGTTGAGTTCTCTTGAACAGCAGGACTCCAAGCCCAAGACCTGCAAGAGCCACTAGGGCGGAAGAAACGGGCGAAAATGTAAGGATAATGATCCAGAATACAACGCCAAGAGAGACGCCACCCATCACCATTTTTTGGTTACTCTGGACTGCTTTTACGAGGTCCCGCCCGCAATGGTCACAGGAGCTAGCCTCTGCATGGATCTCCTCGTCACAAAAGGGACATTTCTTGGTGGTCATTGGCTTACCCGTGCGCTCCCCGGCTAGTCAAGAGTAGTTTAAAAGTGGTGTGGGGGAGGTGACTGCAGTCACTGCGAGTAAAAGTTTCAGAGGTCAACATGTCTGTAATCGCTCACTGAGCCCTTTTTCGCAAACGAATACAAATAGGAGTTCGTCCAATGATCCGTAACGACATAGATCAAAACAACCCGCTGCCTGCAAAGAATCAGCTGTACGTCTTCGGCCTTCTGAGTGCTGTGTGGGTCGGTATCGTGTATCTCTCCCCAAAAGCAGGTGGAGTCTTTGGGTACATGGACACCGTAATTGGCTTGGCCCTCACCTCCATCTGGGTCGGGGTTATCTATCATTTCATCGCCAAAGACATCGACAGAAGAGAGAAGCTTGAACAGCTGGCTCGAGATTTACAGCACAGCGAAGTGCGTTATCTGCTGGACCAGTTTGGGCCCTTGAAGGAACTGCTCAGTGACCGTGAGTTCAAGACCTTCAAGCACACGGGTCCCAACCTGACGCTGACCCTGTTTGTCGCGCTCGCTGCAGTGACCCTTCTCTTCCTGCTGACTTAATCGGATCTCCTTGACGATTTGGGTTGCCTTCCATCCGGTGAAGGCTTACGATTCGGGCTAACCTAAGCAATTGGGAGGATCCAACCATGACCCGAATCGCATCCTTGGTGTCGCCGCTGTGTGTGTTCTCTATCTTGGTCTTGTGGGGCTGCAGCGGATTGAGAGGAGACGAGACCGTGTCTGAGCAACAGTTGGCCTGTGAAGCCCTGGCCCAGACACCGAATCTAACCATTACCGTCGCTCAATTGGTTGAAGCCACCGAGACGACCCCCCAGTACTGCTATATGAAGGGCATCATTTCTCCGGCCATTGTCTATCATATGCAGCTTCCCTTGCCTGAGAACTGGAACGGGCGACTTGTCAACATCGGAGACGGAGGCAAGGATGGGGACCTGGATTTCGCCGATGAGCGCCTGGCCCAAGGGTATGCCGTGGCCAACAGCAACATGGGACACGACAACGGGGTCGAACCGGGCGCATCCTTCGCATTCAACAATCGGCAGGCGGAGATCGATTTCGGGTATCGGGCGGTGCATTTGACTGCCAATGCTTCCAAAAGTGTGGTCGATGCCTATTACGGCACAAGCCCCCAGTATTCCTATTTTGAGGGTTGTTCCACAGGCGGTCGCGAGGGCCTCATGGAAGCTCAACGGTTCCCCTACGATTTTGACGGAATCGTGGCAGGGGCCCCGGTGTACTCTTATCAAAGGACCAACGCTACCCATGTCTGGATGTTGCAGCGCATCTTCCGAGACAATCTAGCCGGCAATCTCGCCTACGACCAGGACGGTGATGGCGTTCCGGAAAGCCTGACCAAGTTCGATCTATTGATCCATTCCGTGCTGGACAAGTGTGACGGAGTGGATGGAATCACCGACGGCGTGATCGACGATCCGCTGGCCTGTGAATTCAAGCCTGAGGTCGAGTTCGCCGATAAGATGTGTCCAAACAATGTCAATGGTGAGGCCTGCTTCACCACCCAACAAATTCAGATCATAAAGGATATCTACGGAGGATCACACGACAGCAAGGGCGTTCCCATCTTCAAGGGAAAAGCCTTGGGGACGGAGCCAGGTTGGGTATCGGGCCTATTCCCTCACGCAGGGAATTCCATGTCACCCACTCGACTGGGCACGCCCGAGCGTCCGGGCACCACTGCGGACCACGTCAACTACCTTTTTTATGAAAATGATCCGGGAGTCCGCATGCCGAAGCTCAATGACCTCTCTCAGGTTCCTGACAAGATGAGACAGCCCCCTGAGTATGCCTGGTGGGAATTTAATATCGACGATGTCACCGCCGGCAAGGGAGACCTGATGATGTCGATCACCGATGCCACCGATCCCAATTTGAACCGCTTTCTGTTCAAGAACGACAGCAAATTGATCCTTTACCACGGCTGGGCGGACTCCGCAGCCAGTCCCGAACCCACCCTGGATTACTACAAGGACGTCGTGGCGACCACATTCAACGGCGACATCGATGCGGCCAAACAGAGAGTACAGCTCTTCATGGCACCAGGGATGGAACATTGTGGCAATGGTCCGGGACCGAATGCCTGGGACAAGCTGGCGCCGCTGGTGGAATGGGTGGAAAACGGCAAAGCCCCTGAGTTCATCGTTGCCACCCACAGCACCGACGGCGTGGTGGACAACGAACGACCCATCTGTGCTTATCCGGGTAGAGCTGTTTACACGGGCCCTGCCGGTGGAGAGAATGATCCTGCCAACTGGGTGGCCAGCAACTTTGCCTGTCAGTGAGTCTGGATCAGGCGCAGTCCATCCAGTCATTCCTTGCCGAGGCCTCTTTGGATCGAGCGACTGTGTGTTCTTGCTCTCTCTTCATCCGCCTCGTTTCCTCGATGATGGCTAGTCTGAGCACAAACTCTTGCCGTGCAGGGTAGTAGGGGAACATCCGGATGGCCTTGGAGAGCATGGCTGAGACCTCCTCCGCAGGAACCAGTTTCAAAGAGACCTCATCAGCGCACAGCTCCCGATAGATCCGTTCCCAGAGACGCTGACATTCCGGAACCAGATGGCCCACCTCATGGCCAATCAACACTCTTCTCTCTCCCCTGGAGAGTTTCTGAAGAAGCTTCAGGTTAAATAAGAATGTCACGGTGTCGTGGCCAGAAGGGTCTATCTCATACAGTACTTGGGCCCCTCTGGACATCTCATCGGAAACCACAATGATGAACTCATCCGGTGTCAGGCCGAGTTGGGACAAATATTCTTCAACCGTATGGCTGACTTCCAGTTTGAGTGTCTGGCTTGTAGCCAGAGTCAGGGTCAACAAGGCTAAATAAAGCGTCACTCTACACCTCCTATCGTTCAAACAAGAGATGAAGTCTCACACAGCGGTCACGGCAACAGCTTGCCGTCTGCGCACCGATTTGATCGGATCGTCCTTCCCTGTCAGGAGCGTCGGGATCGTGGTTGAAGAGCAACAATGTCATGGGTCGAGGAACCCTTGGGATGGCCTCGCTCGATTTCGGTGACCAGGCAGTCGAAGTCCTCGATGAGCGGGTTAATGGTGGAGGAGATTGGGGCGTAACTGTAGGTTTTGCTGATGATGGTGAAAATACCTTTGAGAATTCCTAGAAGTTTTTCAAGCCTGTGAAGTTGGTCAGTAGTGATGACTCGCTGACTTTCTGCTTCGTACTTCATATCCGTTCAGCTTGTAATAAGCACGTAGCGTGCCACTTCCAATGAGGTCCAGACAAACCCTGGATAATGCCACTTAAGTGCTTACTAAGTATGGAGTTCTATCCTTACAGATGAGGATTTTCACCCCTCAGGAATTCCTCTGTTTTAAAAGGAGTGTAAGCCTGGGTTGACACAGGCCATCGCAGAGGAGGGCTAAGGCCGGATTATTTATGGGTTCTCGTCACGAAGCGACGAAAGCGCTGACCTGAGTGCGTTGCGCCACGCGCGACGGGAGGGCACCGCAAACGTACTGTATGGTACGTTGAGGAGGCCGGGGGCACCCGCTTTGCGGGTCGCGCAACACAGGCGGTGCGCACAGCACGACGGATGACTTTGTCGCTGCAGTAGAGAACTTATGAATAGTCCGGGCTAGCGAACGAGTTTCTGAAGTCGCGGGCTCTCTTCCAGAATTATGGTCTCGTCCCGCTCGGGTCCGATGGAGATGATGGAGATATCGGTTTTGATCAATTTGGAGATCCGATCCAGATAATCCCTGGCCGCTTTGGGGAGGTCCTGATAATTCTGAATCTTTGAAGTATCGGTTTTCCACCCGGGATGGGTCTCATAGGTCGGGGTGACCTCCTCCAGCACACTCATTTGCATGGGAAAGCGGTCCAGGATCTTCCCTTCCAGCTCATAGCCCACGCACATCCTGATTTCATCGAGTTCATCGAGAACATCCAGCTTGGTCACCACCAGGGTATCGAGGTTATTGATCAAGCAGGCGTAGCGCACGACCACTGCGTCAAACCAACCACATCGACGAGGCCGCCCGGTGGAAGCGCCGAACTCAGCCCCCTTGCTCTGGAGGTGCTCTCCGATTGGGCCGGTCAATTCAGTGGGAAAGGGTCCCTCTCCCACGCGGGTCGTATAGGCTTTGGCGATACCGATGGTGCCGTCGATCGCACCCGGCCCAACGCCTGTTCCGATACATGCACCTCCTGCAGTGGCGTTGGAAGAGGTGACATAGGGATAGGTGCCATGATCAAGATCCAGGAGCGTCCCCTGGGCACCCTCAAAAAGAATGCTCTTCCCTGAGCGAATGGCCCCATTGAGATACTCTGCCGTGTCGGTCACCAGGGGCAGGATCTGGGGAGCCAGTTTCATATAGGAAACATAGATCTGCTCGGCATCCAGCGGCTCAGCTTTGTAAAGGTGGATCAATAACTCGTTTTTCAGGGCAAGGTTGGTCTCCAGCTTGGCCCTGAACAACTCCGGATGAGACAGATCTCCGAGCCGGATTCCCCGTCGCCCAACTTTATCTTCGTAGCAGGGCCCGATTCCCCGACTGGTGGTACCGATCCTTCCTTCACCTAGACGATTTTCCTCCGCTGCCTCCACCGCTCGGTGATAGGGCATGATGAGGTGGGAGCGATCACTGATAAACAGGCGGTCTTTCACCTCAAAGTCCTTGAGCATCTCCAGCTCTTTCTCCAAGGCCGCAGGATCCACCACCACACCATTGCCAATTACACACACCTTCTCAGGGTGGAGAATTCCCGAGGGAATCAGGTGAAGAATATATTTGTCATCCTGGATGATGACGGTGTGACCAGCATTGTGTCCCCCCTGATAGCGGGCCACAATGTCGAATCGATCGGTGATGAGGTGAACGATCTTGCCTTTTCCCTCATCCCCCCACTGGGTCCCGACAACCACTACATTAGGCATGATGGGAAGGCAGAGCCCGGATTATGCATAGGTTCTCGTCACGAAGCGACGAAAGCGCCGATCTGACAAGGCGCACGACGAGAGGCCACCGCAAAAGTACTCTCTGCAGTACGTTGAGGAGGCCGGGGGTACCCGCTTGCGGGTCTTGCAACGCGGGCAGGGCAGATGATTTCGGCGCTGCAGTAGAGAATTTATGCATAGTCCGGGCTAAGCTAGCTGGTTTTCTGCAACTGGCCCTGGATCATTTTGGCAATATTTTCTTTGGAAGTAGCGCCGACGATCTGATCCTTGACTTCGCCGCCGTTAAAGAGGAGCAAGGTGGGAATTCCTTTGATGTTGTACTTGGAGGACGTCCCCGAGTTCTCATCCACGTTTAAAGTGAGGACTTTAGCCTGATCAGAAAATTCCTGAGCAACCTCTTCCACAATGGGTGTAAGCATCCGGCAAGGGGCGCACCATGCGGCCCAAAAATCCACCAACACCGGCTTGTCGGACTTCAGGACCTCTTCTTCAAAAGTATCATCTGTGACTGGCTGTAGGTTCTCACTCATATGATCTCCTTCGCATCTTTTCCGAAAGCTTCATCTATCAGCGGGTATGTTACCATAACCGAATTTGGTGCAGATGAAACCTCGGGCAAAAAAATCTTTAGGCCAACATTTCCTGGCCGATCCCAACCTCTGTGGCAAGATCGTCGGCTTCGCTGAAATCGATTCCCAGGACAGCGTCGTCGAAATCGGTCCCGGCACCGGCCAATTGACCCAGGTCCTTCTCACCCTGGCCCGAAGGGTCACCGCAGTCGAGTTCGACCGCGAGATGGTGAACTATCTTCAAGCTCAGTGGCCCGAGAACGGCACCCACCAGGGCGCCCCCCTCACCATCGTCCAGGCCGACGTCCTGACTTTCGACTGGAATACCATTTTAGGCACCGGCCCTGTCAAAGTGATCGGCAACCTTCCCTATAACATCGCGACCCGGATACTGCAAAGGATGATCGAAATCAAAGATCGGTTTCAATCCTGTACCGTTTTAATTCAGAAAGAGGTGGCGCAACGAATCCTAGCCGCTCCGGACAGCAAGGACTACGGATTTTTCACTTTGCTCATGGAATACCATTTTCACCGCATGGCAGGCTTTGACATCTCTCCCGGAGCCTTCGTCCCCAAACCCAAGGTGGTGTCCCACGTTCTGAAACTGACCCCCCGCCAGCACCCTCATGAGGTGTCCAATTATGCAGGGTTCCTGACCTTACTGAAGCAAGCCTTCCAGCAGCGCCGAAAGACCTTATGGAACAATCTCAAGCAAGATTATGACCCGGAGCGCCTTCGCGCCTCCTTCGAGAACTGCCACATAGCCTCCCAAGCCCGACCTGAATCCGTCACTCTCGAGCAATTTACCTGTCTTGCACAAATGCTATAATTCGCCCCTCTTATGAGTGAGTTTCTGGAAATCACGCCGCTTGGAGGAGTGGGCGAATTTGGGATGAACTGCACGGCCCTGCGTTACGGCAGTGACATGATCCTCATTGACGCCGGGGTCACCTTTCCGGGCAGCGGTCCGGGAAGCGACCTGGGAGTGGAGGTGATCGTCCCCGACATTACCTTCCTGAAGGAAAATCAAGAGCATTTGAAGGCCATTCTGTTGACCCATGGTCACGAGGACCATGCCGGAGGGGTGGCTTATGTCATTGGCGAGATTCCGGTCCCCGTTTATGGCAGCCGTCTGACACTCGGCCTGGTCGCCGCCAGGCTGAAGGAACACCGACTGGACCAGTCGGCCCAACTGATCCCCATCGAGGCCCGACAGCGGCTCGAGTTCGGTTCCCTTACCGTCGAACCGCTTCACATGACCCACTCCTTTCCCGATGCTTTCTGCTTTGCTATCTCCAGCCCTGTGGGGAAGATCATTTGGACGGGAGATTTCAAATTCGACCAGACGCCCATCGATCGCAAGCTCAGCGATATAGCACGTCTCTCTGAGTACGGGGAAAAAGGCGTCCTGGCCTTGTTCTCCGACAGCACCAACAGTGAAGTCCCCGGCGTGGCGCCTTCCGAATTCACCATGTACGAGTGTCTGCGCAACCTGTTTCGGACGGCAGAAAAGAAAATCATAGTGGCCTGCTTCGCCAGCAGCATTCATCGGATTCAAGTGGTCCTGGACCTGGCCCTGGAGTTTGGCCGCAAGGTGGTGCCCGTGGGCCGCAGCATGGTGGCCAACGTCAAAACAGCGTCACAGCTGGGCTATCTCCACCTGCCCGACGATCTCCTCATTTCTCCCAAAGAAATCAAACAGTTTCCATCCGATCAAATCGTTGTTCTGGCCACAGGCAGCCAGGGAGAACCCATGGCAGCGCTGAGTCGTATGTCCGTGAATGAATTCAAGGCCATGGAAGTCGAGGAAAATGATCTGGTCATCCTTTCGGCACGGATCATCCCCGGAAATGAAAAGCTGGTCTCCAACCTGATCAACCATTTTTATAGAAGGGGTGCTCGAATCTACGATTCCCGCCACTCGCTGGTTCACACCTCCGGTCATGGTCTGCGTGATGACCTCAAGCTGATGATCAATGTGACTCGACCCAAGTTCTTCGTTCCCATCCATGGTGAGTTCCGGCAACTGAGGAATCATGCGGATCTGGCCCGGGATCAAGGAATCCCTCCATCCAACATCCTGATTGCTGAGAACGGAGACTCGTTGAAGCTCTCGCCCGATTCCCTGGAGGTGACCGGGAGGGTCCAGGTGGGCAAACGCTTTATCGACGAAGGAATTCAAGAAGTGGACGAGGTGGTCCTGCGAGACCGCCGCTATCTCTCTGAGGATGGTTTCGTGGTCCTGGTTCTGCGAATGGACCGCCTCACGGGGGATCTGCTGGGTAAACCAGAACTGGTTTCGAGAGGCTTTGTGCTGGTGGACACTTCTTCGGAACTCCTGGAGGCTGCTCAAGAGGAAGTCTCCACCCTGGTGGCCCAAACAACGGCCGAAGAAAGACAGGATGAGGAACTTTTTAAAGAAATCCTGCGAAAGGGTCTCAAACGGTTTCTGCGAAAACAGACCGGCAAGAGGCCTCTGATCCTACCGGTGATGATTGAGGACTGAAGAAACTGATCACCTGACCACCTAACCTCCTGACCGCACCGCAGTGTCGCCCTCCCCAAGCTAGTCACCCGTAACTGCTAGAATGCACAGTTTTAGAACTATGCACTTCTATCCAAAACACAAGGCCACTGAGCTCATTGGAGTCGTGTCTCTGGCTTGTTCGCTGCTTCTTTTGCTCTCCCTGTTGAGCTACAACGGCCTGGACTCTTCAGCCAGTGTTTCCTCCTCCAGCCAGCAGTACGCGAATTACGTGGGTAAGTTGGGAGCCTTGAGTTCCGACTTTTTGTTTCAGATTCTGGGACTGGCTGCCCTGTACCTTCCGGTACTCCTTCTGGTGGTGGGTTACAAGACGCTGCGCAATAGGCCCCTGGGGTATCCCTTCATCAAGCTGTTTGCTTTTTGCTGCACCGTTGCCACACTCAGCGCCGGACTGACCCTGCTGTCTCCCAACCTGCCAGAGACGGTCAACTTCACCGCCGGAGGTATTCTGGGTATTCTGTTTGCCCATTTGCTTCTACTGTTCCTGAACACTCCGGGATCGCTGGTGGTGGTGGCCACCCTCTTGCTCCTCTCTCTGATGGTGACCACCCGCCTTTCCATAGACCAGGCTCTCAGTTGGATCCAGAATCTCAACTGGAAGGCCCTGTGGGCTATGCGTAGCCTCTACGCGGATTGGCAGGAACGTCGTCAACACAAAAAAAGGCTGGCCAAATTGGGTCAGGACAAAAGCAAGCTGGTGTTCCAGCCGCCTCCCAAAAAGGTCTTCCTGCATCAACCACCGGCAGCCGATGCAACGGTAGAGGAAAGGCCTGCCGCAAAAATCATGCTTCCCCCCACATCCCAGCCGCCTGCAGGAGCGGTGGAGGAATCAGCCGACAGCTTCAAACCTGACCTTGGAACTCAAATCGCTCGTCCTTATCGAACTCCCCCTTTGTCTTTTCTTCAGGTCCCTGCGGGTGAGGACGCTATCGATGAACAGCAACTGATGCAGCGGGCTGACATCATGGCCACCAAGTGTGCGGAATTCGACGTCCATGGTCGAGTTCTTCAAATCCACCCGGGGCCGATTGTCACCACTTTTGAATTCAAGCCCGAGGCCGGGATCAAGTACAGTAGGATCACCAACCTGACGGACGACCTCTGTCTGGCGATGAAGGCACAGTCGATTCGCATTGATCGAATTCCCGGGAAAAATACGGTGGGGATCGAGGTTCCCAATCTTCACCGCCAGCCCATCCGTCTGCGGGAACTCCTGGAAGGGGCCGCCTTTCAACAGTCCAGTTCCGAACTCACCATGGCACTGGGCAAACTGATCAACGGAAACACTTACATCAGCGACCTGGCCTCCATGCCTCATCTGCTCATCGCCGGGGCCACCGGTTCCGGAAAGAGTGTGGCTTTAAACTGTGCCGTGTGTTCGATTCTCTACAAGAGCAGTCCGGCCCAGGTGCGCTTCATCATGATTGATCCCAAACGGCTGGAACTGGGAGTCTACGAAGACATCCCCCATTTGCTCACCCCCATCGTCACCGACCCCAAACGGGCCGCCATTGCACTGGCCTGGACCGTTAGTGAGATGGAAGAACGTTATAAATTGCTGGCCCAGGAGGGCGTCCGCAATATCGGTCAGTACAACAAGTTAGTTCATAAACGGGGGACAGACTCCGAAGAGATAACACCGCTTCCCTACATTGTCCTGATCGTGGACGAACTGGCAGATTTGATGATGACCGCGGGCAAGGAAGTGGAGGCCTCGGTGACTCGTCTGGCCCAAATGGCCCGGGCCATCGGCATCCACCTGATCCTGGCCACCCAACGCCCCTCCGTGGATGTTCTGACCGGGCTTATT
>Ga0066376_10004407_pt1 | contig 12246 bp, 9 predicted proteins | sample Knorr_S15_td_Bot_FD_77009 | JGI IMG/M metagenome (GOLD analysis project Ga0066376, IMG submission 77009) | Marine microbial communities from Southern Atlantic Ocean transect - Knorr_S15_td_Bottom_ad_5009_LV_A | ecosystem: Environmental > Aquatic > Marine > Oceanic | place: Southern Atlantic... | reverse complement strand
GGGCGAGTATTCACCCGAGGTTATGGGCGATTACGTTGCTGGCCCCAGCCACGTGATGCCCACCGGCGGCACCGCCCGCTTCAGTTCGGCGCTGAGTGTCCACCAGTTCTTGCGCACCATGCCGGTGGTAAGCTTGAGCGCTGATGATTTTCAAAAACTGGGACCGGCAGCGATAGAAATCGCCAAAGCCGAGGGCCTGGACGGTCATGCCACCGCCGTGCGCATGCGCTTGGACAAACTTCAAAAACTAGGCCGAAACTAGGATTATAAATCGTCAGAGATGCCGTCACTCCGGCGAAGGCCGGAATCCAGTGCGCGTCCGCACCCTGCAGGTTCCTGGACCCTGCCCTTCGTCGATGTGACGGAAATGATTCATCATGGCGAGCTCAGATCTTGATTCGGCGCCTAAATCAATGAGTCAATTCCATCTGTCAAATTTGAGATTATGAAAGATTCTAAAAATATTGACATTAACGGGCTTATGTTGCCCCACATACGTAGCTTGGAGACCTATCAGGGCGTCATCCCTATGGACGTGATGGCCGACAGGGCGGGCATCCCCCCTGAAAAAGTAATCCGTCTAAACGGCAACGAGAACCCGTATGGGCCATCGCCGCGGGTGGTGGAGGCATTGGGCAACTTCCAAAACTACAACCACTATCCCGACCCGGACCAGACCAAGTTGCGTGATGCATTGTCCGACTACCTAGATGTTCCAGCGGACCACATAGTGGCGGGCAACGGGAGCGACGAAATAATCGACCTGTTGCTGCGTATGTTTGTTGGCCAAGGCGATAACATCGTTATTCCCACTCCCACATTCGGCATGTATGCATTTTCCACAGAGATATGTGGAGGTGAGGCCGTTTCGGTGGAGCGAGATGAGGACTTCAATATAGACGTTGAGGCGGTAAACCTGGCAATCACGCCAAAAACCAAAGGCATGTTCTTTCCCTCACCCAACAATCCAACGGGAAACGTGACTTCCGAGGCCCAAATCAGGGCGCTTTTGGAAACCGGCCTGCTGGTGGTGGTAGACGAGACTTATTATGAATTTTGCGGTCAAACCGTGCTGCCTCTGCTGGAAGAATATTCCAACTTGGTGGTTCTAAGGACATTCAGCAAGTGGGCCGGACTGGCCGGGCTTCGCATCGGCCTGGGCGTCATGCAACCCGACTTGGCTGCTACCATGATGAGCATGAAGCCGCCCTACAACGTAAACCTGGCGGCCGAGATTGCCTTGTTGGCATCGCTGGAAGATACTCCGACCCTGTTTTCAAGGGTGAAAAACATTGTCGCTGAACGTGACCGGATGATGGGCTTGCTGCAACAGGTTAAGGGCATCAAGACGTGGCCCTCACAAGCCAATTTTATCCTCTGCCAACTTCCCGAGGGTCGGGGCAAGGAGATTTACGACGGTCTGTGTAACCGCGGCATCTTCCTGCGCTACTTCGGCAACGATCGCCTGAAAGACCACATCCGGGCCAGCGTGGGACTGCCTCATGAGACCGACGCCGTGGTAGCAGCATTGGACGAGCTGGTCAACGCCTGACCGAAATCAATATCGGGGATTGCACCTATGACATCCACTAGAAATAAAACCGGAGGCCCATTGGCCCCCGCAGCACGAAAAGCATCGCTGGAACGAAAGACCGGCGAAACCAACATAAGTGTCTCCATCAACCTGGACGGCCAAGGCGAATACGTTGTGGAAACCGGAAACGGTTTCCTTGACCACATGGTAAGCCAGATAGCGCGCCACGGACTTATTGACATAACACTCCATGCCCAAGGAGACGTCCACACCGGGTGGCACCATTTGGTGGAAGATGTTGGCATCATGCTCGGCAGGGTATTTCGAGAGGCTTTGGGAGACGGCCGGGGGATACGGCGCATGGGACATGCCATAGTTCCCTTGGACGAGGCATTGGCAATGGTGGCCGTGGACTGCGGCGGGAGGCCCTATGCCTCCCTTGAAACCACCTTGGACGACACGATGGTGGAAACCCTTTCGGGCGACCTAATCGGCCACTTCTTTGAGTCCTTCGCCATGGAGGGCAAGATAAACCTGCATGCCAAGATTCTGGCGGGAGTTAGCCCGCACCACAAGGCAGAAGCTCTATGTAAAGCATTGGCCCGGGCTCTTAGGGACGCTGTTGAGCCGGACGATAGGGCGCCAACGCAGGTGCCAAGCACCAAAGGAACTATCGCTGGCTAAACATCCGTTTCAGGCTTGCAAACTGACGTACAAAATTATGGGCGCTCTGTTTTCAGCGGAGCGCCCATATCTTTTTCCCACTATTCTTTTCCCCCTATCTTTTTCCAATAATTAATCTGCAGCCGCCCCTACGGACGCCCTTTTCGGGCTATAAACTCAGGGAAAGCCTGCTCCACGCCGTAACCAACGATTTTCTCGGTGGTGAAGATACGCTCGTTCTCCCACATCTCGTGTAGGTTGCGCCCCATATCCTGCATCAAGAGCTCTTTGACTCCCATCACCGACTCGTGCCGGTTGCCAGCTATGGCCTTAGCAATCTCCATGGTCTTGGACCGGAGTTCCGCCGCTGGGACCAAATGGTTCAGCAGCCCGATGCGGTATGCTTCCTCCGCCTCAACCAGCCGACCGCTGAAAAGCAACTCTTTGGCCATGGGCCAACCCACTTGGTTGGGCAACGTCCACGTGCAATTGATTCTGCCGTAGGCAGTGGCCAAGAAGCGGAAATTGGTGTTTTCGCAACCCAGACGAAAATCCAAGGACGAGGCCAACACAGCTCCGCCTCCGTGGGCCAGCCCATTCATCATGCCGATGATTGGTTTGGCTGAAGCGGAAATCTCGTAGGCTCGCTGGGTGTACCGGACACTGTTAACCGTCCGCTGTTCTTCTGTCAGGTCTTGGGCGTCTCTCCGTTGCTCATGGATGTCGCCGCCAGCGGAAAAAGCCCGCTCACCCGTGCCGGTGATAACGATACATCCCACTTCGTCGTTGTCGTTGGCTTGGACCACGGCTTGATACAGGTCGTCGTTTAATTGGTGGTTCATGGCATTCAATACTTCGGGACGGTTCAGCGTGATGATGCTCACGCCGTCTTCAATCTCCACCAGAATGTGCTCGTAGGGCATGGGTGCCTCCTGAAAGGTGATTAACGCGCAGGGCGTATATTGCGATTTCTCGCTGGGAGAGATATGTTACGCGACTTGAGATAATTACATGTTCAACTTTATTGTATGGAACAAGCCGAGTCAATTTGGGCGTCCGTCCGGCCGACGGATTGCCGCCCCTCGTCATACCAGCTTCCGCTAGAATCCAGAAAGTACGATACCTTCTACCATACGTTCAATGGGTTAATGGCGGGCCTGCCAAATTGATTGCTGTGATACACTGCTATCCAGTCACGCTGAACCCAGAATCCGTCTCAATCGGGCTCGATCCGTCGGCACGGATCCGACGGGAATTAGTCTCAGCGTGGAACTCTCCCCACTAATTTGGAGGTGGCTGGATTGGCCGAGAGGCTTAGCGCTGGTGTGGCGATAATCGAGATGTTGCGCCAGGAAGGCGTTTCCCACATATTTGGAATAGTCGGGTCCTCCTTCTTGGACATCTTGGACCCACTATATGACCGGGATGACGTTAAGTTTATCGGAGTCCGTCACGAACAGGGCGCTGCGTTGATGGCCGACGGCTATAGCAGGATTTCAGGCGCTCCCAGCGTCTGCTTGGTAACCAACGGCCCTGGCGTTTTGAACCTTACCTACGGCATAGCCTCCGCATACGTTGCTCATTCACCGGTGGTGGTGCTGGCGCCGTCGGCCTCCAGAGACCATCAATACCGGGATTCCACCCAGGAATTTGACCAGGTATCATTGTTCCGTTCCATCACCAAAGCCGCTTTTCCGGTCAACAAGATTGAAAGACTGCCCGACGCTTTGCGCCACGCATTCCGTGTGGCCACATCGGGCAAGATGGGACCGGTGTTGGTGGACCTGCCAAGGGATATTCTGCCAGGGGCTGAGATCGAGTTGGATATGCTTCCTCCCGAGGCCTACCGGACGGGACAGACCAGATCTAGGGGGGACCGGAACCTGATTGAGAAAGCCGCCAGACTGCTTCTCTCCTCCCAGCATCCGGTAATCATAGCCGGTGGCGGTGTCCAGTGGAGCAATGCCGCCGAAGAAGTAACGGGCATGGCCGACCTGCTGGGCGCAGCTATTACCACCTCCTACGGCCGGGCCGACGCTGTACCCAGCGACCACCCCAATTTCTTGGGTCACTTGGGCCGTTTGGGCGCCACAGAAGCAATCGAGGCAGTCCGTCAGTCAGACGTAATACTAGCAGTAGGTACGCGGTTGGCCCAATCGACTACATTCTATGACAACCGGTTCATACCAGCCGATGCTCAGATTATCCAGATTGAGATCGACCCGGAAGAGCTGGGCCGCAACTATCCAATCTCCGTGGGCATAGAAGGCGACGCCAAGGCTGTGATGCAAGGATTGCTGGAGGTGGTGCGGGATGCCGAACCCCGGCGCAATCAACTTTGGGTTGAAGATATTGGAGACTGGCATGCTCGTCGGAACGACCGTTTGGAGAACGAAGGTAGGCTAGATAGCCCATTGATTAAACCCCAGAGGGTCTATGCCGAGTTGCGCAAGCTGATGCCCAAGGATGCCATCGTGGCATTGGACGCCGGTGTTGGCCCCAACTTTGGCCAAGACCGCTTGAACTTCTACGAGCCTCGAAGCTTGCTCACCTCGTTGGACCTGGGAGGCTTGGGATTCAGCTTTCCGGCTGCATTGGGCGCCAAGTTTGCTGCGCCGGACAGGCCCGTAATCAATTTCAACGGCGACGGCGGTTTTCTCTTCAATGCTCAAGAGTTCGCCACTGCGGTGCGCTACAAGCTCAAGGTTATTACCGTGATCCTGAACAATGATTGCTGGGGCTCGGAAAAAGCCTACCAGCGGGACGCTTTTAACCAAAGATACGTGGAAGCAGACATCAACAATCCACGTTTCGACAAATACGCCGAGATATTCGGTGGCACGGGTTTTTACGTTGACCGCACCCAGGACATCGGCAATGCCTTCCAGGAAGCATTGAAGGTGGACGGCCCCAGCATAATTGAAATCCCTGTGGACCCGGAAGAGCTTCCGAGGCCAGCACGGCTCTCCGACGTTCAAGCGCCCAAAGCCGCCTGATAAAAGAGAGGGTTACCCAAGTTGTGTGTTGGCGAACCCTATGGAAAAAACCTGAAAAAGTAGAATATCGGTTGGTACGAAAATGATTGAAAAAGCTGTCCTACCTAAAGAAGTGGAGATACAGGAACAGGCTATCGTCATTCTATGGGACGACGGCCATCGTAGCCCCTACCCTCATAGGTTCCTCCGCCTCCGTTGTCCCTGCGCGAGTTGCGTTGATGAGATGACCGGGCGGCCTCGCCTAGACCCCGATACGGTGCCTCAAGATGTCAGCGCCTTGGACCAGATGCAGGTTGGCAACTATGCCCTCCAGTTTCTCTGGAGCGACGCCCACTACACCGGGATATACCCTTACAAGTATTTGATATCCCATTGCACCTGCATAGTCTGTGCCGAAGCGCGGGCTGGAGCAAAAGATCAAGCAGGCGAATCCAATACCTGACCTCAGCTATTGCCGCAAAAGCTCAAGCCGGCTTATGAAAATGTTAATTGGGTGACGAGTTTTGTTCCGGCGATGAGCCCCGGCTGCGGTTTCGGAATGGCTGATGGGTCGTGGGCCCTAGCTTAGGGGCACTGAATGTTTTGGACTTGAACGAAAAATTGGAAAGCTGTCTTTGGCCGTTTTGATTGCAGTTGGCGCACGGAGCAGCGTCGTCCATCTTAGACACAGGACGGATTAGTTCGTACTCCAGATCGCAACTCACACAGTAATACTCGTAGACGGGCATTTTTGTTTCTCCCAAACGTTGGCAAGTGATTCAACAATTGTAACCACCGGCCAACCTCCCCGCCACCACGCCGCATCTAATACTCAACCAAGATAAAAAAAGTCCCCCTTTCGTAAAGGGGATTTAGGGGGATTTCCTCCGTCCTCAAAAATCGCTGATCCATTGCAATCAAAATTAGCCATCAAATAAGAGGTCTAAACATGGCAGACACGACCGAAGTTGTAATCGTGGGCGGCGGCGCAGCTGGCTGTTCCGTAGCCTATTTCCTGGCCTTGGCTGGCGTAAAATCTACCATCATCGAAAGGGAAGGGGTTGCTTCTCAGGCATCGGGGTTCTCCGCCGGAGGCCTGAACCCGCTGCAAGGAACCGGAATCCCAGGCCCTCTGAGCGAGGTGGCCATGGAATCCTATCTGCTGCATCAAGACCTGTTCCCCACGCTAAATGAAACAACCGGGGTTGACTATGAATGGCGGATTATTTCGCTAATCAAAGCGGCTTTTGAGCAGGAAGACTTGCCGGAATTGCAGGAGACCTTCGATACCTTCACCGCCGCTGAAGGCTTTGGTGCGGAAATGGTGGACCCAGCGCAACTTCAAGACCTGGAACCGCGGATATCCTCGGCGGTGGCGAAGGCAGTGGTTGCCCGAGGTAACGTTTCTTTGGACAGCTACAAGTACACGCTGGCTTTGGTACAAGCCGCCGAAAAAATGGGGACTTCATTGCGGTCGGGTACAGTCCAGGGTATCGAGCGCTCCAACGGCCGGGTGACCGGTGTGCTGATAGATGGCGGTGTCTTACATTGCGACACCCTGGTAATGGCCACTGGACCATGGACCCGAATCGCGGAGCCGTGGTTGGGAGCCTATGTCCCCGTCGACCCGCTAAAAGGGGAAATATTGCGGATGGAATTGCCGGGCGGCCCCTTAGGCTATGACATTTCCGGCGGCGGAGGGTCACTGCATCCTAAACCCGACGGGCTAGTTTGGTGCGGCACAACCGAGGAATGGCGAGGTTACGATAAGTCGACAACTGAGTCGGCCAGGCAGTATATCGTGAAAGGCGCAGTCAAACTGTTACCTGAAATGGCACAAGCCCGTTTGGTTTTGCACACTGCATGCTTGAGGCCGGTGACCCCGGACTGGTTGCCGATTATCGGGCGAACGCCAGGATTGGACAACGCCTACCTGGCCACAGGCGCAGGCAAGAAGGGGATTTTGCTAAGTCCGGCCATCGGCAAAGCAATCGCCGACCAGATCACCCAGGGCGGAACGGAACTTTCGGTGGGCGAGTTCGATCCGGCCAGATTTGCCTCGCCTCTGGCGTGATTCCTGTCTGACGTAATTCCCGGCTGACTGGGAAATCAGCCTAGTTTGCCATCACCGCTGAGGCTTGGAGTTGAATTTCCAAGTTGGACATGAATTGGCGTTCCTCGGTGCTCAAGTGGCCGCAAACCCAGTCCAACACCCACCCTTTGTCTTCCGCCAAATCGTCTATGAGCAGAGATCGAACCATAGAAATCTGCCGAGAATCTTCAAAAGTGTCCCTGATGGTGGGTAGGACGAATTCTTCTTCACACTCGAGATGGTCGTCTTGAGCTACCCTTAAAGCAACCACGCTCTGATAGCGGTGGCGATGAGTCCGAGCGACAACTTTGGTTCGTCCAATCTCTTGGTTAGGGACCGCCATCACATCTTCCAACAGGTCGAATAGCTGAAGATGCTGCTCTTCGTGAAGCGCCGCCACCAAGTCTTTCACCCGTTCCGCCAGACCCCGGTTGTCGCCAGAGTCCAACTTGGATGTGATGTCGCTGATGATAGGATCCAACGCCGCATGCTCTGTTTCATTTACTCCGGCTGGTTCAAAATCGGGCATGAGTCCGGTCATATGCTCATCTTCTTGCTGAGCGTGGAAAGCCAAAGCGGTAGCCCAGAAATTGAAAGCGGCTCGCACCGGCTGGAGGCTATCACCGTCTTCCAGGAGCCGGACCATCTCTTCCACCTGGGCGGCCTCGGATTTCAGAGCTTTGTGAATCAAGTACATGGCGTAAATGGGGCACGTCAGGCAGACCGTTTGTGATTCTGCCTCCGAATGAAATGTCTCTTTCTGTCCTGTCATTCTCTCTCCGGTCAATACCCTAGAATTCTTAACACCGGCTGGTATCCGGTATTCCATGCTTGCTTGGGGACTGGTTACTCGGACAATAATTTCTCGGACAATAACGTTTTAAATGTATCGATAATATTTTTATACGCCTACCATTATTCTAGAGGATTGCAAAACCGATGATTTAATGCGTGCCTATATTCCAGGCGCACTACCACTTTTGGAACCAACTATTGTTGACGAGCGCACTGGAAGAGGTGCTACTATCCTTGGGAGCTAGTCAATATTCGTCTCCCAAATTGATGATTAACGGCCACATTCTTGATCTCCAGACTCAGAGATCCAGACTAAGATATAAAAAGCAGGTGAAGCAATGACCAACGCAAGTCCCGCAGCCAAAATTACCCCTACGGGAGCGCTGCGCGGCGTTCGAGTGCTGGACTTTGGGCACTACATACCAGGCCCATTGTTGGGGATGTTGTTGTCAGACCAAGGCGCGGACGTTATCAAGATTGAGCGGCCCGGAGGCGACCCAGCCCGCAGTCAACCTGCTTTTGCGACCTGGAACCGGGGGAAACGCTCGGTGGTCTTAGACTTAAAGACCGATTCAGGCCGGGAACAGGCGTTGAAGCTGGCCCGCAGCGCCGATGTGCTGATTGAGAATTTCCGGCCTGGAGTCGCTGACCGGTTGGGAATCGGTTATGAAGCGATCTCCGGAATCAATCCTGCTTTGATTTATTGCTCATTACCGGGCTTTGGCGAGGATAATCCCAATCGAAACAAGAGAGGATGGGAGACCATCGTGTCCGCCTCTACCGGCGTCTATCAAGAGGTAGAAGGAATCACCGAGCCACTATTCGTGCCCCTGCCGGTTTCCAGCACCTTTGGAGCCATTCTGGGGGCAGTCTCTGTGGGGATGGCCCTATCCGCCCGGCATCATACCGGGGTTGGTCAAAAGATAGAGATCCCGCTGCACAGTGCCGTCTTCCCTTCCATGGGCCGCCATTTGGTCAAGCTTCACGACACTGAGCCCCCAGACGTGTTTGGTATCTTCCGGCACACCATGGCCCGCCAATACAAATGCGCCGACGGCAGGTACGTGCAGAATCATGGCATGTTCGCGCGTTTCGTTCGTCAATTCCTGGGAGTAGCTGGCCGCGAGGACTGGATCGATGAATTCCTGAGCAACGTGAACAAACCAGTGGAGGCCGACACGGTTAAGTTGTGGACGGACCGGTTCGAAGGACTATTCCTGCAAAGGTCGGCCAAAGACTGGCAGGAAGCGATAAATGCGGCAGGTGGAGCGTGCGCGGTCTGTAATACCGTGGAAGAGTGGTTGGTTCATGAGCATTCCAACGCCGCTGGCATGGTGGTCGAGGTTGATGACGCCGATGTGGGCCCGATGAAGCAACCCGGCGTTACGGTCAAGCTAAGGTCCACTCCTGGAGCGGTGCAGGGTCGAGCCCCCAAGCTAGGTGAGCATACGCAGGAAATATTGTCCCAATCCGATGGGACGGCTGATTCGACGCCCATTGCCAGTAGACAACCTCACCCGAAGGACCTGGCTGGGGCTCTTCAGGGAATCCGGGTGCTTGATCTTTGCTTGATTCTGGCGGGTCCGACATGTGGCCGCACTCTAGGTGAATTCGGGGCAGACGTTATAAAGATTGACGACCCCGATCGCCCTTATGACGCAGTCGCATCACTGGACGTCAACCGGGGGAAGCGGAGCATACTACTGGATTTGAAGTCGGAGCGCGGGCAGCAGGTGTTCTGGCGTTTGATTGAAACTGCGGACGTAATCGTGGAAAACAACCGCAAAGGCAGTCTGGAAAGGCTGGGACTGAGCTATGAAGATGTTAAGCGCCGGAGGCCCGATATCATCTACGCTTCATTAAATGCCTTTGGCCACGACGGTCCTTGGAGCGAGAGGGCAGGCTGGGAGCAATTGGCCCAAGCCGTTAGTGGGATTCAGGTGCGCAGGGGAGGCCGGGACGGTGCCCCAATCACCCTGCCCTATCCCATGAACGACTACGGCACCGGTCTGTTGGGTGCCTACGCAGTGTCATTGGCCCTCCACGAGCGCAACAACACTGGTCGGGGCCAGGCCGTAGACGGTGGTCTGGCTTTAACCGCAGGCCTGCTTCAATCGCCCTATTTCTTGGATTTCAAGGGTTACCAGAGAGATGACCCGGAGGGTCTGGACATCAGGGGATTCTCAGCATTATCTCGGCTCTACCAAGCCAGCGACGGCTGGTTGTACATGCACTGCGAGAGCGAGGACGACTGGCGGAACCTGGCCTCCATCCCGGAGTTTGCTGCCCTGGAAGAGGACGCTAGATTCAATGATGCCGTTGCTAGGGCCACCAATGACGAGGAATTGCAGGTAATGCTCTCCCAGATTCTTTCTTCCAATTCCAGAGGCCACTGGTCTTCTACCCTAGATGCATCGGGCGTGAGCATAATCAAGAACGAAGTAATAGAGGATTTTAGGAATGACCCAAGTGTACGCAAGGCTGGGCTGATTGCCACCAGGGATCATCCAGGACTCGGCCAAGCCGATCACCTTGGTGTGGCAGCCCGGTTGTCTGCCACTCCCGCGCGATTGGGTCGGCCTTCGCCGGTGCTGGGCGCCGATACCAGAGAGATTCTGGAAGAAATCGGCTACGGTTCCGAGGAGATCCAGGAATTGGAATCAGAGAGGATAGTGGTTCAGACCATCTAGCCCCAAGCAGTACATGACGGCTTGAGAAAGTGTTAAACTGCTGCCATGCCTGCTGGCCATTGCAGTGGGTTATTCTCCCAGATAAGAGGCCTGGCTTGTTACGCATCTTCAATACCCTCACCAAACAGATCGAAGAGATTCAGCCCATTGAGCCCGGCAAGGTTCGCATGTATACCTGCGGCCCTACGGTCTACCGGGATGCCCACATCGGAAACCTGCGGACCTATCTGATGGCTGACTGGATTCGCCGTGCACTGGAGATTAAGGGTATAGAAGTACATCACGTTAAAAACATTACTGATGTCGGTCACATGCGCCAAGAATTGGTCGAAGCCGGCGGGGACAAGATGATTCTCGCGGCTTTGGAAGAAGGGAAAACCACTCAGGATATTGCTCAGTTTTACGCTGATCGTTTCCATGCTGATGAAGCGCGAATGAACATCCTCCCCGCTCACGTGTTCCCTTGGGCGACCCAGCATATCCCGGAAATGGTCGCCATTGTCGAGAAGCTCATGGCCAATGGCAACGCTTACGAGGCTGGCGGCAACATCTACTTCAACGTCAACAGCTTCGCTGATTACGGAAAGTTGTCACGAAACACCGGCGCAGACCTTTTGGAAGGCGTCAGGGCCGAAGCGGACCCATTGAAGAAAGACCCCAGAGACTTCACTTTGTGGAAAGCGGCGGAACCGGGGCGCGACCTCAAATGGGCGAGCCCATGGGGAGACGGCTTCCCCGGTTGGCACATCGAATGCTCCGCCATGGCCTCCAAGTATTTCGGAGAATCCTTCGACCTGCACACCGGCGGCGTGGACAATATTTTCCCTCACCATGAGGATGAGATTGCCCAGAGCGAAGCCGCATTCGGGCAGCAACACGTGCGTTATTGGGTTCATGCTCAACACCTGCTGGCCGATGGCGCCAAGATGGCCAAGTCTTCGGGCAACGTGTTCCTGATTGAAGAGCTTATTTCCAGGGGATTCGACCCCTTGGCATTCCGGTACCTGTGCTTGACGGTGCGTTACCGCCACCGTATGAACTTCACCTTCAATTCCCTTAGAGCGGCTGAGAAAGCCCTAACGAGCATGCGACAGCGGTTCTGGATTTGGAAAGGACTTCCCGAGCTGAGCCAGTTGCCGTCCGAAGTCGATGAATGGCGCAGAAAGTTCTGGGAAAGCGTAGAGAATGACTTGGACCTGCCGGGTGCTTTAGCCCTAACCTGGGACATGTTCAAATCCGATTTACCCGGACAAGCTAAATTGGCCCTTTTGATCGAGTTCGACGAGATATTCGGATTGGATCTGGATGCCCTTTCCAAGAGTCATGATATCCCTGCCCCAGTGACGGCTGCTGTGGGCCAGCGTGAGAGCCTAAGATATAACTCCGACTACGCTCCAGCCGACACTATCCGCACCGATGTGCTATCGCAAGGATTCTTGGTGGAGGACACCGGCGAAATAGCTCGGGTACGGCCCAAGACTCCACTAGAACGCCGTC
>Ga0066376_10004405_pt1 | contig 12250 bp, 11 predicted proteins | sample Knorr_S15_td_Bot_FD_77009 | JGI IMG/M metagenome (GOLD analysis project Ga0066376, IMG submission 77009) | Marine microbial communities from Southern Atlantic Ocean transect - Knorr_S15_td_Bottom_ad_5009_LV_A | ecosystem: Environmental > Aquatic > Marine > Oceanic | place: Southern Atlantic... | reverse complement strand
CACACACTCTCTTCTTATGGCAGGAAACCCATTGCCCATGATAAATTTGGTTTGGGGATCTATTTCAAAGCCCGATCTGGCATCTATCTGGACTTCCGGGATAGCCGCCTCTGCAGCCGCAGCCGCTTTGATGCCTTCCCATTTTTCCGATTCTATATGTATCCATCCGACGACTAACACATCCAGGATGATGACAAATAAGAACTGCGCCAGTATTTTGACGTATTTATTCATATGTAAAACTCCTTTAATTCCTTCCCGCATTCAGCGGTATACCAAACCCCATGTACCAGTTTCTTCCTGCGGCCGGCTCAAAAAATCGATCACCAAACGCATTGGGGACAATGGATCCATTATATTGGGTATCAAATAGATTGTTTATACCCAAAAAAAATTCACCTCCGATAGCGCCCAATTGGTGTTGTATCCCAAATCTTAGATCAACCAGAGAATAACCGGCATTTATAAAATCAGAAGTGGGTTTTGTACTTCCAGGCGTAGGACCATTGAAGTCGTTACCGAAAAATTTGGATATCCATTGCACATTGGTTTCAAAAAAAGCACCGGTCGCTGGATGCGCATACGATATACCACCAAATATATGGTGCGGGGGGACACCGGGGAGTTCTTTACCATCAAGTTGGTCCAGAGTCAGGCCACCGCCGACATCCCGTTCAACCTGGAAATCTTTAAATTCAAAATTCATACCGGTGTAGGACAGGGAGGTACGAAGATCGGGAACAGGGGACCAGGCAAGTTTAAATTCTATCCCTATATTTTGTGTTTTACCGGCGTTTCTGAAATATATTTCGTCCGTGTTGGGATCGTTGATTTGAAAGGGCAGCAACATATCCTGTATTCTAAATGCAAAAAGGGCGGCATCCCATGAAAACCCGGCATCAGGAATAAATCCTTTTGCGCCCACCTCAAATCCTCTCAACCTTTCCGGATTGAGATTAGGATTAAAGCCGCCCTCCTGGGCCGGTTGGTTGCTTAACTCATTAGTAGTCGGGGTTTGAAATGAGGTGGAAAATACACCATAAAGAGCCACATACGGTCTGGGCTTATAGGTCACACCAACCATCGGGCTGAATTGATTCATTGTACGGCTACCGGAATCATCGGTACCGTCGGAAAGAAATTTATCATCTACTTTAAATCGATATTTGTCATACCGCCCCCCTGCAGTCAGGATCATATCCGGACGCGGCGACCATACCACTTCGAAAAAGGGGCCGATGCCAAGAACCTGCTCATGCTGATTCAATTCCTTATCGCCTACTGTCAAGACGCTGAACACCCGCTCATTGTTTAATTTACCCACAAGACTATCGGGTATGCCGCTGTTGATAAATTCCTGCCGATCATCACTCTGAAATTCTATATCCGTTCCACCTGTAATCCGAAACGTACTTTGTCCCATCCTGACCATGCGGCTCCATACCCCACGAACCCCTCCACCCTTCCTCTTTAAATCAATAATGCGCCCCGGGATTGGATTGAACAACGTCCGTCCCATGCCAAACACCGTTATGTCCGCGCTCTGCCGGTCATCTCGATAGGCAAGCGTGATCCCACCCTGTCCCTGTGTCACCTTTTTTGATGCCCCTTGTCTCTGTACGAATGATCGGGCACTGGTGGGTGTGGTATCGGAGGTGGATTTGTCCAATGAACTGGGATTGAATTGATAAGGGGCTTTGAAATAGTTAAAAACCGTGGTGATTTGCACTTTATCATTGAGCGTATGACGACCAACAGCATTAATCCCATTCGACCGGGCAAACGCATGGTCACGATATCCGTCAAACCAGAATGAATTGAAGTTAATTAAATACTCATGTCTACCGACCTTACCGGTTGCTTTTCCCTGAAAGCGACGCAGCCCGTTGGAGCCGAATATAAACCGGGGAGCAACCTCTATTGGGGTGTCCGGGGCTCCCTGGGTGAGGATGTTTATAACCCCGCCCGCAGCATTGCCATAAAGGGATGAATTGGGACCTCGAACCACTTCGATCTGACCGGCAGAGGTTAAATCAAGGTTGTTTAATTGCGACTGACCATCCGCCATGGTGAGTGGGATGCCGTCCTGAATTATTTTCACGCCGCGAACCCCGAACGATGCCCGGCTGCCTAATCCACGGATCGTAACCCGATCACCCTGAGAAGTATTGTTGCGGTTATTAACGATGACCCCCGGGACGCTGCGTAAATTCTCCTCAAGAGATATACCTATTTCTCCCCGTTGAATCTGAATGAGATCTATGGATTCTATGGCATAGGGTACATCCAGAATGAGTCTGGGATACCGGGTTGCTGTGACTTCGATCAAGTCGCCTTCATATATAATATCGAGTGAATCCTGGGGGGTAGTGGCGTTCTGGCCGGATACAGAAGAAGGGAAAGAATACAACAGACCGCAAAACATGAGCAGGGTCATTTTATTCATTTGATTTTTTCTATGTGGGAAATGTGTAATGTGGATACGCAGAATGGGCGTGATCTCTTCAACCTGGTGTTGAAAGAATAGACCACGCCCGGTCTGGCATTATTCCATCTCACGGATTTTTATGTTTCTGAATCGGATTTTTCCATCACCAAAAGCTTGAAGCACGATCACCCCGCTATAATGGGCTCTGTCCTGAATTTTCGCGGTTTCCTCACCGTTTAACGTTACCGTGATATCACGCCCTTTAGCAGTTATATCCATGGTATTCCACTTGCCTTCTGTTTTAGGCATCTTATCGTCTTTATGAAGACTGACAATCATACCGGTCATATAACCAGATGAATGGGTATCAGCAATATTGATTTCATAAAAATTATATTGGTTTACTCCAGACATTGTATTACGCGGACCACGAATAAAAACTCCACTATTGTGACCGACATCCTGATTGAATTCTACATGAAGTTCAAAATTGGTATATGCCTTGAATGTGCCAATATAGCCTGGGCCACGCCCGAGTTTCTCTCCGGTCAACTCACCGTTTTCAACCGTCCAGTTAGCGGCACCGCCACGATTAACCCATCCAAGTAGCGACTTGCCGTCAAACAACAACTGCCATCCTGCTTCTTTGTCCATCTCACTCAACATATTGTTTTCCTGAGCTTTAACCTCTGCGCTGAAGCCCAGGGGCAGGACGATTATAGCAGCTAAAACAAACGACATGAACCGTTTCATGTTATTCCCTCCAATGATGAGTTAAAACGACGAACCTACAAATCTACGATCCCAGAAGGGCTCAAAGGTACCGATAGGTGGCATACACCATAATGAAAAAACGTCTCGTAGCTTCCCTATTTACTTCTCCGGCAGCATCGAGCAAAATGATGTTTTGTCTTATTTCAATAAATTTGGATATCGATGAATATATATAGGTGTGTACGCGGCGTAAAGTGTTTTTTCCAAGACCGTATTTCTATTGTATGTAATCAAGAACGCCCACATCATAATAGGTCCTGTACCGCCCTTCGGCGAACTTCTCATTAAACGACTGGATGTGCTGCATTACGTTTGTCATCAGGTGCCGGTCAACACGGAGAGGGTGCCCCCTACCTCTCAAGTTGACATAGGCGCGAATCAACACACTATGGTCCTTTATCGGCAATTGACGCACATTTTCTGCAAAAGAGGCCATCAGGCCATCAGGAACCAGATAATATTCGACATTCGATAAATAAAATGCCGAAACATAGTCCCCGCGGGTTTTTATATATTTTCCAACCGCCTTAAGCGCCTTATCCCCTGCAAAGTTACCAGTCAGGGGGATAATCAGATTTTTTAACTGCATCTCCCTGATATACGAATAATCATCCTCGTTGTTTAAAAAGTTACCATATTCACCTTGACGATCCTGGCCGAGGAGGAAGGTTCTGTAGGGGATAAAACTGATGCCTCTGCTGCCATCGGATTTATACTCCCACTTAAGGTTTAGATGTTGATCATAAAACATCCGAGACAGATCGGCAATCTTTTCCCAATCGGTCTGCGATAAATCGATTTTATAGGTCTTTATTTGGTCTTTTATTTGGTCCATATTCTCAATGAGGTAAGCCTCATCCCCTTCAATACGGTCAAAATAATCGACCAGGTGAGCGATATTGGAAAGGTCGCTTGAGGGGATAACGGTCGATGTCGGTTTACTGAACAGGATTGAGAGGTATTCAGTCCTTGAATCGGCCAGTTCCATGATGGCTTTAAAAAGGAGGTGCTCCAGCAGGTTATCCCGTCTTATATCTAAAATAAATGCATACTCAGGCTTGATACGAGCGATATATGTAAAATTCTGGTCGGGGCCGACGCCTATATAGACACCACCATGGACGCCGATGTTTTCCAGCGTCTCTATAATGTGTAAATAGGAAATTTCGTTGGAGATGATATTGTCGCTATCAAAAAAAGCAGGAGGTTCGGAGAGGGACGCGATGGTGGCTGAAAATTCATCATTCGATAAGGCAAGATCTGCATTGGGCGGATCGAGGCTCTGACAACCCGTCCACAGGGATAACATGACGGCGATCGTAAATATTCGAATGATATACAGAATTTCATTCAGGCGCATCAATACACTCCGTTCTTGATATGCCTATTATACATTTGATGGCTATATGGTATTCATATTAAAGTAGAGAGGAGGAGGTGCAGGGGGCCAACCTGATCTCGATTGCATGACCGTAGCGTTATTTACATGATCATGGCGGGACCGGCCCAAGAGAGGCAAGTTTCAGCGAAGCACAAAGTACAAATCACCCTGATGATGCGCCGCCTTTCGCGTAACATTAGTTATAATTCAGAAGACGCCCGGCCCTGTCTCAGACAAGCTGGATTATCTCCCTGCTTTTCCTCGCCATCGGCGCCGCAGAGTTCACAACCACCAGGGCCGCCGCAACTACCCTGGATACGCCGGTTCCCGATGATTACGCCGATAGCCATAGCAAAGATGAAAATGCCGAAAGCGCCTAAAGTTATAAAAAAGATATCCATTTGTTCTTATCCTTTACTAAGGATATTCTTATTAAATTCTGGTGTTGCTTTTTCAAAAAAACCATCCTCACCTTTAATAATAAATAGGACAGGCAGCCGTTCTCGCTCAGCCAGTTGGTACCCCTTTTGTGGGCCAAGCACCATGAAAGCGGTAGCCAGTGCATCCGCCCGCATACAGGAGGGATCCAACACCGTAACCGATGCCAGACGATGTTGAACAGGCTGCCCTGTTTTCGGGTTGATCTCGTGTGAATATCTCTGACCGTCCTTGTCAAAATAGTTACGGTAATCGCCCGATGTGGCAATCGCCTGATTATTCAGGGTGATGACTTTTTGAATCTCTTGCCTATCTATTACAGGACGTTCTATCGCAATTTTCCAGGGCGTGCCATCCTTTTTGTACCCTCTGGCCTTCATTTCCCCACCTATATCCAAAAGAAAATCTGTGATCCCTATGGATTCAAGATACGCTGATATATGATCAACGGCAAACCCTTTTGCAATGCCGGATAAATCGAGATACAGGTCAACGATATCCTTTTTCAATGATGGAGGGGTGAAACGGGACTGCAAGTGATGCGATCCCACTTTTTTTAAGGTACTATCGATTTCTTCCTGGCTTGAGATCTCTCCCTTTCCACCGGATGGGCCAAATCCCCACAGGTTTACAAGGGGGCCTACCGTGATGTCAAATGCTTCTTCAGTCAATTGGTGAATGTTGAGCGCTTCCTCGACGACCATAGCCGTTTCGGATGAAACAGGAAACCAATCGGTTTTCCTGTACTGGTTAAAACGAGAGAGCTCAGAGTCCGAAATATAGGTGGACATCTGAGCGTTGGTCTTTTCCAGGAGGCGTTCAATAGCGGCTTTTAATTCATCCTGGTGGATTGATGGGGGGAGTGTCGCAATGGTAATCTTGTAATAGGTCCCCATTGTAGACCCCGACAGGGTGATGGGATCGTTGACATTTGGAAGTGATGACGGTTGGCTACAATATAAAAAGACCGAACTATAGAAAACAAGCGCGGCCAACGAAAAGAATTTGAATTGGGATGACATGATGCAATGATTGCCCAGCGGATACATCCAAACAGGCCTTCTATATCCGCATATAATCCAGGGAGATATTAATGTTTGAACCGTTAGCTGGGGGAAGGTGTTCTGCCCTAAATACCAAAGTCATCGAAGAGGATATTTTCCTCTTCGACACCAATATTTTCGAGCAAATTAATTACGGCTGCGTTCATCATAGGGGGACCGCAGATATAAAATTCACAATCTTCCGGAGCGGGGTGGTCTTTAAGATATTCATCGTACAGGACCTGATGAATGAATCCCGTAAGGCCATCCCAATTATCTTCCGGTAGTGGTTCAGACAATGCAACGTGCCAGGTGAAGTTTTCGTTTTCTTTCTGAAGCAGGTCGTAATCTTCCACATAAAACATCTCTCGGGAACTTCGGGCGCCATACCAGAAGGAGATTTTTCTCTTTGTATGCAGCCGCATGAGTTGGTCAAAGATATGGGATCGCATAGGGGCCATACCCGCGCCACCCCCGACAAATATCATCTCCGCTTCTGTCTCTTTGGCAAAGAACTCACCAAACGGACCGGAAATCGTGACGGGATCACCCGGCTTGAGTTTGTACGAAAAAGAGGACATTTTGCCGGGGGGTATCCCTTCAGGCCCACGCGGGGGCGGGGTGGCGATCCGGATATTGAGCGTGATAATGCCCTTTTCTTCCGGATAATTTGCCATAGAATAAGCTCTAATCACCGTTTCATCGACTTTTGAAGTATAGCGCCAGAGATTGTGTTGATCCCAATCAGGTCTGTATTGCTCTGCGATCTCGAACTCTTTATAACTTAATTCATGAGGAGGACACTCAATCTGGACAAACCCTCCCGCGCGAAAATCAACATTTTCTCCGGGGGGAAGTTCGAGAATCAGTTCTTTAATAAATGTGGCGACATCATCGTTGGAACGCACAGTACAATGCCACTTTTTAACCTCAAAAACTTCGGCCGGCACTTCAATGTTCATGTCCTGTTTTACAGGCACCTGGCAGGATAACCTGACGCCTTCACGCGCATCTCTTTTATTAATTTGAGAAAGTTCTGTCGCAAGGATATCGCCCCCTCCTTCCAGAACCTTCACCGTACATTGGCCACAGGTCCCACCACCACCACAAGCAGAGGAAATGAAAATTTGTTCTGCAGCAAGGGCGTTAAGCAGCTTTCCTCCGCCCGGAACGGTAATCGCTTTGTCCGGATCATTGTTGATGGTGATGGTCACATCGCCGCTTTGTACCAGTTGAGATTTAGCAACAAGAATTATTGCCACGAGGGACACAATGACGACTGAACACATGGTTACGCCCAGAAAAACTTCAAACATATCAGCCTTCCGCCTTATGTTAGTTTTATTAAAGCTGAATTCCTGAAAAAGCCATAAAGGCCAAGGACATAAGCCCAACTATGATAAAGGTGATACCAAGTCCCTTTAGCCCTTCGGGGATATTACTGTATTTCAGCTTTTCGCGTATACCTGCCAGACCAGCAATCGCTATGGCCCAGCCGAAGCCGGTTCCAAAACCAAAAACCACACTTTCAGGAAAATTATAATCTCGCTCCACCATAAAAAGGGACCCGCCAAGAATCGCACAATTCACGGTAATGAGCGGTAGAAATATGCCCAGGGCATTATAAAGAGGAGGGAAAAATCTATCCAACGTCATTTCCAGAATTTGTACCATCGCGGCGATGACCCCGATATAGGAAATAAATCCGAGGAATGTGAGATTGACCCCCTCAATACCTGCCCATATGAGGGCATCCTCCGCAAGAAGGTAACTATAAATCAGATTATTCATCGGTACCGTAATAGTCTGGACAACGATCACGGCGATTCCCAGGCCTACAGCCGTGGCGACTTTTTTTGATACAGCGATAAAAGTACACATGCCGAGGAAGAAGGCCAGGGCCATGTTTTCGACAAAGACAGAGGTGAGAAATATACTGAGATAATTTTCCAACATGGTCCTTAATCCTCCTCAATCTGGTCTTTTTTCCAGCTTCTTAATATCCATATAAAAAAGCCAATGATAAAGAAGGCGCTTGGCGGAAGAAGCATTAAGCCATTTGAAACATACCATCCGCCTTCCGTGGAAAGAGGTAGGATAACATAGCCCATAAGACGGCCGGAGCCCAAAAGCTCTCGAAATACGCCGACCACAATTAGGATCATGCTGTAACCTATACCGTTTCCGATACCATCCAAAAAACTCAGGGCGACAGGCTCTTTCATCGCGAAAGCCTCCGCTCTTCCCATAACGATACAGTTGGTGATGATCAATCCTACAAAGATGGTCAATTGCTTGCTGATGTCATAGACATACGCTTTAAGAATCTGGTCGACGAGGATGACGAGTGAGGCGATTATCGTCATCTGAACGATAATTCGGATACTACCGGGGATATGATTCCGGATAACGCTGACGCTTGCATTTGATAAACCCAGGACAAAGGTCACTGCAATCGCCATCACAATTACCGTTTCCAGCTTGGTTGTAATAGCCAGGGCAGAACAGATTCCAAGAACCTGAAGGGCAATGGGATTGTTATCAAATAATGGGTCTAATAGAATCTTTTTTCCCCGTAACCGCACCTGCTCCCGCACGGTTTCCTTGACTTCAGGTTCCGGGGTTACATCTATGTCAAGCGTGTCAGACACACTCATGATGGTGTCCTTTCATAGGGCCAATCTTCCTATCTATGCGCCTATTCTCTACGGATTTACTACCCATGGTCCGTTCCTTCAGATGCGCGCAATCTGTCTAAAAAAGGCTTGAAACCATTTTCTCCCAGCCAGTATCGAAGGAGATCCCTTACGCCACGGGATGTAATGGTCGCTCCCGATAAGCCATCCACCCGGTATTGAAACTTCGGATCGTTGGGAATCACTTTTCCTTTCAGGACTTCTATTCCGATGTTCCAATTTTCGTCAAACGCTTTTTTTCCTATCCACTGAGCTTTCCACCGTGGATTGTCGACCTCTCCACCCAGTCCCGGCGTTTCCCCGTGTTCATAGAAGGCAAAACCATTTATTGTGGTCATGTCACTGTCCAGAGCGAGAAACCCGTATAATGTAGACCAGAGCCCTTTACCATGAACAGGAAGAATCATTTGTTGTAATAGCCCTTCCTCATCTCTGGCGATGTAGACTAAAGCATATTTCGACCTGTTTTTAATTCCTGCCAGATCGAGCTCTTTCGAAATAGGGATTCCGTATTCCGGGCTTTTCGCAGCCTTCCTCTGATCGAACGTGGCTATATCTATGTCTTCGTGATATTCTCCCGTAGCCAGATCAACCAGCTTAGCCTCGAACTTTGCGAAGAGTTCTTCGACGGACTTACCTTTTTCTAAAAGTCCGGCAGCCATAAGGATGTTTTTCTTCTTATCAAGATCCTTGTTTCGCAACTGGTCCGATCTCAAGAAAACAGCAGCGCCGGACACGACGACAGAACAGATGATAGAAAGCAGTCCGGCGACGATGAGCGTCTTTTTGATCGTATCATTACCCATAGCGCAGCTTCCTTTTTTTAATGTGCGCATTCACGACCAGATTGTCGATGACGGGGGCAAACACATTGCCGAAGAGAATGGCAAGCATCATCCCCTCAGGGAAAGCGGGGTTAATAACGCGGACGAGTATAACGAGAAAACCGATGAGGAAACCATAGATCCACTTTCCCGTATCAGTCATGGCCGCAGAAACGGGATCTGTAGCCATAAAAACCAGGCCGAAAGCAAATCCACCCAGCACCAGATGCCATGCCGGGCTCACGGCAAACATAGAATTTGTGTCGCTCCCTATGGTATAAATCAGCCCGGAAGTGGCAAGGGCGCCAATGAGTACCGCCAGCATAATGCGCCAGGAGCCCACACCGGTATAGACAAGTAAGGCGGCGCCGAAAAGACAGGCGAGTGTAGAGGTCTCTCCCATAGACCCTTGAACCTGCCCTAAAAAGGCCTCCATCCAGGTCATCTGTGCCGTAAGCACTTGCATGCTTTCAGCAGCAACGAGTCCCAGAGGCGTTGCGCCACTGAAGCCGTCCACGGCAGTCCAGACAAAATCTCCAGACATTTGTGCCGGATAAGCGAAATAAACGAAGGCGCGAGCCGTAAGCGCTGGATTGAGAAAGTTTTTACCGGTGCCCCCGAAAATCTCTTTTCCTATGACCACACCAAACGAAATGCCAATAGCCACTTGCCAGAGAGGAATGGTAGGTGGTAGGATAAGAGGGAAAAGTATCCCGGTGACAAGGAACCCTTCGTTCATCTCATGTTTTCTTATGATGCAGAAGAGGGCTTCCCAGAACCCGCCTACCATATTACAAACAAGAAAAACCGGAACGAAATAAAGCGCCCCGTGAAGTAGATTAGAAACTATATTCTCGTAATCATACCCCACGCCAAGCGTCTGAATGACAAGGCCCCGCCATCCGGGCTCCGACAAGACCCCCATATTTTCCATCGCCAGATTAGCCTGATAGCCCGTGTTGTACATAGCCATAAGGCCGCACGGAAAAAGCGCGATAGCGACGGTGATCATCATGCGTTTTAAATCTAAACCGTCCCGAACGTGCGTGGCGCCTTTGGTTACCTCTCCTGGAGAATAAAGAAACGTATCCAGCGCTTCGTAAACCGGGTAGAGCTTTTCTAATTTTCCCCCTTCATCGAAGTGGGGGTGCACCTTATCCAGTATGGTCCTTAATTGCTTCATTAACCTTCCATCTCAATCTGTGTAAGATTTTGCCTTAACATGGGACCGTAGTCATATTTGCCGGGACAAACAAAAGTCGATAGAGCCAGATCTTCTTCGTCCAACTCCAGACAACCTAATGCCTGCGCCTGATCTGTATCTTCTACGATCAGCGCCCGCAAAAGAAAGGTGATCATGATATCCAGGGGCATGATTTTCTCATACATACCGATGGGAACCATGGCCCGCTCACTCCCGCCGGTGGTAGAGCTGAAAGCAAACCGTTTTCCCGGGATGAGTTTAGATATAAAAGTGGATATGATAGAAAACTTATCAAACCCTGGAAGCTGCCAATCCAACAACATGCGTTCTCGATTTTCAGCGATGGCGCTGATCTGAAGGTGATAACGACCAAGGAAATCAAAGGGGCTGGTCGCTATTTGTCCGTAAAAAACAGATCCTGAGATCACCCGGACCTCACCCTCTTTCAGTTCATCGCTGACGATATCTTCAATATTTGCACCCAGGCGTGTGCGCAGCAAGCGCGGTCGTTTAACCATCGGGCCCGCGAGAGAAATGATCCGCTCCACATTGATTTTCCCTGTTGTGAAAAGGGATCCAATGGCTATGACATCCTGATAATTCAGGTACCAGACCGTCTTTTGAGCACTTACAGGATCCAGAACATGGATGTGCGTCCCCACCAGGCCTGCGGGATGTGGCCCTTTAAAAACAGCCGCCGTTACAAAATTCAAATCTGCGCCGGGCAGGACCATGCCGGCCGCATGACAGAGAAATAGTTTCCCTTCCGTCAGTTTTGAGATGACGGTTAAACCATTGATGAAATCTTTTTCTCTTTCTGTAATGATGAGATGGGGTTGTAATGCCAGGGGATTCGTATCCATGGCATTGACAAAAATAGAGTGGGGCGTGGTTTCTGGGGGCGGGACTTTGCTGTAAGGTCTGGTCCTGAGCACAGGCCAAAGACCGGACGCGAGTAAATTCTCTTCTACCTCGTCACGTGTAAGTTCCGAGAGCCGACCTTCCGGATAGGAAGCAAAAGTTTCTTCCTCGTTGCCACTCACGGCAATGACCACAGATTGCAGGATTCTTTTTTGACCACGGTTAATGGCGATGACTTCGCCGCATGCCGGCGAAGTGTAGCGTATGCCCGGCGTGATTTTGTCGGAAAAAAGGAGCTGGCCCAATTTTACCGGGTCACCAACTTTTACCGCCATCGTGGGTTTCATGCCCACATAGTCCGTACCGATAACCGCAACAGTTTTGACATCATCAGCAGCCTCGATTGCCAGGTCAGGCTCTCCCGTTATGGGTAAATCCAACCCTTTTTTAAATTCGAAAGGCAGGCTTGGTGCTTGTCCATTATTCATGCAAGGTTCTTTCAAATTTGAGGACGTACGCTCGTATGGAAATAGCTTTACAGGTAAAGACGGATACCTTAGACAAATCAAGTCAGATAGTACCTACAATATAGACACTTTTT
>Ga0066376_10004404_pt1 | contig 12252 bp, 15 predicted proteins | sample Knorr_S15_td_Bot_FD_77009 | JGI IMG/M metagenome (GOLD analysis project Ga0066376, IMG submission 77009) | Marine microbial communities from Southern Atlantic Ocean transect - Knorr_S15_td_Bottom_ad_5009_LV_A | ecosystem: Environmental > Aquatic > Marine > Oceanic | place: Southern Atlantic... | reverse complement strand
GTCGGCACAGGTCCTCGACACCAACGGCAACGGCCGACGAGACGCGTATGTCGAGCCCGGTGAGCCGATGGATCCCGCCAAGGACACCCGGATCGCGCGCGGCTATTACGGGGTCGCGCCGAGTCCGCTCGACGGATCGATCTGGGGGTCGACGCTGGGGATGCCCGGCGGACTCGTCAGGTTCGTGCCAGGTGACGATCCGGTGAACACGGGGCTGGTGGAATACTACGAGGTCCCGTGGAATGACCCGGACGTGCCCGTCCAGGGATATTCGCCACGCGGCATGGACGTCGACAGCAACGGCATCGTCTGGACCGTGCTGTCGAGCGGTCACTTCGCGAGCTTCGATCGCAGCCGGTGCGCCGGTCCGCTCAACGGGCCGACCGCGACCGGCACCCATTGCGGCGAGGGCTGGACGCTGTATCCGTTCCCGGGGCCGAACTACAAGGGCGCGGTTGATTCCGCCAGCGCCGACTCGGCGTATTACGACTTCACCGACCGGTTCAATCTGCTGGGTGTCGGCGAGAACATTCCGTTGGCCACTGGCAACCTCTCCGAGGGCGTGCTCGCCCTGGTGGACGGTGAGTTCTACAACTTCCGCGTGCCGTACCCGTTGGGGAGTTTCTTCGGCAAGGGGCTGGACGGACGCATCGACGATCCCGACGCCGGCTGGAAGGGCCGGGCGATCTGGACGACCTCGGGCAGTCGCGCCCCGTTCCATGCCGAGGGCGGGACGGAACGAGTGGCCCCGGTCTTCAAATTCCAGGTGCGGCCGGACCCACTGGCACACTAGTGAACCGTACCAGACAGATGGAACGCGCCTTCAAGGCGGGGCATCCCGCTTGGCGATCTCGGCGCTGGGCGGGTATTCCGTGGCGAGCAAGACCTGCTCCCCGGCGGACCGGAATAACGGCTGTTACCCCTCGAGCTCGTCGACGATGACCTGGATGTTACGTCTGACGGACGCGGGGTTGGGGGGCGCATAGCCGGCATACTTGGCCGGTACGGTCCAGCCGTTGGCGATCTCATCCACACTTCGGCCCGCCGCCCGACCCGTCCGCACCATGGCGAGAAAGTCTCGATTGAAGGCGGCCCACTCGTTCAGGTCCGCCCAGCTTGCCTGGGTGCTGTGCCCGGTGATGATGGTGTCGACATTCGGGATGGTGTCGTGCGCCTTCTGCAGCGTGTCGGGGATGGCAACGCCGCTCCCGCCGTTTTCGGCGTCGAGAAACGGCACACGTTTCCCGAGGAACGCGTCACCGGCGTGCAGCGTGCGGAGCGCGGGGAAGACGACCCAGGCGTCGCCGCCTGTATGGGCGCGTCCGAAGTAGTACAGGTCCACCTGGTCGGCCCCGGTTCCGAGCGACATCCGGTCGGTGAATGTGCGTGTCGGCAGCCCGTGGCCGTTCGTGTCCGCAAACACGTTCACCGGCGGCTCGGTACGACCGGTGTAAGGCCGCATCGCCTCCATGTTGGCTTTGGTCGTCTCGTGGGCCACGAACTCAACCGTGGTCGCGAACGCCACGTTCCCGCTGACGTGATCGCCATGACTGTGGGTGTTGATGAGGGTCGTGACCGGATTGCTGGTCAGCCGTCCGATCGCCTCCAGGATCGGTTGCCCCCATCCCGGGTTCTTGGTGTCGACAACCACCACCCCATCCGTCGTCACGAAGACGCCCGTGTTGCCGCCGCCGCCTTCTCCCCGCAGCACGAACAGGTTGTCTTCGAGCTGCTCGACGTCGATGACCTTGGGTGTGTCTTGCGCGGCCCCGACGGCAAGCGAGAGCGCCACCACGACGGCGAACACAATGGTGCGTTTCATGACGTGCCTCCTGTTCGCGAATTAGCGGCCGGCCGTATCCCCGGCCTGCGGTCCTCGGCGTAGACGACGACGCACGGCTGAGACGAAGTCTAGAAGATCATCGAGGTGTCGTTCTACGACGTCACGTACGATCCCGAGGTCCACGGTGTCGTATCCATGGACCAGGATGTTGCGAAAGCCGGCCATGTTGCGCATCGCCGCGGCCAGCGGGGTGTCGATCCAGCCGGCCGCTTCCAGCAGGTCAAACAGCTCTCGATTCGTGCAGCCTCACCCAGTCTGCCGTCGGAGACGATGTGCGAAGCCGTGTCGAGCGCCGCCTGAATGGCGATCTGCAGCGTGTGCTCGACAAAGCGCGCCTCGCGCACATCGGTCCCGATCGCGTCGGGACGAGCCAATTCACGCAGTTCGCGCACGCAAGTTTCGATCTGCGCCAGCCGTTTGGCTAGCAGCTCAGGGTCTGTCATCAGACAGTGTCGCCGTTCTGCGGTACTCACGGAGCATCGGCTGGAGATCGAACCATTCGTTGCGAGTCTGGACCTCGAACCGGATCCGCGCGGATGGGTCTCGATCAAGCACGTGGATGCCGTCCCGTAGCACGCGCGCTCGCAGGTCCGCCGGAGCGTGGTTCAGGGTGACCACCTGGGTCTTCCGTCCCAGCAACCGCTCGATCTCACCTTCGAGCCCGAGCGGCAGGCGCTCGTAGGTCAAGGGCGGGGCGGCGGCATACAGGATGCCGATGTCGACGTCGTTCGAGGCCGTCGCGTCGCCCCGCGCCTCGCTTCCAAATAGATACACGGCGGCGGCGCCATTGTGGTCCGCCGCGAAGAAACGGCGCAGGGTGGCCTCGATGCTGTCGTCAGCCATTCATTCGATTATAAGAGTTGGCGCGGCGGGTTGGCGAGGCGGGTGACGGCGGCCGTCGGGAACTTGCGGCCAGTGTCACTCGTCACACAGGTAACACGCCTGATGTGAAGGAGAGCGCATGATTCAGACCCCACCAGCCAAGAGAACGTTCGTCTGTGCGGTTGCCCTCGTGCTGACCCTGACCCTGCCCCTGGGAGCTGCGGCGGCTGACCGCTGGTTTCACGTCCATGTCGACGATCGTTCCTCGGGCGGGGCCGAGGTGAGCGTCAATCTGCCGTTGACGTTGATCGAGTCGGCCGTGAAGCTCATTCCCGAAGAAGTCACCCGGGAGCTCAGTCGCGAGCTGCAGATCGAGCTGGACGAGGTCGGCTTCTCGGGTGACGAGCTGCGCGAGCTCTGGAGAGAGGTGCGCGCCGGTGGTGACGCGACCTATGTCACGGTGCGAGACGACGACCACAATTTCACTGTGCGGAAGTCGGGTGATTTTCTGGTCGTCGACTCCGACGAGTCGAGCGACACACAGATCGACGTCCGTTTCCCGCTGCCGGTGACCGACGCGTTGCTGTCGGGCCCGGATGGACGCCTGGACTTCAGCGCGGCGATTCGCACCTTGGCCGAGTACGACGACGGCAACATGGTCACGGTTCGTGACGGCGACACGACGGTCCGCGTCTGGGTCGATTCCTCCAACGCGCAGTAGGCCGGGCAACGCAACATGGAGCCCACACGATGACCGTGCTGAAAGTCTTTGCAATCGCCGCCTTGGCCTGCATCGCCGTGTTCTGTATGGCCACCGTGGGCCTGGTCGGCTACGTCGCGACTGGTGGCATCGCCACGGTCTCGGTGGACACCAACGAGGCTGACTTCTCGATTCCCGTTCCGATGCGACTCTTCGACCTGGGGCTCAGTGTGGCGGGGATCATCGTGCCCGCGAGCGAGCTCCGGGCCGCGCAGGCAGAGCTTCACGAGACGCTGCACGAGTACCGCCCCGTGCTGGAGGACATCGCCGACCAGCTGTACGACTTTCCCGAAGGAGAGCTGGTGCGCGTCGTGACAGACAACGAGCGAGTGGTCGTGCGACATACGGACGGGAAGTTTCGCGTCGAGGTGCTCGCGCCGGACACGCACATCAAGGTGGCGGTGCCGCGTCGGGCGATGAGTCGCCTTGTCCGCAAGGCACTCGAGCTCGGCGCGCGCTGAAGCCCCCCATCGCAGCGGTCGTCCTCCCGACCGGGTCTTCTGACCCGCGCGTCACTGGCATGATCAGTCTTGCTTCGACTGGATTCGCTCAACTCATTGTGCCGGCGTTGATACGACTAGTCAGACTAGTCTGATAAACTAGCACCATGAGCGAGAGCTACTCGACATACGACGCCAAGTCCAAGTTCAGCGAGCTTCTGCGGAAAGTCCGTGCCGGCCGCCGAATTCGGATCACGTATCGCGGCCGGGACGTGGCGGAGATCAGCCCGGTGGTCGAGCCGGACACCATGGACGATACCGTGCGGCGCCTCGAAGAGGACGGTGTGCTGGGCCGCGCGCCCTCGACCCGAACACCGCTCGTGCCGTTGGTTCGCCGTCCCGGCGCGCTGGAACGTTTCTTGGATTCGCGAGAATGACGCTGGCCTACGTCGACACGTCGTATCTGGCGGCGATCGCCTTCGACGAACCCGGCGCCCGCACGCTTGCCACTCGGACCGACGAGTTCGACCGTCTCGTGTCGTCCAACCTACTGGACGCGGAGCTGCGGTCGGCGATGGCTCGAGAATCGTCCGGCCTCGATCCGGAGCCGCTGTTTGCGTCGCTGTCCTGGATCTACCCGAATCGACCACTCACCCGGGAGTTGCGGCGCATCGTGACGCACGGGTATCTGAAGGGCGCCGATCTCTGGCATCTCGCCTGTGCCCTGCTGGTCTGCCCGGCCGGTTCACCGCTGACGTTTCTGACGCTGGACAAACGGCAACGGGACGTGGCTGCGAGCATCGGATTCGACATCTGATCATGTCCGTCTCCCCCAGGTGTGCCTCCACACGGGTGTGGACGCTGGACGACGCCGAACCCTCGTTTGCAAGTAGGAGAGAACCGGTAACGTGCGCAGGCTCGTAATCGGGTGTGGGTATCTGGGCGAGCGGGTCGCGCGTGTCTGGCGTGCTGTGGGGGACGAGGTGTATGCGACCACGCGCGGCGCGCGCGTCGCCGAACTGTCTCGAGCGGGATTACGTCCGCTGACGTTGGACGTGACTCGGGGCGTCGCCGTCGGCGCCTTACCCGTGGTCGACACCATCGTGTTCGCGGTGGGGCGGTCCGGTGCGACGATGTCCGACGTGCACGTAACGGGGTTGCGTCAGGTGTTGGACGCGCTGCCCGCGTCAACAGTCCGGGTGATCTACGTGAGCTCGACGGGTGTCTACGCGCAGGACGCGGGTGAGTGGGTGGATGAGGAGTCGGTGTGCGAGCCTGTGCGGGAGGGGGGACGCGCGTGCCTGGCAGGGGAGCGGCTGCTGTTCGCGCATGAGCGTGGACGCGACGCGATCGTGCTCCGCCTCGCCGGCCTCTACGGGGCCGGGCGAGTGCCGCGTGAGCGCGATGTTGCGGCGGGCCGGTCGATGGCTGGGTCCTCCGATGCGTATCTGAATCTCATCCATGTTGAGGACGCCGCGCGCGCCGTGGTGACGGCGGCCGCCTCGGGAACGGTCACACGTCGCACATACAACGTCTCCGACGGTCACCCCCCGACGCGCGGGGACTACATGGCGCTGGTCGCCGGCCGTCTGGGGCTGACCCGGCCACGGTTTGAGGGTGGGCCTGGTCGGGGGAAACGTGTGCGAAACGACCGCGTCGTCCACGAACTCGGTCTCCGGCTGACGTACCCATCGTGCCGCGAAGGCCTCGGCGCCGCGGCTCGTGGCTCATCTCGGACTCAGATACCGCGCCAGCAGTGAAAGGAATTCGATGTCACAGACCATCTTCATCACCGGAAGTTCGACCGGACTTGGCCGGGCGGCCGCCAGGCTGTTTGCGGAGCGGGGCTGGAAGGTCATCGCGACGATGCGACGACCCGAGAATGCAACCGAACTCACGGGCGTCTCCGGAATCACGGTCCTCCCGCTTGACGTGACCGACCGGGCCCAGATAGAGACCGCCGCGCGTCAGGCGGTCGAGATCGGAGGCGTGGACGTGCTGTTCAACAACGCCGGATATGGACTCGCTGGTCCGCTCGAGGGGGTGAGCGACGAGAAACTCACACGCCAGATGGAGACAAACCTGCTGGGCGTCATCCGTACGACGCAGGCGTTTCTCCCGCACTTCCGCGAACGACAGGCCGGCCTGATCATCACGACCACCTCGATCGGCGGACTCATGACGTTTCCGTTCAACTCCGTGTATCACGCGACCAAGTGGGCACTCGAGGGATGGAGCGAGAGCATGGCGTTCGAGCTGGCCCCACACAACATCCGGATCAAGACCGTGTCACCGGGCGGGATCAAGACCGACTTTGCCGGCCGCTCGCTCGACCTGGTGGCCCATCCCGCCTACGCCGAGCAACTGCAGAAGGTGTTCGCCGTCTTCAGGGATCCCGCGCGCGCGGCCCAGGCCTCCAGTGCCGAGCAGATTGCGAAGGTCGTGTATGAGGCCGCTACTGACGACCGAGACCAGCTTCGGTACGTGGCCGGCGAGGATGCCAAGGCGATGTATGCCCAGCGTCAGGCGGCTGGACCCGAGGCGGCCAGGAAGGCGATTGGGGCCGCGTTCTTTGGGGAGTAAGAGCCCGGCTAGTTCGGCGGCAACGGCTCCAGGAGCGCCGGTAGCCAGTGTCGCGTGACGAGCACTTCGTCATCGTGTTGCTGCGGCTTGAGCATCAGGAATCTTTGGCCATCGTTGGTCACGTCGTAGTGTCGCGCCCCGTCGACGAACGTGGAATAGCGTCCAGTGAAGAGCACCCGCGGGCGGCCGACATCGAAGACTAGGTCGGTCACGACCGGTGCCGTCCGACGATACCGGACTACGCGGCGTCCACGGTCACCGTGTACCGCAGACCCGCTCGATGTAACGCATCCTGCAGCGAGAGCCGGACGAACTGCGACTCCGCATAGCCCAGCATCGTCGCCCAGCGGGCTGCCCGCTCGGGACTGACGACCTTCCGTCCGTTCTCGACATGCGACAGATGCTGTTTCGACACGCCGAGCCGTGACGCGAACTCGGCCTGAGTTAAGCCGTCACCTCGTCGAATGGACCGCAAGAGCTTGGCAAGGGTCAGTGAGCCGCCACTGAGCTCTTCGAGAAACCTGACGGCATCCGACCCGCCGTTCCGGCGCGGCTTCCTGGTAGTCATGGGGCGTCACCTCTTCAACCGACACAAGCTTTGCGCCAAGCTGCTCGTCGATCTCATAAATCGCTCGCCAACTGCCTGCTCAACCGTATCGACCGCCGCCCTTGCCGTTGTCCCTTCAACGGCTCGTCGTGATAGCCCGGGATGCGTCGAGTCGCTTCCAATCCGTCGTGCTCGACTGCTTCGACCCACGCCAGGAGCTTGTCGATCACGTGTCGGGGAACCCGCCGAAGCTGGCGGCGTGATCGTGCGCTGATGCGAGCGCGGGAAATCACGGTCCAGTGTAGCCCTTTCAGGACTACATCTCAACCCGCGTTGACCGCCCACCCAGTCGAGGCCGTCAGTGTCGCGCGACGGAAGCTTCGTCCTCATCCGCGGCGCTCAGCCCACGCGTAGCGGTCGACCAATCATGCTCGAACGGTCGAACCTGTGCGAGGATCATGGGGACGGGACCACTATGAGCGACTGGATGCCGCGGATCTTGTTCGGAACGATACTCGCTGCGCTACTGGGGGTGGCGACACAGGCCGCACAACAGAGGGACCCCGTGGAGGCGCATCGAGCTTTGGCTCGGGCGGCGGCCGGCAACGAGCATCTGGCCCTTCTCGAGACGGTGTGCCGCGTGCCACGGCCCATTCAGACTCGTGTCGCCAGTGCCCCGCGTCCGGCTCGAACACTACCAGCTCGCGAGGACTGGTACGCCGAACCGGCCCAGGTATTCGACAACCTCTACTTCGTCGGCACTCTGGACCATGGCGCCTGGGCCGTGACGACGTCGGAGGGGATCATCATTATCGATGCGCTCTACGACTACGCCGTCGAGGCCGCCGTTGTGGACGGCCTGAGAAAGCTGGGACTCGACCCCGAGGACATCACCCAGGTGGTCATCAGCCACGGGCACGGTGACCATCACGGAGGAGCGAAGTATCTGCAGGACCAGTTCGGGGCTGAGATTGTGATGGGGGCGCCAGACTGGGACCTCGTCGAGCGCAGCACGCGTGATCCGATTCCGAGCCGCGATGTGGTCGCGACTGACGAGATGGAGATTCGGCTGGGTGAAACGACCGTCACGCTCTACCTGACGCCTGGTCACACGGCGGGTACCGTCTCGACGATGATCGAGGTTCGTGACCGAGGCCGGTCACACCTGACCGCATCCTGGGGCGGCACGTCGTTGTTCGCCACTACATCGGTGGAATCGATTCGGGCCTACATCGACTCGGCGGTGCGCTATCAGCAGCTCATTGAAACGCATGGTGCCGATGTGCTGATAGCCAATCACACCAGCTTCGACCGCACACCCGACAAACTCGCGGCGCTGGCGGACCGCCAGCCCAGCGATCCGCATCCGTATGTCATTGGTACCGACGCGGTGCGGAGCTACGTGAAAGTGGCCGAGGAATGCGCCCGGGCCGAGCTTGCGCGACGGCTAGCTGAATAGAGTATTGACGAGCCGTGGTCGAACCGTGTGGCTTGGTTCAAGTTGGTTCAAGCTGGTTCAAGGAGGAGGTGAGATGCGTTTTCAAGGGATCACTCGCGGTCGAGTTCTCGGCGTCCTGACTATGGTGGCGTCGCTGGCCCCGGTATCCGCCGTGGCGCAGCCGTCATCGTCCGCCGGGACACCTGCGGCACGCACGGCTGACGGGCAACCGGATCTACAGGGCGTCTGGGACTTCGGTTCCGTGACCCCGCTGCAGCGACCCGCCGCGATGGGCGATAAAGCGTTTCTGACCGAGGAGGAAGCGTCCGCACTGGAGACCCAGGCGGCAGCCGGGCGCGTCGACCGCCCACCTCGCGCCGGTGATCCGGGCAGCTACAACCAGTTCTGGTTTGCCGGCGGCACGACGGTCGCGGGGACCAGGCGAACGTCGCTGATTTCTGACCCGCCGGACGGGCAATTGCCTGCGTACACGGCAGAGGGAGAGGCCCGGATGGCCGCCCGCGCGGACGCGCGAGGACGGAACGCGGGTCCCGAAGACCGTGACGTCGACGAACGGTGCATCCTCGGGTTCAACTCCGGACCGCCGATGCTGCCGGGCGCCTACAACAACCTCGTCCAGCTGTTTCAGGTGCCTGGATACGTTGTGATTCTCAACGAGATGGTGAACGACGTGCGCGTCATCCCGCTCGATGGGCGTCCAACGCTCCCTTCGCACATACGGCAGTGGAAGGGCGACTCACGTGGCCACTGGGAGGGCGAGACGTTGGTGGTCGAAACCCGCAACTTCAGGGACATTGGCACCGCGCACCCGGCCCCCAACATGGAGCTCCTCGAAGCCCTTGGCCCGCAACTCCACCTGACCGAGCGCTTCAGCCGCCGCGACGGCGACACGCTGTTGTATGCGTTCACGATCGACGACCAGACGGCGTTTGCTCAGCCCTGGAGCGTTGAGACGACGATGACCAAGACGCCGGACCCGCTCTACGAGTATGCGTGCCACGAAGGCAACTACGGACTGTTCAATATCCTAGCCGGCGCGCAAGCCGAAGCCCGCGCGACCGAGGCTCGGTAGTCATCGCGAGGTTGGCTGATTCCCGGCGACTCATGCCTCTCGAGCCCGCGCCTTGACGGCCCCCTAGCCTGACCTGAGGCGGCGTCGGAGGCGCCGCCGCCGAGCCACCGGAGATTTCGGTGGTCGTGAATTGGTCGGAAGAGCTCAAGGCGCGGGTGCCCGTCCCGTAAGGCCTGCTCGAACTAGAATCCCGATTCTCAGAGACCTATGCCCCTCGAATCGGTCCGACGATAGACGAGCGCGTTGCCGGTCTTCCCACACACTCGCGTGACCCCGCCTTCGCGCAGGATGTACGCCATCTTCTGGGCGAGCCGGCGCGGCTGACCGAGCGCATCGGCCAGCTCGCGGGTCGTGAAGGGGTCGGGCAGCGGCACCTCGAGAAGGTCGAACAGGTCCTCCAAGCACCGGAAGCGGTGGCGCTCGCCGACCGCGACGAGCTGCCGGCGCAATACGCGCCAGCCGCCTCGGCGGCGCACGCGCTTGGGGTCGAAGACGCGCATCTCGTCCTCTTCGACCATCACGACCTCGAGCTCGAAGTTGGGATGGGCGAGCAACCGCGGGATGTACACCAGCTGGTTCAGCACGTGCGCCGGATGGCCGCGTTTCGGCGAACGGCGGCGGGTGGTGCGGGCGTCGGTCGCGTCCAGCACCTTGACGATCACGCGAACGGCGGCGATCGGGTGCACGAGCACCACCTTGTGCTCGGTCACCAGATGCTCGAGCTTGCGTCGGATGGCGCCAAACCCGCCGGTTTGGATTTCGTAGAGAACCTGGTCATCGCCGATCACATCGGCGACGTAGTCGCCCACCTGGACCTCCGACGAGGCGGGGCTCGACGCCGCGTATCGACGCGCGTATTGCGCCTTCAGAGCCTGATGCAGCGGGCCCTCGTTCAGCGTTCCGATGATCACGCGAGGCGAGTAGACCATAGCGCGAACCCACGCGGCGTTGAGAGATCGGCAAGAGAAGCGTATCGTCTCATCATGCTTCGACGCTTCACGATGGTCGCTTTGACGGTAATCGTCGTCCAGTCGGCGCCCGCATGGGGGCAGGACGACGCGTCTTCGTTCACGACCGAGCTGGGCCGGGCGGCGATTGAATTCAAGAACGACGCGATCCAATTCGTCGCCGCCTATTACTACTCGCAGGAGAACCACGACTCGCGCTGGTTGCTCATCGAAGCGGCGGTGTCAACCGAGGAGCGGATCACGATACATCGCGACGCGTTCCGGTTGATCACGCCTGACGGCATCGAGATTCCACTGGCGCCGCACGCGCGGTTCCGCGGCGATGTCGAGCGGGTCCGGGGGCTTGTCCAGAACGCCTCGACGACCCGGCACAGCATCGGCTCGTACTTCAGGCGCTGGCGCCAGGAGCCATTCCGCTTCTTCAGGCTCCCGGGAACGGGGACCATCCAGGACGATTTCGTCGTCGACCGTGACAGAACGGTCCTTGGGGATCTGTTCTTCGCATCGCCGACCGACGCGTGGGCGAACGGCATCTACACGCTCGTCGTCGAGCTGGAGGGCGTTCGCGCCGCAGTGCCGATCGAACTGGACTGACCCCGGGTCCGGCTAGACTCTAGCAGACGGCTGAAAAAGCCCGCGGTTTCCTGGCAAGCCGTTCGTCTGGCTAGGCGCGAGGAGGGAGCAGGCAGGCGGCCTGTGACCGACGAAGCAACGCCGCCAGGCGGACGGATCGCCAGGAAACCTAGCCAAGACCACCCAAGAACTCGAGCAAGAGCTGGCTCGTCATGTCCGCTTGTTCCTGCTGCACCCAATGCCCCGCACCGTCCACCAGGTGCACGGCTCGCATGTCGGTACAGGCCACTTCCTGCATCCGCTCGAAGGAGCCTGGGCTCTGGTAGGTACCCCAGTCGCTGGCTCCGCTGATGAACATCGACGGCTGATCGATGGTCCGGCCCGCGTACAGTTGCACCTCTTCCGCGCCGACGCGGCTGCCGCCCATGCGATAGCCGTTGAGGCCACCCTGAAAACTGGTGCGTCCATACTCTTCGGCATACACACGCAATGCCGAGTCGGGTAGCCAGCTATTGGCCGCAATGTGCGTCGCGGACGGCATGACGTCCGCCACCGTTTCTGACATGCCCTGGTTCAGCTGCATGATGTAGTAGTTGGGCATCTTGGCCCACTCTTCCGCCGTTCGGGCCGCCAGTCGATAGGGTGTGTTGCCCTCCCAGTCTGCACTCTTAAAGTGGTAGTAGCCCCGAATGAAGTCATGGATGCCCTGGCTGGCATGCCACATGTTTTCGTTGGCGCCCCGAGTCGTGTAGTAACGCTGATAGTGCTTTCTCGGCCGCGGTAATCCGGCCAGATCGTCGTAGATACTCTGCCGCCTCGCGGCGGGGGCTTGTGGTGGATCGTCGGCCGTGTCGAAGGGCAAGGTTGATGTGCCGCCGAACGGCGCGCTCATCATCACCACCGCGGGGAAAAGATCCGGGCGGGTGACGGCACACCAGCCGGCGAGGGGCGAGCCGGCGTCATGGCCGATGACGGCGGCGACAGACCGGTGGCCGAACGCCAGCACCAGACCCAGCGCGTCTCGCACCTTGTTGAGCCGACGAAATGGCGCGAGATCGGCGTCGTAGTCAGAGCTCCAGCCGGTGGTGCGACCGTAGCCGCGAACATCCGGGGCGAACACGTGATAGCCGGCCTCTGCCAGCGGCACCATCACGTTTCTCCAACTGTAGGCTAGTTCCGGAAAGC